>Ga0268264_10002154_pt1 | contig 17553 bp, 14 predicted proteins | sample KBSSwiS32_FD_190357 | JGI IMG/M metagenome (GOLD analysis project Ga0268264, IMG submission 190357) | Switchgrass rhizosphere microbial communities from Kellogg Biological Station, Michigan, USA - KBS Switchgrass S3-2 (SPAdes) (version 2) | ecosystem: Host-associated > Plants > Roots >...
CTTGCCATTTTTGTTTCTTGTTTCCCTTGAAACAATTCGCAAAGACACTGGTGGATGGGACGAATTTTACTGGATAAGATCCGGGAGCTTTGCATACATTGTAACACCGCCAAACTATTCAATCAAACAATTTCAGGATAAAATCCGCGGATTTATTAAAAAAAATTGGGGTAACGACATAGCCAAGGAAGCCACTTTAATTCCCCAGCCATTAAAGGATATTCATTTTGATGCACGGTATTTGAATAACACGATTAGTCCAACAACATCCCGCGAAACATACTGGGCACTAGCGATTGTCGCTGTTTTTATTATCGTCATTGCCAGTATCAATTTTGTCAATCTTGCCACTGCGCAGGCAATACGCAGAGCGAAAGAGGTCGGGGTTCGAAAAACTTTAGGAGCCGGACGTTCACAATTAATTTTCCAGTTTCTTGGGGAAACAGTATTAATTGTATTTTTCGCATTAATCCTAGCAGTTGTAATAACTATTATATTTCTTCCATTTGCGGAAGAATGGCTGCATGTGAAAATTAATGCGCAGGAGTTGCTTTCGACTTCAGTAGTTTTACTGTTGGCAACGTTGCTACCGGCGCTCGTAATGCTTGCTGGTTTGTATCCTGCTTTTGTACAATCCGCATTTAGCCCCACATCGTCTTTAAAAGCTTCGAAGACGATTACATTTCGAGGACTTACACTTCGGAAAACTTTAGTGGTTGTTCAATTTGCCATTTCGCAAATACTTATTGTGGGAACGCTGATTGTTGCAAGCCAGATGCATTTTTTTCAAAACCGGGACCTTGGATTTGATAAGAATGCAGTTATCAGCTTTAATATACCTGTGGAGTCCAAACTCGAGCTGGTCAGACAACAATTGGAGTCTAATCCCGGTGTTAAAGAAATCAGTTTTGCATCCGCATCTCCAGTGCAGAATTCAAATTTTTGTCCATTTAACTCGCCGGAACTTGGCATTCCAAAGGATGATGTTACCGAACTGAAATTTATTGATGAGAAGTATTCAGATATGTTCGGACTTCAAATGCTTGCGGGAGAGAAGGTCATCAAAACAAGCAAAACCGATAACGATACAACATATAATGTAGTTGTCAATGAAGCCATGATACATAAACTCGGTATCACTGATCCATGGACAGCAATTGGGAAACATATTTTTTTAAATGGTAATTGGTATTCGACAATTGTTGGGGTTGTAAAAGATTTTCAGAGTGAATCGAAGCACAAAAAGATCAGACCGTGCGCGCTTCTTTATCGATATGATAGATTTTATGTCGCTAATGTCAGATTGAGATCGAATGCGATGCATGAAACATTGACACGGATGGAAAAAATGTTCGGGTCGATTTTTCCGGATGATTACTTCGACTATGAATTCATGGATGAAACTATTGCCAACTGGTACAAGCAGGAGCAAAGAACTTACACTGCTTTCAAATTGTTTTCCAGTATTGCCATTGTTATAGGGTGCCTTGGTCTATATGGCCTCGTTGCATTCTCCGCCGCTCAAAGAACAAAGGAAGTTGGCATCCGAAAAGTATTAGGAGCGTCATTGATGAATATCGTATCACTTTTTGCAAGAGAATTTATCATATTGATTGCAGTAGCATTTATCATTGCCGCACCCATTGCCTATTTTGTCATGCATAATTGGTTGCAGAATTTCGCCTACCAGATTTCAATTGGCGCAGGAATATTTTTGATAGCCATCATCACATCATTCTTCATTGCCGCGATTACAATTGCGTACCAGGCTTTGAAAGCCGCCGTAGCAAACCCGGTGAAGAGTTTGAGAACGGAGTGAGTTGTCCATTTGATTCCTTATAAATACGCCGCCGACGGGGTCTTCGACCGCCGTCGGGGCGACTCGCTAATTTTTTAAGTAGTTGCTGAGATAATTTTTTATCAGATCAATCCAAATTGCTCGAACGTCGTGTTGCGATGCGCGCCCTTGGAAAAATACATTTTACATTGGTGAATGCATCGCCCCGACGGCGGTCAAGGACCCCGTCGGCGGGGCCAGCGTCATTTCGAACGAAGCTGCCGAGCGAAGCGAGGCTGCGTAGTGAGAAATCTAACTGTATAAATAGCTACTTCCGTTTCACCTCCAGGCATTCACAATTTTATTTCGTGCTTCCAATGACTAGCCGGAGATTTCTCACTCGTCTCTCCGCTTCGCTACGAGACTCGTTCGAAATGACATTGAGAGCGACAATCAAGATATTTTCTTATATTCATTCATATAACAATTCATATGAACGCCCGACGGTTCTTGCTTTTATCGACTTTGCCAATGGCCATTACGTTGCGTTCTCAAAATGTCGATGATTTAAAACTGAAAGATTTTCGCCCTGTTTCTATCTACAATACGCCAGTTTCTAAAATAACCAAGGCAAAATACCCGGTAGTGGACTTTCATTCCCATGATGATCAAAAAACGGATGCAGATATTGATCAGTGGATAAAAACGATGGATAAAATGGGAATCGCAAAATCTATTATACTTACTTACACAACCGGCAAAGCATTTGATTCGATCGTAGATAAATACAGCCGTTATAAAAACAGGTTTGAGATCTGGTGTGGATTTGATTATACCGGGAACGATCAGCCGAATTGGTCACGGCGTGCAATCCAAGAGTTAGAGAGATGTTACAAGAAAGGAGCACGGGGCGTTGGCGAACTTGGCGACAAAGGTCTCGGTGAATTTTATTCTCATCCAACTCCCGGATATGGTATTCATATCGATGATCCACGTATGAAGCCTTTGATAAAACGATGTGGTGAATTACACATGCCCATCAGCATACATGTCGCTGAAGACACCTGGATGTATCTTCTATCCGATTCCACGAATGATGGATTGATGAACGCTGCAACATGGAAAGTGAACATGAACAAACCAGGAATTTTGAATCATGATCAGTTGGTGGCAACTCTGGAGCACGCGGTTCGCGATAACCCAAATACAACTTTTATTGCGTGCCATCTTGCAAATTGTTGTTCTAACCTGAGTATGCTCGCCGCCTTATTTGATAAGTACCCAAATTTATACGCGGATATTGCTGCCCGTTATGGTGAGATCTCACCCGTACCAAGATATTCGAAATCGTTTATTGAGAAATATGCCGACCGGATCGTTTATGGAACCGATATGGGTGCATCCGAAAATATGTACCTGATTACATTTCGCATTCTCGAATCAGCCGACGAGCATTTTTACGAACGTGATCAATTTAATTATCACTGGCCATTGTATGGCCTCGATTTGTCTGACCAGACGTTAAAGAAAATATATAGCGATAATGCAAAAAAAATACTCGCACCTCCGAACCAATAGAATATGTTTTCAAAATCATTGATGTCGGTACTATGAGGTTATTATCGTTCAAATATTATCTTGTTATTAATCCTTTGACCACAGAAGCCTTACCTTTACAATCCTGATATTTTTGAATTAATATTGACCGCGATTAACTCTGTTTCACCTGGACGCGATCAGCCGGAAAAAAAATCAACATGAGCATTTCAACACAATCGTTTTCTGTAAATGGTAAAACATATTATCCGGCGGCGCAGCCTATTGTTGTAATATGTGTGGATGGATCTGCAGACGAATATTACAATACTTCTCTCGCCCACGACCGAATGCCACATCTCAAAAAAATGGTTTCTGAAGGATATCGCGGGTTGGTTCGTGGAGCACTTCCATCATTCACCAACGTAAATAATTCATCAATCGTAACCGGTGTAACGCCTGCGATTCATGGGATTTGCGGAAATTTTTTCTATGACGAATCACGGGATGAAGAAGTGATGATGAATTCTGCTGCATACCTTCGATCGGATACAATTCTTGCTGCTGCAGCGAATGCGGGCAGGAAAGTTGCCGTTGTCACTGCAAAAGAAAAGTTACGGGATATTCTCTCCTATAAAATGAAAGGCATTGCTTTCTCCGCCGAAAAAGCGAACCATGCAAGAAAAGAAACGCATGGAATTGATGACGTAGAGTCGATTGTTGGTTACCCAACGCCGGCAATCTACAGTCCGGATGCAAGCTTGTTTGTATTGCGTGCAGGTGTGGCCTTGATTGAAAAGGGACTCGCTGATTTCTTGTATTTGTCGCTTACAGATTACATGCAACACACTTACACTCCCGATGCGGAAGAATCGCTTGCATTCTATCATGCGATGGATAAAGAATTGGGAAAATTATTAAAGTTAAATGCAATTGTCGGAACGACACCGGATCATGGAATGAATGCAAAAGTAAACAGCGAAGGAAAACCGAATGTATTGTTTGTTGAGGATATGCTGGAAGAAAAATTTGGGAATGGTTTTCGAGTGATTTGTCCCATTACTGATCCGTACGTCAAACATCATGGCGCGCTTGGATCGTATGTGGTTGTACATATACAGAACAAAAAAATAATTCCGGAAGTGAAAGAATGGTTAATACGCCAGCATGGGATCACCGAAGTATATGATAAAGAAAATGCTGTCTTGTTGTTGGAGCAGCCCGCGGATCGAATTGGTGACCTGGTTGTTCTTTCAGCGAGAGACTATGTCTTGGGGCGACGACCTCAATACCACGATTTGTCTGCTCTGGATGGAACGTTGCGCTCACATGGTGGAAGATATGAAGAGATGGTGTCGATGATAATCTCTCACCCGCTGAATAAAACTTATACGATGAAAGCCGGAGGTGATCCGCGCAATTTTAATATTTTCGATTTCACCATTAATGGGACAAACAAAAACTGAGTCCGCATGTCCGTTCAAATGCATAGTTACATAACGGGAACGCCTGTACGATCTGACAAAATATTAGAAGTAAAAAACCCGTATGACAATAGTGTTGCCGGAACAGTAACGATGGTTGGAGCGACAGAAGCGATCAGTGCAATAGAAAAGGGACTTGCGGGCGGGAATAGATTGTCACGATATGAAAGATATCAAATTCTCGAAAAGGCGCGCCAGCTGTTGATGGAACGTCGCGAGGAATTTGCGAAATGCATCAGCCTTGAATCCGGGCTTGCGATGCGCGAGGCAATGTATGAGACGGGACGCTCCCATGACGTGCTTATGTTTGCCGCAATTGAGAGCCTGAAGGACGATGGCCAAACCTTTTCCTGCGATATTTCTCCGCATGGTAAAGCCCGAAAAATATTTACGTTTCGTGAGCCTTTGTCGCTCGCACTTTGTATTACACCATTCAATCATCCGTTGAACCAGGTTGTGCACAAGGTAGCACCGGCTGTGGCAGTAGGAACTCCGGTCATTCTTAAACCGTCAGAGAAAACACCATTAACGGCGGTCAAGTTTACAGAATTATTATATGAAGCAGGACTTCCTCATTACATGCTCAGCACGGTACTTGGTCCAGTGAACGAAGTCGTAGAACTGTTGGTAAAGGAACCGAGGATCGACCTTGTTTCTTTTACCGGCAGTGTTGCGATCGGAAAAAGAATTGCTTCAATTGCGGGATACAAAAAATTAATATTGGAATTGGGTGGTAACGATCCGATCATTATTATGGAAGATGCAGATATGAATACCGCGGTCCATCTTGCGGCGGAGGGATCTTACCGGAACAGTGGACAGCGTTGTACGGCAGTGAAACGTATACTTGTTCATGAAAAAATTAAAGACGAGTTTGTTGAAAAATTTGTCAAGAAATCACGGCAATATATATGCGGAGATCCTTCGAAGCCGGATACGATCGTTGGTACCGTAATTGATGAAGCTGCCGCAATTTATCTTGAAGGAGTAGTCAAAAAAGCGGTGGCCCAGGGAGCGAAAGTGTTGCTCGGAGGAAATCGCAAAGGTGCATTGTTGGAGCCAACGGTGATCGTCGACGTGCCACGCAATGCAGATATGGTCGTTCATGAATCATTTGGACCGTTGGCGCCTATTCTTAGCTTTAAGGATATTGATGATGCAATTGCTTTGTCGAACAGCACTGCATATGGTCTGTCATCCGGCGTTGTGACAAACAATCTCGAATACATTACGCGCTTTGTAAAAGAATTAAAAGTGGGAACGGTTAATATCAACGAAGTTCCCGGTTACCGGATTGAAAGTTCACCCTTCGGTGGTATCAAAGACTCTGGCCTCGGAGTCAAAGAAGGAGTGATTGAAGCGATGAAAGCGTATACATTTGTGAAGACGTATTCTTTGCCTTGGTAGCGGTTTACTTAGATGACAATTTATTGGCACATTCGATAAGTCAATTTGTAGTTGGCGTCATTTCGAAGGAAGTCTCGTAGCGAAGCGGAGAGACGAAGTGAGAAATCTGACTGCTTCGTCATTAACCGCACTTAGTCTGTAAATTCAGAAAATATTTTCTTAACTTCCTTTAAATAGCTCGGGGTTTCTCACTTCGTCTCTCCGCTTCGCTACGAGACTTCGTTCGAAATGACGCCTGCTAATTACAAATCGACAAATCGATCGATCGACTGTCGCCATTCATCTACTCACCATGAACTGCATTATCATCACAAAGCCCGGTGGTCCCGACGTTCTACAACTACAAGAACGACCCATTCCTATCCCTTCTGCAAATGAAGTGCTAATAAAAGTAAAAGCTGCCGGAGTCAATCGTCCTGATGTATCTCAGCGAGCTGGAAATTATCCACCACCAGCCGGAGCACCACAGGATATTCCCGGATTGGAAGTTGCCGGAACCATTCATGCTGTTGGCGAAAATGTATCGCGATGGAAAAAAGGAGATCGTGTGTGTGCGTTGTTGGCGGGTGGCGGATATGCAGAATACGCAACGACCGACCACGGACTTTGTTTGCCAATTCCAAAAAACCTTGATGAAGTACAAGCCGCATCGCTTCCTGAAACGGTATTCACTGTTTGGCATAATGTTTTTCAACGCGGACATTTGATGGCCGGTGAAAATTTTCTTGTACATGGTGGAAGCAGTGGAATCGGTATCACAGCCATCCAGCTGGCAAGAGCAATGGGCGCGAAAGTCTTTGCAACGGCTGGTTCGGATGAGAAGTGTCAAACGTGTATTCAACTCGGGGCAGTTGAGTGCATCAATTATAAGGAAAAAGATTTTGAACAATCATTCAGCCAAGTCGGCATCGATCTCATTTTAGACATGATCGGAGCCGAATACTTTTCTAAAAACATCAATGTACTTAAAGAGGAGGGCCGACTGGTATTTATCAGTTGGCAGAAAAGAAGTCATGCTGAATTTGATATCCGGACCATTGCAAGAAAGCGTTTGACCATTACCGGTAGTATGTTACGGAGCCGCGACATAAGTTTTAAATCTAATCTTGCAAGGGAAGTTGAGAAAAAAGTTTGGCCTTTAATTGAATCAGGCAGATTTAAAACGAAGATCTACAAAAAATTTCCACTGGCAGACGCCGCATCAGCACATGCACTCATGGAAAGCAGTAAGCATATTGGAAAAATTGTACTGGAAATATAGATGGAACTTCTTACCCAAACAGAGACATGGAAGGATAGATATCTGAAATTAGCTCTCTCTTCAACCGATGTTCAGATTTTTTTTATTTTGACGGAGAGAAAATTTCTGTCGACACACAAATCAATATTTCTTTGCACGTTATCGCCATCTCTTCGAAATTTTATTTTAAATAAAAGCGGTTGTAAATTTCTGCAATCACTATCGTAAACTTACCTAACCAATTTTGTTTTTTTACGATTTTAAAATTTGTATGAATTTTTTGTTTACCTTCTCAAAACAATTTCGTCAATAGTTAAGATAGTGTGCAAAAAAATTAGTCAGCGAAATTTGTAATTTCCGAATGAAAATTTTTTAGTTAATTCTAAAAAAACCGTATTAATACCTATGCTTATTCGGAAATTAATTTTTTACTTAGTGAAATTTTTGCATTATTCTTTTGATTTCATATCCCCCCGACCGTTCATTTAAAAAAACAGCAAGGCAATTTTTAGTCGCGATCCGATCACCCTTTTGATAGCACGTATATTTTCATTTCCCGCACTGATTAGTAAGAGGCCCTGAGTCATTTATTGCAACCTCCTTAAACTGGCGATTTTCGCCGGACAGGAATTCTTTGTACTTATTTAATCATCGATATGATTGATACTGCTCTTATATTGCTCAGAGATGAACTGATTTCTTTTCTCGCGTCGAGGGATTCTGCGAATGTTGTCATCGACAATGTTGGTTTATTTGAATCTGCCGGTGGAACCAATCTCGCCGATAATATTATTATCACACTTGTAAATATTGAGCAGGAAAGCACGTTGAAAAATCAACCTGCATTGAGAAGACCATTTATTAATCAGGCAATTTATCAAAATCCGCCGGTGTATCTCAACCTGTATGTTTTATTCACCTGCAATTACTCGGGTGACAGTTATCGTTTAGCATTAAGGAGACTTTCTTACATAGTTCAATTCCTTCAGAGTAAGAATTCTTTTTCAATGGCTTCTTCTGTTTCTGCCGGTGGTGCGGATCTGACAGATCCCGATGTGGTCGATTTAAAATTTACGATGGAGCTATATACACTCACGTTTGAACAAATTAATTATTTATGGGGATCATTAGGCGGGAGGCAAATTCCTTTCGCGATGTATAAACTTAGATTGGTTGCTATTACAGAACGGGCCGTTGTACGCGAAGTGCCGCTAATTGAAGAAATCGAAACGAATCTCAATAAAATTACTAATCCCTAAACATGTCGCTCATTTATAAAACACTTTTTGAAGTTAAAATAATGCACGAGTTTTTTCTTACCGATCTGAGTGGTCAGACCAAATTTGATGAGCCTGATCAACAGAAGCGGTTGGATTTTTTATTCGGTGAATACATTGGCGAACGAGATTCAATCGACCGTGACCTGGATTTTTCATTTCCTGATTCATTCGAACTCACAAGTTCCAAATACAATTTGAAATTGCTTTCTTCCTACTCGGGTTGCAAGGTCATGGTCCGTGTAAATCAATTGGTGCAACCGGATTCGTCTGTTGTATACGAGCCGTTTGTTCAATTACCGGACGATCTGACAATTCCAATCGTTGTTTCCAGGAAAAATAATTTTGTGGATGTTTATAGCAATGGAAGAATTGACCGGCCGGTTTCGGCAGCATATTTTTTTTCCAACCAGAATTTATCCGGCACAAAAGTCTTTCCATTCCTAACGAATACGATTCCCGGTATCACATCCGGCTATGTTTATGAACAGGGAGAACTGGCACTCTCAGGAACGACAATCATGGAATTTTATAAAGATGAGTCGGGCGCCGACGCTTGGAAGACCTTAACAGGACAGGCATTCGCAAATGAAACAGACCGAATGTTTTTACCTCTGCGCTTCAATTATTCTTTTTCAAACGAACTTGATATTACACAGGCAGACTTCACACTGAAGGATAAAAATGGAAATACGATGCAGACAAATTCTGCGAGCGACCCTGTATCGATAAGAAGTTACTCGTTGAATTTTTCCGGCCTGTCTGCGGCATTGATTTCGCCAGACGGCGCTGCTTTATCTGATTACATTTTCACACTTGCGGTTACAGGCAGTAACGGATATTCAGCGGAATCAAAAATAATTTTTACAGATAACATGTACGATCGAAACGTGTGGGCAATAATCAGTATCAAAAATTCTGTTACGGTTCCGGCTTTTAATCTTATCGGGACCGACGGATTTCTTTTTAAAAGAAAAAGCAGTACTGGAATCTGGACCGACGCGCCAGTGTTTGAAATCCCCGTTAAAAGCAGGTTCGGTTATTGGCGATATTTCAACAACAAAGGGGATGAACTGGATCTCATCCCTGACCTGACGGGATACCTTTTCAAAAATCAAAATTTTTTGCAGACCAAGGAGCCACAACATATGTCGAAGTCTTATTTCATTTTGTCTAACGTCGCAGGCACCGAAACAAAATATTTACCAAATCCTGAGAGCTACGAGATACAGGTTGATGACAAACGGCGTCTGTGTTTTGATATAAAAGTTCCGAGATCAGATTTATTTCCAATAGTACCATAATCATCCAAATCAAAATTTAAAAAATAAATTTTATGGCAGATTACAAAACACCGGGAGTATATATCGAAGAAATTCCGCATCTCCCACCATCGATTGCATCGGTTGAAACAGCCATTCCTGCTTTTATTGGTTATACGGAGAAGGCGCAATGGCAGCAGCCCGATGATTTGTTAAACAGGCCATGGCGAATCGAGTCGCTGTTGGAGTTTGAACAGTTTTTTGGTTATCCCGATCCGGAAACACAAAGTTTATCTGTAACGTTTGCGACTTCAGGTGGAAGAACAGATGTCAATGGCGTTGTCGACGAAACATTACGATCAAAATTCCTGATGCATTATTCGATGCAGATGTTTTTTGCCAACGGCGGCGGTCCATGCTGGATCACTGCTGTAGATAAATATGCTAATGCCGGAAATACCATCGATCCACAAAAATTGAAAGATGGTTTAACAGAAGTTGCAAAAATCAACGAAGTGACATTGCTGGTTTTCCCGGACGCTGTCAATATCGCTTCTTCTTCGGATTACTATGATGTATATACAACCGCAATCAACCAGTGTTTTACGCTGCAGGATCGCTTTACCGTGTTGGATGTTTTTCACGAACCACAAAATCTCGATGTTTGGGATCTCGATATTAATGGCGTCGCGGGATCGGGAGGATTAAGAAATATTCTCGCCGGCGACACAGATCATCTTAAATATGCAGCGGTTTATTTCCCGCGAATCAAAACAGGTGTTGATTTCAATTACAAAATGCCTGGCGACCAGACAACGGATAATGACGGGGCCATCAAACTCGTCAATGCTCCCGGTGGCGCACAAACGCTTGCCGATTTGAAAAAAGGAAACAATGCTTTGTATTTCCAGGCAAAGAGTGCACTGACGAATATTCAAATGCTGTTACCGCCATCTCCGGCTATTGTTGGAATATATGCGCAGGTTGATAACGCGCGCGGCGTTTGGAAAGCTCCGGCAAACGTAAATATTGTAAATGTCATCGAACCGCAATATCTCATCACCAATGCTGAACAGGAAAATTTGAATGTTGATCCTGTCGATGGAAAATCAGTCAACGTTATCAGGAAATTCGAAGGCCGCGGTCCTGCGATTGTTTGGGGAGCCAGAACACTTGCGGGCAACGACAATGAGTGGAGGTATATTCCTGTGCGCAGGTATTTTAATATGGTTGAAGAGTCAGTAAAAAATGCAACGCAGCAATTTGTATTCGAACCAAATGATGAGAATACATGGGTACGCGTAAAATCAATGATCAGCAATTATCTCACGCAACAGTGGAAATCTGGTGCGTTGATGGGTGCGTCTACGAAAGAAGCATTTTTTGTTCACGTCGGTCTGGGAGAAACAATGACAGAGCTCGATTTATGGGAAGGACGAATGATCATTGAAATCGGAATGGCAGTCGTCAGACCAGCCGAATTTATCATACTCCGCTTCATGCACAAGATGCTCCAGGAATCTTAATTATTAAACCTTATAAAAAAATACTATGACTACAATGCAACAACAATACCGTAGCAAAACCAATCAATCGGGTGATTGCGGATGCAGCGACTGTAAGGACAAGGACAATGCCACGCAGGTCAGCATCAATACGGTTCGCGCAACACTTTGTACACTGCTGTATGATAGCAAAGGAAATGTTGCGAAACTCGAAACAAAATTCAATGGCGAAAATGAAGTGTTCAAGGAAAAGCGTTGCATTTTTCTAAACACGGAAAAGAGCTATCGGCGATATAGAAATTTTGAGATCTGTACGGGAACTGAATTGATACAAACAAATGAATCGGTAAAAGCGACCGTTGCACAGCTGAAAGACTGGAACAAAACTTTGAACACCACACTAACGAATTTATTCAAACAAATAAAAGATCTCAAAACAAAATTTACAGATCTCAAAGATGCAGCATGCAAACTGGATACCGCTTATAACGATAAATGTAATGCCGGGCAGAAAAAGGCAATCACGGGGAAGGGCGGAGAAAATTGTGATGATCAAAAACAACCGATCGATGCTTGCAAAGACGCCGGGAACGATATCAAGGAATTGATCTGTATTCCGAAGGGATTATCGCATGATGTCGATTCAATTTTCCAGGCATCTTCAGATGTTATCGGTATTCAAATCTTTTCAAATATCGATGCACTGGATCAAATGCAAAAGGATCTTTCCACAAAATCTACTGCATTTGATAAATTGATCAGCGACGCCATGAAAACCCGAAAGACTGAGCTTGATACGTTACAAACTGATCTCGTCTCTTCCGTCAAAACGATCACGCAGGTTGCCATTGACAGGAATACACAACGAGCAAATTTTGAAGGATATTATGATACCACAGATTTCCTCTGCTGTCCAAAGTGTTCGTGCGTGCCTAAGGATGATGGAGATAGCACAGATAACAACAAAAATCAACAAAGCAGCAATACACAAGGAAATAAGGATTGCGATGATTGCCCACCAAGACTGAAAGATTGTGAAAAAGAAATCTGCGAAATCTGTGAAGAGGTGCAAAAGACTTTCTGTTGCACGGACAACACAACAGTTCCTCAGCCGCCTCCAACACAACAGCCACCAAAAAAGAATTGTGATTAATTAATCCTTTAAAAAATACTATCATGCTCACTAAACATAATTATGTACAGATTGCCGACAACTGGGACCAGGAAACGATTCTTGAATGTTGTAAGACGGGTGGTTCCGATGATTGTAATTGCGATTGCTGTTATGACACGTGGCAGGATGAATTGAACAAAGTCAATCCTGCATATAATTACATTGTTGAATACGCGGGTCAACTGCAAAACAAAGTTGATTTTATTACGAGCCGTCGCGATAAATACAAAAGTTGGGTTGATGAACTCGACAAAGCGGAAACCCTGGCAAGAGACATCTGTCATCAGCTGAAATTGATTGCTGTACAATCAGAAAAAATTTGGTACAACTCATGCAAAGCAGTCGAAGCCATTGATATTCTCTTTTGCATGATTCGGGATATTTTCATGCAGATCGATAAACTGAAAACACTTTATGACAGTTTGCAGAATTGCATCACGAGAAACAATGATCCATGTCTCGTAAAAGGGCAAGGTATTTTGAAATATCTCGATGACTACAAAACAAAACTCGACGCAACTGTAAAAACACGTGATGATATTATTAAAAACATCATCGACGCAATTCGCATCGGTCAACTAATTCGGAATAATATTTCGACAAAAGATTGTCCATGTAAGGATGACCCTCCTTATGATCCTTGTGCCGATAATCCCAGTCCGTGTGCGACTGTCGAAGGCGCCGTGTATTACGGATTCAAAACCGTTATCTGCGAATGGTACAACGCGTTTGCATGTGATGTCGATTGCACATCTTCTCCTCAAACAAGTGACAAGCAGGACAATTGTGATGACGGTCAGTGTGAGCTCAAACCGACATTTGATTTCCCTATCTGCAACAATTCATTCAAAATTGAAATTCAAACATGGGTCGACAAGGATAATACTTGTTTGAAAGACTTGATCCCAAAATTGAATAAAGCGAAAATGCAAAAAGAAGCCTTAGCTGCGTGCAAGACAAGCCTGATAAGCGCGATCAAGGCAGTTAATCCGATGGAAAGATGTAAATGACGGTTAAAATTATGATAGGTTGAGTCGTTCACCTTTCGCGATTAACGCGTTGATCATTCACAATTCTTCAACATTAAAAAACAAATCATATGGCAGACGATCCTAAAAAAAATTATCCGCTTCCCAAATTTCATTTTCAATTGGAGTGGGGTGGAACACGTGTTGGATTCACTGAAGTAACAGGTCTTGATTTTGAAACCACACCGATTGAATATCGCGAAGGAAGCAGCCCGGTATATCATAAAACCAAACAGCCCGGCATGACGAAATACTCCGACGTTACGCTTAAGCGCGGCACTTTCTTAGGAGATTTCGAATATTTCGAACTCTGGAAAAAAACATTCATGTTCCAGGAAGGAAAGGAAAAATTCAGAAGGGATGTGAACATCAAATTGCTGGATGAAGAACACAAACCAATTATCACCTGGTCTTTGTCGAAAGCATGGCCGTCGAAAATTCAGTCGACCGATTTGAAGGCCGATGGAAATGAAGTAGCGATTGAAACAATGACGCTCGTGCATGAAGGTCTCACAATCGTTGAAGCTAAACCATAAATAAGAGAGGTATACCATGCCCGATAGTTTTTATCAGACGGTAAATTTTCATTTCAAAGTTGAGTTTAGCATGTTTGGCAATGACGTGGATGTGATGTTTCAATCTGTGAGTGGACTTGATTCAACGCTGGATACCGAGTCGGTCAAAGAAGGTGGGGAGAACCGCTTCGAACATGTTGTGCCGGTAAGAAGAAAATACGGACCACTAATTTTAAAACGCGGACTGCTGAATCCAGGCAGATCCGGGATTACTGATTGGCTGAAAAGTGCATTTGATGATGAAGATGTAGTCCCGATTCCAACGGTAACAATAAAGTTGTTAAATCAGGAACACAAGCCGTTGATGGTTTGGACAATCAACAATGTTTGGCCGCGAAGTTGGAAAATTGGTGATTTGAATGCTGAACAAGGTGCAGTGTTGATAGAAACGCTCGAGCTGAATTATAATCGTTTAATATTTACGAATACGTAAAATATGAGTATCGAGATCAGGGAACTGGTTATCAAAGCGACGATCGTTCCGGAGAACGCGGCAAATGCAGAAGCTTCTGCAAACGGGTCGCAGAATAACAATGTTTCTCCCAATGAAGCATTGATAAACGCATGCGTTGAAAAAATTCTTGAAATCATAAAAGACAAACATGGCAGATAACGAATCCAAAGTGCTTTCGAAGTTGATCATTCATTCTTTTGAAAAAAATGATTTCAAAAAGGAGTCGAATTCATTTACTACACCGATCAACCCGGAAACGTTTACAAAAACGAGTCATATTGAATTGGATACAAGCCGGGGGCATGGTCAGCCCGGGACTAATCCAAAATACAAATCGACTTCACCCGAAGAGTTAAAAATTGAATTTGTACTCGATGGTACAAAAACAATGGAAGGATATGTGAAGAAGTACAATGATATGGACGTGAGTAAACAGATCAAGGAATTTACCGATTGCGTTTATCAATACAAGGGTAACACGCATCGACCTAGATTTTTGATCGTTCGGTGGGGATCTGAAATCAGGTTTCCCTGTGTGCTCTCTCACATGGATATCAACTATTCACTTTTCAAACCAAATGGTGATCCGCTTCGTGTGAAGATTACGGCGACGTTTGTAAAATATGAAACTGAAGTCGCTCTTGCTGCGGCAAAGCGAATCAGTTCTCCCGATTTAACACACTACCAGGTAGCAAAGCAGGGCGACCGCCTGGACCTGATGACTTTTAATATTTACAACGATTCAAATCTTTTTTTACAGGTAGCCCGCGCTAATGACTTTACGACACCGAGAAAAATCAAACCGGGAACTGAAATATATTTTCCACCCATAAATAAAAACGAGGCCTGATGGAAGAGTTGCTGGTACCAAATGACGCGAAATATGACGTAGCAACGTTCAACATTCTTGTGGACGACAAGCAGGTTGACCCAACGTACCAAATTTTTTCGATTTCGGTTTCGAAGGAAGTCAATCGCGTGTCGTCTGCAAAAATTATTATCCGTGACGGAGACGCATCAGAGAGAAGTTTTGCAATTAGTAATAAAGATGATTTTGCTCCGGGCCGGAAAATTCAAATCAACCTCGGTCGGGATTCAAAAAATCCAATGGCATTTAAGGGTATCATCACAAGACATGCAGTAAAAGTAAAAACGGACGGGCATACTCAACTGCATATCGAATGTCATGATGAAAGTGTAAAGATGACAATCGGAAGACATAGTCATTATTTTGAAAACGTGAAGGACAACCAGGTCTTTGATGAACTCATTGAAAAATATAAACTAAAATCAGATCCTGAAACAACGACACTCACGCACAAAGAGCTGGTACAACACCATATTTCTGATTGGGATTTTCTGCTGCTTCGCGCGGAGGCGAACGGGATGTTAGTACTCGTAGATGACGGAACAATTCGAATTGTAAAACCCGCTATTGCAGCAAAAGAGAAATTGCAAGTCAACTATGGTTCATCGGTTCTCGAATTCGAATCTGAGATGGATGCGCGTTATCAATTTAAGAATGTGCACGCATCTTCCTGGGATTATAGCAATCAGGAATTGTTTAAAGCGGATACATCGTCTGTTTCATTTGCGGAGCCCGGCAATATTTCGGGAAGTGATATTGCTGAAAAAATAAGTCCTGATAACTACGAGATGCATCACAGCGGGCACAAACTGGAACAGGAACTCCAGGATTGGGCAAATGGCATTATGACCAGGAGCCGTCTTGCGAAAATCAGGGGAAGAGTGAAATGCATTGGTTTTTCAGATATCAACCCTGGCGACACGATTAAAATTACAGGAGTTGGTGATCGGTTTAATGGAAAAGCTTACGTGACGTCCGTCAGGCAGGATATCGGCAATGGAACATGGGAAACACAAATTCAATTTGGACTTGATCCTAACAGGTATGCCTATCTGCACAAGGACGTTGACGATGCTCCTTCGGCCGGATTAGTTGGTTCAATTCATGGATTGCAAATAGGAGTTGTTGTTAAACTCGAGAATGATCCGGATGGGCAGGACAGAATTCAGGTAAAAATCCCTGTGATCGACAATAATGCACAAGGAATATGGACGAGGGTTGCCAGTCTGGACGCCGGTTCGGATCGCGGAGCTTTTTTTCGTCCTGAGATCGGGGATGAAGTGATCGTTGGATTTATCAATGATGATCCGCGGGACGCCGTTGTATTGGGAATGCTTAATAGCAGCAACAAACCGGCACCGATCACAGCACAGGATGCTAATAACGAAAAAGGATTTACGACGAGAAGCAAAATGCATTTGAGTTTTAATGATCAAACGAAGACAATTAAGATAGACACACCCGCCGGAAACAGCATCACACTGGATGAACAGGGAATGAAAATAGAAATTGTTGATCAGAGCCAGAATAAAATTTCGATGCAACCCAGCGGTATCAGTCTTGAAAGTCAAAAAAATATCGATATCAAAGCCGGGGCAGTATTGACATTGGGTGCAGGTGTATCGCTTGCGATCAGTGGTCCTTCACTTTCTGTCAAGGCTGACGCTGATGTAAGCATATCTGGTGCAACAGCAAAATTATCTGGACAAGGGCCGACGGAAATCAGTGGTTTGCCAGTGAAGATAAATTAGATGACAGTAATTCTTCTTTGCGCCTTTGCATGCAGTATTTTCCTCGCAAAGGCGCAAAGAAAAAAGCAAAAGCTAATATCATGCCAAGCGCAGCAAGAATAACGGATATGCATACGTGCCCATTAGCGACACCGAATCCACATGTCGGTGGACCGATCACGGGTCCTTGCGTACCTACGGTATTAATTGGCGGATTGCCAGCAGCAGCAGTTGCT
>Ga0268264_10002158_pt1 | contig 17536 bp, 10 predicted proteins | sample KBSSwiS32_FD_190357 | JGI IMG/M metagenome (GOLD analysis project Ga0268264, IMG submission 190357) | Switchgrass rhizosphere microbial communities from Kellogg Biological Station, Michigan, USA - KBS Switchgrass S3-2 (SPAdes) (version 2) | ecosystem: Host-associated > Plants > Roots >...
CCGTCGGCGCCGCGCGCCGCGCGCTCCCACTCGTGCTCGGTGCACAACCTCGCCCCGGGGACGCGGCCGGAGTGGTCCAGCCAGGACAGGTAGCCCTCCAGGTCCACGGCCGAGACGCCGGAGAGCGGGAGCCGCCGCCAGTCCCCGGAGCTGCGCTGGGCCCTCCGCGGGTAGCGGAACTCCTGCCCTTCCGCCGCCCTGAAGACCAGCGAGCCCGGCCGGTAGAACGAGAGGACCCAGCCCTCCCCCGGTTGCCGCCGCAGCGTGATCCCGCCCGCCGCGGCTGAGTGCAGCTGTTCCAGGACGTGGCCGGCCGCCGACCCCGGCTCGGCTTCCAGGTAGCGCAGCCAGTCCCCGAACGTCACCTCCGTCTTCCCGATGAGGTAGCCCCGGGTCATGCACACCCGGTGCAGGGGGGCGTTCGAGAAGAAGTCCCGCCGGATCTGCTCCGGAGCATCGCTCCCCTGGAGGAAGCACCCGGGCGGGACGTACGCGAAGCCCTCCGGGAGGGCCCCCGGGAGCGTGAGGTCGATCCGCTCGTGAAGACCCCTCGCCAGCAGCACGGGAAAGACCACCGGCACGCGGCCCTCCAGGGTGGCGCGGAGCCGGTAGGAGCCGGGCGGCACCACGAGCCGCTCGACGGGGGCCGGCGGGATGGGGCCGATCCCCGGCACCGGCTCCAGCCGCAGCGCGCCGTCCGCCTCCACGTAGCGCTCCAGCTCCACGCGCGCCCCGGCGGGCGCGGTGATCACCTGCAGCTCGGCCGGGGCCAGCACCTGCCGCCGCCAGTCCTCGTCGTCGAAGCGTTGCAGCAGGCGGCGCACCGCCTCCGCCTTCGCCCCCTGCGGGTGGAAGCACTCCTCCAGCTCCAGCTCCCCGGAGGTCAGGTCCCTGAGCAGCCGGCGCGTCTGGTGGCGCCGCGCCTCCCGTTCCAGGGCGCCCTGCAGGGATTGCTCCGCGGCGCGGAGCTCCGCGCCCGCCCGCTCGTAGGTGGAGAGCGACGAGGCCCAGCGCTCCTCGCCCTCGCTCCAGCGGGAGGGCGCCCCGGGCCGGGCCTGGGACGGGTCGAGCGGCCCGGTGCTGTCGAAGAGGGTGAGCGCTTCCCGGCGGCGCTCGCAGGCGATGCGGGCCAGCTCCGTCCCCCTCGCGAAGGCGGCGCTCGCCGCCTGGAGGTGGGCGTCCACCCAGCGCGCGTCCGCCAGGTACGACTGCAGGCGAAAACCTCCGTACAGGGCGGGCGGGACGAGCACGGCCAGGGCGGCGGCCAGCCACCGCAACCGGCGCCGGCGCCGCGTCGTCCGCCTGGACTCCGAGAGGAACGCCCGCTCGAGCGCGCCCAGCGCCCCGGGGTCGAGAGGGCGCGCCTCCTCCAGCTGCTCGCCCTGCCACAGCAGGCCGGGGGGACGGTGGAGGCGGTCCCACTCGGCGCTCGCCGCCTCCAGCCGTTGCCGGACCGCGCGGTGGCCGATGTCGTCGTCCAGCCACTGGCGCAACCGGGTCCAGCGCTGGATGAGCGCGTCGTGGGCGATCTGGTAGCTGACGCGGCCCGCGACGGAGCGGGCCTGGAGCAGCCGCCCCTCCACCAGGGCGCGCAGGGCGACGCGGGCGTCCTCCGAGGCCAGCTCCAGGTCCTCCTCCGTCCGCTCGCCCCGGGTGTCCTCGGTGGTGACCAGGCCGATGAGCAGCCGCCGCGCCGCCCGCTGCTGCGCCGGCGCCAGGCGAGCCACCACGCCGTCGGCGTGCCGGGACAGCAGCCCGGCCACGCCCCCCACCTCGTCGAGCGCCGCGCGGGTGATGCGGGCGCCCGGGACGTCCCGCCGCTCCCAGAGCGCGGTGAGGGCGAAGCTGAGCAAGGGCAGCTCGCCGGAGCCGCGGGCCGCGGAGTCCACCAGGTCCTGGACCAGGGCGCCGGACTCGAACGCCACCCCGCAGGCGCGGGCGGGACCCACGATCGCCTCCCGCAGGCCCTCGGCCGTCATCGGGCGGAGGAAGTAGAGCGCGCGCTCCACCTCGTCCCCGAGCCCGGGCAAGGCGGCAACCCGGGCCAGGAAGTCGGCGCGCACCGTCAGCAGCAGGCGGGCCGGCCCCGGCGGGCCCACCAGCTCTTCGAGGACCCGGGTGAAGGCGGCGGCCTCGTCCGGGCTGGCCAGGGTGATCAACTCCTCCAGCTGATCGACGAAGACCAGCGCGCCTCCCAGCTGCTCGCACGCCGCCCGCGCGCACGGCCCCAGCCGCCGCGGATCCGCCGCCGACGCCGTGAGTCGCTCGGACTGGGCCGGGGGCAGCGCCGGGGCGAGGGCGGCGGCGAGCGCCCGCAGGGGACGCCGGCCGGGCGCGAGCAGGCGCACCGCCAGCGGCCGGCCTCCGGCGATCGCGCCGGTGGCGACCCGCGGGAGGACGCCGGCCCTGCACAGCGAGGACTTCCCCACCCCCGAGTCCGCGGCGACCAGCACCAGGCGCTGCCGGTCGAGGCGTTCGAGCACGCGCTGGATGTCGCCGTCGCGCCCGAAGAAGAGCGCCTGGTGCTCCGCCTCGTACGCCGCCAGCCCGCGGTAGGGGCTGGCCGAGAGCGCCGCCGGCACCCGGGCCGCGAGCCGCTCCAGCGCCTCGACGAGCAGGTCGGCCGAGGCGAAGCGCTCCTCGGGGTCCGGCCGGGTGCAGCGCTCGATGATCGCCCGGAGGTCCGGATCCACCACGGGTGCGGGCGCCTCCGCCGCCTCCCGCGGCGCCCGCCCCGCGCACAGCTCGTGGAGGACCAGCCCCAGCGAGTACAGGTCGCTCCGGGGCGTGGCGAGCGCGCCCTCCCGGACCTCCGGGGCCATGTATCGCGGCGTGCCCGCGACGGTGCGCTCGCGGGAGGGCCCCGCCGGGCCGCCGGCGCCGATGCGCTGGGCCAGGCCGAAGTCGAGCAGCTTGACGGTGCCATCCGCGGTCTCGATCGCGTTGGACGGCTTGATGTCGCGGTGGAGCACTCCCTGGCGGTGGGCGGCCGCCAGCCCGCGCGCCAGCCCGGTGCCCAGCGCCAGCACCCGCGGCCAGGGCAGGGGGACCGGCAGCTTCGCCAGGCTGCGCCCCACCACGTACTCGGAGACGAGGTACGGGTGGTCCTCCACCTGGCCCGCGCGAAACACGGTGACGATGTTCGGGTGCTGGAGGCTGGCCAGCAGCCGCGCCTCGTCCTCGAACGACCTCCGGAGCCGTGGGTCCGGGTGCGGCTCGGCGATGAACTTGATCGCCACCTGCCGCTGGAGCGCGGTGTCATGGGCCAGGTAGACGATCCCCATCCCGCCGCGCCCGAGCTCGCCCTCGATCCGCAGCTCGTCGATGACCGGCGGCGGCTCCCACGACTCGTGCATCACCGCCGCGATGTCGTTGTGACAGGCGCCGCAGCTGGTGGCGTGGAGGAGCGCGCGTTGCAGCTCCTCGTCGGACAGCCGGCCCTCGCTCAGCTGGACCAGGAGCTCGTCGCTGAGGCATCCCTGGTCTCCCGGCCCCCCGGAGTCCATTTCACCCAGGGTACTACGTGGTAAGACTGGTGTTCCGATTTTCCCGTTTCCCCGGGTGAGCACCTTGGCGACTTCCGAGTGCCTCGGCGAGGTCCTCCTGGCCAATGCGCCCAAGGGGACGGTCGCGCCCGAGGACCGCTCGGGCCTGGAGCGCTTGCTGGAGCGGGTCTTCGAGAGGGCCCGCGCGCCCTGGCCGGACCTGCCGCTGGAGCCCGGACCATTCATGCGCCACGTGGCCGAGCGCCTGCCCGCCGCCGGCCAGGCGCGGTCGCTGGAGCAGGCGATCGAGTCGATGCGCCTGTCCGATCTCTACCTCGCGTGCGCGTGCGCGTCCGGCGTCCCCGGCGCGGTGAACGCCCTGGAGCGCACGTACCTGGTGAAGCTCCCCGCCATCCTGGGGCGCCTGGGGCGCTCGCGGGAGGAGATCGACTCGGTCGGCCAGAAGCTCCGCGAGAAGCTGATCCTGCAGGCCCACCTCTCCACGTACACGGGCGTGGGGCGGCTGGGGAACTGGATCGAGGTCATCGCCAAGCGCATGGCGAACCGGGAGGCCCGGCCCGGCCCGGGCCGGTCATCGGGGCTGTCGAGCGTGGCGGCCGGGCTGGCGGGCGCCGGCGACCTCGAGCAGGACGTCCTCAAGAAGGACCTGCTGGCCCAGCTCCAGTCGGCGCTGATCGAGGCCGGCGCCACCCTGTCCGGAGAGCAGCGCGAGATGCTCCGGTACCACTACCGCGACGGGCTGTCGGAGGCGAGGCTCGCCGCGCTCTTCCGCACCAGCCAGCCGACGGTCTCGCGCCGGCTGAAGAGCGCGCGGGAGGCCATCTTCGAGGAGACCAAGCGCCGGCTCCGCGAGCGCCTCGGCCTCGCGGAGGCGGAGTTCGAGAGCCTGATCGCGGACGTGCAGAGCCGGTGGCTGGACCTGACCCTGAGCCAGGTCTTCGGCGACTCGACCGGCGGAGCGGGCGACCCGAATTGAGAGGCGCCGCCGCGGTGAGGCCGTCCGGTTTGAAAGTCGCCTGAATAACCCGCGGCCCCCCGTGTCACCTGGAGAGATGTCGCTCGCGACTCTCAACGGAGGTGCCCCATGGGCCCGTCTCGAATCGCCGTCATCGCCGCCGTCATGTCTGCGCCGCTCCTCGCCGCCTGCGGAGGAGGGGCCTGGGTCGAGTCGTCCGGGGTCGCCCTGGACGAACCGGAGCCGCTGGGGACCTTCGAGAACGGCTCGGCGCCGATCGGAACGCCGTCGCGCGTGGTCCTGATGAGCGACGGGACGGCACGCCTGGAGAAGCCGCCGGCCTGCCGACTCAGGGGCTTCCTCTGCCAATCGTTCGAGTTCGACGGCTTCTACAAGCGCTCGGGGACCGGGAGCACCGGGCACCTGGATTTCGTGACGGGGGACGGCACGCCCGTCGAGTCCTACGACTACCGCTACGACGGCCAGCGCCTGGACCTCCTCCAAGAGGGGACCACGCAGTACCAGTTGCTGCCGCGGGCCGCGACCGCGTGGTGCACCACCTCGCAGCAGTGCGACACGCAGCAGCTGGCCACGCCGCTCTGCGTGGGCGCCTGGTCCTGCGTCAGCAGCGGCTGCCAGTACGCCTGCAAAGGCATGTGACGGCGTCGCTCGAATATTCGCCGACGTCTGTGGAAGGGCACCGGCGAACGGCGGCGGAGGCCCGGAGCCGGGGAGACCCTCCGGTTCCGGGCCTCCCCCCGGTAGAAACCATGCTGGAGCTCGCCCTGTTACAGCCCTCGAAGCTCCTTCTCCACATCCGACCAGGCCGCCTCGAGGCGGTACGCGGTCCCGGGCGCGTTCGTGGCGCCCTGGCCCAGGCCCTGGACGAAGTCTTTGAGCGCTCCCTCCGGCAGCTTCTCCGCCAGCGCGCTCACCTTCGGCCCCACCACCTCCTGGTGCCGCTTGAGGATGTCGTGGTCGCCCTGCCGCTCGGCGCCCGGCACGCTCTGAACGGGATGGCCACTGGCGTCCAGCACCGGCGCGTTCCAGCTCTTCGAGGCGCTCAACGCCTCGGTGACGATCAGCCCGAGGCCCATCCCCAGCGTCTCGCCGAAGCGCGAGGCCAGAGGATGAGCGGTATGGCCCGCCGCCTGGGTCGTCGCGCCGCGAGCCGGCGCGGTCTGGAAGGAGGACTGCCCGAGCTTCGTCAGTCCGTCACCCGGCGACGTCGCGTTGGCGCTGGTGCTGGAGTCGGCGGTGGTTCCCAGCTTCGCGGGCGCGGGGGCGACGGCGGCCGGCAGGTTGCGCGAGACGTTGGTGCTCATCAGGGAGACCTCGGGGAGCGCGCCAGCATTGGCGGACACCAAGGTTGTCGGCCCTGATTACCTACAGTTGCTCACACGTTCAACGTAGTTAAATCATGGGCTTAGAAGTCATGAGTGCTTACTGCCGCCAAGGGATGTTCTCGTTCTGGCTCATGGCCTCCTCGACCCAGCCTCCGCGGTGGCGCTCGCGCTGGCGGGGCAGCGTCCGGGCACGGCGGAGGACCTCCGGCTGAAACCTGCACGTCGCGGGCCCGCGGTGAGCGGGCACCCATCGCCGGCGGATCATTCGCCTCGGCTCAGCGCCGGAGTTGCGTCATCGCCCCTACGAGCGGCAATTGGTGAGCCGGGCCCACGCCAACGGATTCCGCGGGGTCGCGGTGGGGGTCATGGGCGGCGGACGATAGTGCCGGGCCGGCAAGGGGCATCGGTTAAGTTTCGTCGCGGTGAAGACGGGCTCCCCACTCCTGCGAGAAGCGAAAGCGGCGCTGAAGGCGCAACTGCCGAGCGGCAGCTGGCGCTTGCTCCGGCGAGCCCTGGGCCGAGGTCCCAAGACCATCGCCTTCGACCAGCTCGACGCGGAGCTGAAGCGGGTCGAGGAGGCGTTCGCGCGCTCCAACGACGACGGCATGGCCGCCACCGCTTCCTTCGAGCTCCAACTGGACTCGCCGCTCCCGCCGGACCCCTGGTCGCCCGCCTACCGCGACGCCCAGATGGCCCTGTACCGCCGCATCTCCGGCCGCGACGCCTACTCCGTCGACCACGAGCGCTCCGACTTCGACCTCGCCGCCGCCATCCGCGAGCCGTACCCGTACCTCACCCGCAGCAGCTCCGAGGTCGGCGACCACCTGATCGCCATTGGCTACCTCATCCGCCACCTCGGCGTTTCACCTCCCGCCCGCATCGTCGAATTCGGTCCCGGCTGGGGGAACACCACCTGCGCCCTCGCTCAGATGGGATTCCACGTCACCGCCGTCGACGCCGACCCACGGTTCCTCGACCTCCTGCGCGCCCGCGCCGCGCCCTTCCTCGAGCGCGTCACGTCCGTCCAGGCCGACATGCTGGACTTCCGCGACCCGCAGCCCTTCGACGCGGCCCTCTTCTTCGAGTCCTTCCACCACTGCTCGGACCACCTGGCGATGCTCGCCCGCCTCCGCGACCTCGTCCGCCCCGGCGGCCGCGTCCTCTTCGCCAGCGAGCCCATCGACGACTTCCCGATGCCCTGGGGCGTCCGCCTCGACGGCCAATCCGTCTGGTCCATGCGCCGCCACGGCTGGCTGGAGCTGGGCTTCGAGACCTCCTACTTCTTCGAGGCCCTCCGCCGCACCGGCTGGACCGCCCGCCGCCACCGCTCGCAGGCGATCTCCACGCTCACCGACGTGATCACCGCGTCCCGGTAAGGAGTGGGCGTACGCGGGCGCGGTCTTCAACTGCGCTCGCACGAGCGCCGCGTGATCGCCCCGGTGCCCGAGGCGCGCGAACGGCCCGTGGCCTGGTGGGTGCCGATCGGGCTGGTGGGCGCGTTCGTAGTGCTGGCGCTGCTAACGCTTCCGAAGGGACCACCTCTGTGAGGACCACCAGCGAGGAATTACCGAGCCCGAACTGGCACGTGGCTCTCCTCGGTGGAGCCGTTCCCGAGCTGGCCACGGCCGTTGTAGCCCCAGCACTGGACGCCGTCTGTGCCCAGCGCGCACGTGTGATAGGTGCCCGCGGCGATGGCCTGCACGCCGGAGGTCAGGCCGTAGACCGGTACTGGCACAACGCTGTCGACGACGGAGTCGTTCCCGAGCTGGCCGTTGCTGTTCCAGCCCCAGCACTGGACGCCCCCGTTGACCAGTGCGCACGTGTGTCCGGCGCCCCCGGCGATGGCTTGCACGCCGGAGGTGAGGCCGGAGACCGGCACCGGCACAGGGCTATCGTCGGTGGAGTTGTTCCCGAGCTGGCCATTCGAGTTGTGGCCCCAGCACTGGACACCCCCGTTGACCAGCGCACACGTGTGGTACCAGCTGGTGGCGACGGCTTGAACGCCAGAGGTGAGGCCGGAGACCGACACCGGCAGACGGCTGTTGGTCGTGGAGTTGTTCCCGAGCTGGCCATTCGAGTTCAGGCCCCAGCACTGGACACCTTCGTTGACCAGCGCACACGTGTGGAACCTATCTGTGCTGATGGCCCGCACGCCGGCGGAGGTGAGGCCGAAGACCGGCACTGGCGCTTCCGAGTTGCCCTCACCTTCGATCCCGAGCTGGCCATTGCTGTTGGAGCCCCAGCACTGGGCGCTCCCGTTGACCACCGCACACGTGCTCAAGTAACCCGCGGCGATGGCTTGCACGCCCGAGGCGAGGCCGAAGACCGGCACCGGCACACGGCGCGTTCCAAGGGTGGTGTCCCCGACCTGGCCATTGACGTTGTAGCCCCAGCACCGAACGCCGCCGTTGACCAGCGCGCACGTGTGGTAGGTGCCCGCGGCGATGCCCTGCACGCCGGAGGTCAGCCCGGAGACCGGCACTGCGACACGGCTCAAAGCGGAGGAGTCGTTCCCCAGCTCCCCATCGTCGTTTTCGCCCCAGCACTGGACTCCGCCATTGACCAGCGCGCACGTGTGGCCATGGCCCGCAGTGATGGCCTGCACGCCGGAGGTGAGACCGGAGATCTGCACTGGCATATGGCTCTCGGCGGTGGTGCCGTTCCCGAGCTGGCCATTGCCGTTGGCGCCCCAGCACTGGACTCCGCCGTTGACCAGCGCGCACGTGTAGTCGGAACCCACGGCGATGGCTTGCACGCCTGAGGTGAGCCCGGGGACCTGCCGTGCTTCATGGCTCTCGGCGGTGGTGCTGTTCCCGAGCTGGCCGTTGCCGTTGGCCCCCCAGCACTGGACTCCGCCGTTGACCAGCGCGCACGTGTGGCCATGGCCCGCGGAGATGGCCCGCACGCCGGGGGCGATGAGGCCGGAGACCTGCCTTGGCCCAATGGTGTCGGCGTCAAGGTCGTTCCCGAGCTGGCCACTGTCATTGGCCCCCCAGCACTTGACGTCCCCGTTGATCAGCGCGCACGTATGGCCAAAGCCCGCGGCGATGCCCTGCACGCCGGAGGTCAGGCCGGGAACCGGAACAGGCACGGGGCTGTCCGTGGTGGAATTGTTCCCGAGCTGGCCACTGCTGTTGGAGCCCCAGCACTGGACTCCGCTGTTGACCAACGCGCACGTATGCGCAAAGCCCGCGGCGACGGCCTGCACGCCGGAGGTCAGGCCGGAAACCGGCACGGGCACAGGGCTGTCCGTGGTGGAATTGTTCCCGAGCTGGCCACTGCTGTTGGAACCCCAGCACTGGACTCCACCGTTGACCAACGCGCACGTGTGCAAGCTCCCCGCGGCGATGGCCTGAGCGCCGGAGGCCAGGCCGTAAACCGGCATCGGCACATGACTGTCCGTGGTGGAGTCGTTCCCGAGCTCCCCATCGCCGTTGGCGCCCCAGCATTGGACGCTCCCGTCGACCAGCGCGCACGTATGACCAGAGCCCGCGGCGATGCCGTGCACGCCGGAGGTCAGGCCGGAAACCGGCACGGGCACAGAGCTGTCGACGATGGACCCGTTCCCGAGCTCCCCATTGCCGTTGGAGCCCCAGCACTTGACGCCCCCGTTGACCAGCGCGCACGTGTGGGCATGGCCCGCGGCGATCGCGTCGGGGAAGACGAGCCCCGGTGGCAGAGGCGGCGCCAGGAAATCTGGGTCGAGAACGAAATGGCACCCACTGACCAGGAGAACGAGAGCGAACACATGCTTCATCAGAAGCGTCCTCCAACCACGACTGACGCTCGCCCCGGCCCAACACCGGCTCCGACTGAAGCTTTTCCCGGAATGCTGAAGAAGAGATAGGTGCCCACGCCGAGGGCGAGGGCACCAGCGACGTACAGCCCGTCCGCAACGTTTATCGCTAATTTCGATGTGTCGCGGCTCTGGGTATACGCGTCATACTTCAGGTTCTCCTGGGCGTCCTGTTCCATGTGATACGAGTTGAGCGCGATGACGCCTGCCACGGCTCCGCCGGCGATCAGCGCGAGCCCTGCCCCTGCCACGGCTACGCCCTGGCCTCGCGGGCCGCCCAGGAACTGACCGCGGGCAGCTTCGGAGGCGAGCTTGATCTCCTCGAATACTGGAATCACCTCCGGAGGCGCATGGGTCGGAAGAACCGTGCTCCGGTCTACCAACAGCGCCTCGTAGAACGCCGCGCGAGCGCCTGCTTCGTCACCCTCCTGCATTCGAATGATTCCACGGCCCACGGCCACCTGGGCCCGGGCGGGGGCCTCCGACGTGGGCACCATGGCGAGGACCACGCGGGCGCCATCGAATTGCGAGTCGGCGTACAGCGAGTCCACCGCCCGGAGCAGCACGACGTGCTCAGGCTCCCGTTCACTCGCCGCCTTGATGTCCGCCGCGAGCTGGGAGCTCCTGTCCTCGGAAGGGGCTCCGGTGAGCGACGTTCGAACCTCCTTCACCAGGCCGTCGAGCTTCGAAGCGTACGGCGGCGGAGCTGCCGACGGGCTGGCCTGGAGCACCTGGGAGAGCACCATGCGCGCCGCCTGCGGCTCCCCTTCATCGAAGGCTCGCACCGCGTTCAAGAACCGCAGGCGGACGCGGTCCTCATTCGTGAGCCCACGGCTCATTGACGCCTGCATGATCAGCTCGCCGCACGCCTGGGGTAGGCCCTTCTTGTAGAGCGCCTCGGCAGCCTCGACCAGGGGATGCAGCTTGACCGCGGGGGGCTCTTGCTCGGCGCCGTGCGCGAGCGTGGCCAGGAGCGCCACGGCCGACAGGCTCAGCCACGCTCGCAACGTCCGGAGCGCCCAGGTTGGCATGGAGTCTTCCCTCTCCCGCGTGCGAGGATACTCGAACTCACTGGATCCCGGAGCCCCGTAGGGCGAGTATTCGCCGGGTGTCTCGAGTATTCATCAGCTACAAGCATTGCGAGCCTGACGCGGCTATCGCCAATGCGCTCGACCACGCGCTCACCGAAGCGGGCCATCAGGTCTTCGTCGACGTCAAGATGACGGTCGGCGTCGAATGGGGGAAGCGGATCGAGGAGGAGCTCGGCCGCACCGATGCGCTGATCGCCCTCCTCTCCCAACACTCGGTCCGCAGCGAGATGATGATCGGCGAGATCGGGACGGCCTACCGGCTGAAGAAGCGCCTCCTCCCGGTGCGCCTGGCATACCAGGTGCCCTTCGAGTACCCGCTCAGCGCCTGGCTCAACCCGGTCAACTGGGCCTTCTGGAATGGGCCGGACGACACCCCGCGCGTGGCAGCCGAGCTCTCTCGCGCGCTGGAGAGCGGCGGCGACCCGGACATCGATCAGCACGCGCGGCAGGCCGGGCTCTCCGCCGCCCAGGAGGCCGGCCCCTTCCCGCCGCCTCGGCCGCTGGCCTCGCTGGAGCCGCAGAGCGGGACCATGGGCATCGACTCGCCCCTGTACATCCCCCGCGCGTCGGACGCCCTGGCCCTGGCCACGATCGGCCGAAAGGGACAGACGCTCAGCATCAAGGGCGCGCGCCAGATGGGGAAGAGCTCGCTGCTGATGCGGGTGCTCGACGCCGCCGCGAGTCACGGCAAGCGCGTGGCCTTCATCGACTGCCAGGACCTGGACTACCCCACGCTCCAGAGCGCCGACCTGTTCTTCAGGAGGTTCTGCGCCGAGATCTCCAACCAGCTGGACCTGGCCGACCAGACCGACAAGTACTGGGACCCGGCGCTGAAGCTCGGCAACGTCCAGCGAAGCGGGAAGTACCTCGGAGAGTACGTCCTCCGATCGCTGGGGGCGCCGCTGACGCTCGCCCTGGACGAGGTGGACCGGCTCCAGGATTCGCTCTTCCGCTCGGACTTCTTCGGCATGGTGCGCTCCTGGCACGGGAAGCGCGCGCTCCCCACCGTTCCGGCCTGGAAGGGCCTGGACCTGGTGCTCGTCTCTTCCACCGAGCCGAACCTCCTGATCGACAACCTGAACCAGTCCCCGTTCAACGTGGGCGAGCGGCTGGAGCTGTCGGCCTTCAGCCCGGAGGAGATGGACCGGCTCAACCAGCTCCACGGCGCGCTGCTGGATCCGCCGCAGGTGGGGCGCCTGACCGCGCTCGTCGGCGGCCAGCCGTACCTGGCCAGGCAGGCCCTGTACCTCATCGCCTCCGGCCGGACACGCGCGCAGGACCTCCTCGAGTACAAGGACCTGGAAGGCGGCCCGTTCGGCGATCACCTTCGGCACCTCCTCTTCCTCCTCAACGGCCGCGAGGAGCTGATCAGCGGGCTGCGCGAGGTGCTGCTGCACGGGACGTGCGCGGATCGAACGGTCCTCTTCCGCCTCCGGAGCGCCGGGCTGATTCGCCAGACCGGGGGCGGCGTGGCCGCGCGCTGCGAGCTCTACGAGCGATACTTCCGGATGCACCTGCTTGGCTGACTCCACCACCTACACGACGGGCGGCACCGTCCAGGCCGGTGGAGGCGTCTACCTCACCAGGAAGTCGGACGAGGAGTTGCTCGGCCTGTGCCGTGAGGGGGCCTTCGCGTTCGTGCTCGCGGCGCGCCAGACGGGCAAGTCCAGCCTGATGACACACGCGGTGGAGCGGCTCCTGGAAGAGGGCATGCGATCCGCGGTGGTGGACCTCAACAGCCTGGGAGCGCAGCTCTCGGCCGAGGAGTGGTACCTCGGGTTCCTGACGGAAGTGGAGTCCCAGCTCCAGCTCCGGACCAGCGCATCGACGTGGTGGCGCGCGAACACCCAGCTGGGCATGACCCAGCGGCTCACGTGCTTCCTCAGGGACGTGCTGCTGGAGGAGGTCAAGGAGCGGGTCGTGCTGTTCGTGGACGAGATCGACACCACCCTCAGCCTCGACTTCACCGACGACTTCTTCGCCTGCATCCGGTCCCTCTACAACGCTCGCGCGCAGCACCCGGCGCTGGAGCGTCTCTCGTTCGTGCTGCTGGGCGTGGCCACTCCGGGCGACCTGGTCAAGGACCCGGCGCGGACGCCGTTCAACCTGGGGCGCCGGGTGGAGCTCACGGACTTCGAATTCTCGGAGGCGCGCCCGCTCGCCGCCGGTCTGGGCCCGGAGCCCGCGGTCGGCGAACAGGTCCTCCGGTGGGTGATGGAATGGACGGGAGGGCATCCCTACCTCACGCAGCGCGTGTGCCAGGAGATCGCGTCGGTGTCCGCGACCACTCGGTTTCAGGTCGCCGAGGTCATCGAGCGACTCTTCCTGGGGGAGAAGAGCTTCGAGGACAACAACCTCCAGTTCGTCCGGGACATGCTGACCAAGCGCGCTCCGGACGTCGCCGAGACCCTCCGAATCTACCGTCAGGTGAGGTACGGGACGCGGCCAGTGCGGGACGAGGAGCAGTCGCTGGCCAAATCCCACCTGAAACTGGCCGGGATCGTGCGCCGCGACGGCGAACACCTGCAGGTTCGGAACGCCATCTACCAGGCCGTCTTCAACAAGACGTGGATCCGCGAGTACCTCCCGGGCTGGTCCCGGCTCCTCCAGCGCGAGGTCCTCCAGCGCGCGGCCGTTGTAGTGGCCAGCGTCGGCTTCATCGCGCTCGCGCCGCTGACGGTCCAACTCTGGAGGAAGGTGAGCGAAGCGGAGAGGGCCCGGGCCGCGACGGAGGTGGAGCGCCAAAAAGCGGTCGAAAACGCGAGCAAGGCGCGCGACCTCAAGGAGAAGCTTGGCGACGAGTTGTCCAAGGCGCAGGAGCAGAATCGCCGGTTGGAGCAGTTGCGCGACCAACTGCAGGAGGAGCTCGCTCTCGCCAGCGCCAAGAACGCCGGGCTGAGTCGGAGCCTGGACGAGGTCGACGCCGCGCGAAAGGTCGCGGACCAGCGCACGACAGAGCTCGAGGAAGCGCAGCAAAAGACCGAGGAGGACCGAACGCAACTGAGAGTGGAGCGGCTCCTGTTCCTGACGAAGTCGACGACCGATCACCAACTCGCAGCCCTCCTCCTCGCGGAGGCGCTGCAGCTGCAAGCGAGACCTGAGATCGTCGGTCAGCTCGCGGAGCACCTCGCCTCTTTGAGCGACGCTTCCTCGGGGACCGCGGCGGTGCACGTCGGGGACACCGGTTCGCTCAGGTCACCTGCGCACCTCTGGCCCAGGAAATTGAACGAGCGGTACCTCGTGGAGGGGAGCGGTTCGGTGGCCTTCAGCCCCGACGGAAAGCGACTGGCGACCACGACCGGCGATGCCGCGACCCGAATCTGGGACGCCGTTTCCGGAAAGGGGCTCAAGCGCCTGACCGGTTCCACGGGGCCGCTGGCGTTCAGTCCCAACGGGAGAATGCTGATCACCGCCGGCACGGATGACCTGGTGCGGATCTGGAATACAGACCCCTGGTCCATTGCATCGCTGTTCCAGCACGAGGGCAGAGTCCGCACCGTGGCGTTCAATCCCCATGGCGACCGGGTCGCGACCGCGGGCAGCGACGAGGCCGTGCGCCTCTGGGAGACCGCATCCGGCAAGCCCCTGAAGACCCTTCCTCAGAAGGGCGAGTGTCACGCCCTGGCCTTCAGTCCGGATGGAGCCAGGGTGGGCGCCGCCGGTGATGACAATCAGGCGAGCATCTGGGACGCGACCTCGGGAGCGCGCCTGGTGAGCCTGCCGCACCTGGGCATCGTCCGGTCGCTCGCCTTCAGTCCCCGCGGCACGATGATCGCCACCGCCGGCGATGACCGTGTGGCCAACCTGTGGGAGGCGAACACCGGAAGGCGCCTGGGGATGCTTCAACACGAGAGCCCTGTTCGCAGCGTGTCTTTCAGCCCGGACGAGAAATGGGTGCTGACCACGAGCGGCGACAAGGAGGCCGCTCTCTGGGACGTGGCCTCGGGAAAGGTCGTCCAGCGCTTTCGGCACGAAGGCTCCGTGCTCGGGGCGGCGTTCAGCCCGGACGGTCGCGAGGTCATCACCACCGGCAGTGAGCAGATGGCGCGGATCTGGGATGCGAGCTCCGGTCGCTTGTTGGCGAGCTTCCACCGGACCGGGCCCGTCCATGTTGCGATGTTCAGCCCCGATAGAAAGCTCGTCTTCATTGCCGGCGACGATTCATCGCTGCTCACCCCCTGGCGCCCGGACGACCTGCTGGGCACGGTCTGCTCCGTGGTCGAGCGCAACCTGAGTCCCGATGAGTGGGCCAAGGTCGCGCCGGACGAATCGTATCGTTCGTTCTGCGCCGGTCTCCCGTCAGGAATTTGACGTGGCGTGAATCCCCCCTACGGTGCGCGCGGCGCGAGTGGTGGGGGCGCGCCATCACCCTTTGGAGGTTTCAAAAAATGCATAGGAAGCTCTGGCGCACGGTCGCCATTGCCCTTGGCTTGATCGCCATCGGCGCCGCTTGCCCGCTGACGTCGGGCAAGGGCTCTTCTGGAGAGCAGGGAGAAGCACCCGCGGCCAAGGAGACTCCCGGGAAACGCCCGAGCGAGGTCCTCCGCGAGCGGCCCATGCACGCGCCGCCCGGGCTGGCGGCCGAAGCGGAGGTGACGGCCTTCGTCGACTGGGCAGCCGGTTCGCTCCCGGAGGAGCGCGAGGACGGCAGGAGCGCGATCGCCAAGGCCGCCGCGTCGCCCGGGGCGAGCGCGGTCGCCAAGGGGCTGGTCGCGGAGATCCAGCGCGCGCGCGAGGTGGACCACTCGAGGACGCTGGTGGCGCTCGCGGTGCTGGGCGAGATGAAGAACAAGGAGGTGGGGATGCCCTTCCTGGTCCAGTTCGCCTCGCAGCCCCTGCCGGAGAAGGGGACGCTGGTGGACGGCGAGATCATCGAGCGGACCTCGCTGCTGCAGCTGGAGGCCAAGGCCGTCCAGGGGTTGGCGTACATGCGCGACGACGTCGCCGACCGGGAGGTGTTGAAGATCATCTCCTCCCACCCGTCGCGGGTGATCCGCGGCGAGGCGATCAACGCCTGGCTCTGGAACCGCCAGGACTCCGCGACCGCGCGCGAGCAGCTCGCCCAGCTCGTCAAGCCCGAGGACCGGCTCCTGATCGACCGGCCTCGCTGGACCGAGACGTCCACGGCGGAACAGTTCAACCGCGACCTGGCGGTCTGGTTGAAGGCCCACCCCGAGCTGGCCGCCCCGGCGCCGGTGAAGGCGAAGCCGCGGGAGGAACAGAAGAAGGCCGACGCGCCTGGCTTCGATGCCGTCCCCCCGGTCCCCTGATTCCTGGTCACCCTTTCTGGAGCCCAAAACCATGAAGATCCGTTCGATCGCACCTCTCGCTGTCGCCGCCGCGCTGGCGTTCGCCACCCAGGCGGGCGCCGTTTGCGGCCAGAACGCGGCGTCCACCGCCGATACGGCCCTGTGGAACATCCACGGTTGCTGGTCCGACTTCTACCTCTGGTCCTACAAGGCCTATGACCAGCGCTCCGGCGACTGGTCGGGCCGCGGCTGGAACGACGCCTGCAACGTGAAGCTGGAGTTCCCCAAGCACTGGAACGCGGCCTACCTCGTCACGTACGGCCTGCTCGACAACTGGGCGCAGTCCTTCCACGGGACGGTGGACTACCGCGCCGCGGGCGAGGCGGCCTCGAGCAACTTCCACACCAGCCAGTACCACGTCCCCAGCGACCGGACCGACATCTTCGGCGGCTGGGAGTGGGAGCTCTTCGGCGCGAACAAGCTGACGACCGCGTGCCCGCTCTACAACACGGCGTGGTCCAACGCGAACCCGGCCTCCCGCGGCGGCGACTTCGTCCACGAGGGGTGGCACGCCTGGATGGACAAGTACGACTACGATAACGGCTCGGTCGGCGGCCACCGGCCGGGGCCACAGGGCGCCTGCACCATCAATGGCTGTGACTACTTTTATTTCCATGGGATCAGCGCTTATGCCTTCGGCGCTATGTACCAGACGGATGGCACCGCGAACCGCTTCCACTCGCCCAACCAGGCCCAGGTGGAATACCTGTGCGACGTCGCCGACCAACCCAAGGCCTGGGTGCCGGCCTCGGTGCGCCAGGCCGCCCAGGCTGACGCCAACACGCGGGCGGCGCAGCGCTTCATCAATGGGCCCGGGTACACCTGCGGCTCGCCGCGCCCCTGGTAGCCAAGGGGGCGCTGCCTCTCGCCTGGGGCTCCTGGCCGCGACGCTCCTGCTCGCGGCCGGGTGCACCCGGGCGGCGCCCGTGGGGACGTGGCGTCCGCTCGACGCGTCGGGGGCGACGCCCTCCGCCTCCGTGCTGGTGGGCGGCGCGTCCGACGGCCAGCGCGCGTTCCTCTGGGGCGGGAGCGGGAGCTGCACCGCCACCGCCGCCTGCGGAGACGGCGCGGTGTGGGAAGCTGGCGCTCCCGGGCGCGCCATTCCGTCCGACGGCGCTCCATCGCCGCGCTACGGACACGTCCAGGCGTGGGCGTCGGACCGGCTGATCGTCTGGGGCGGCACGGGGTGCGGCACGCAGCTCGCCCAGCCCTGCGGCGACGGCGCGAGCTGGGACGGAGCTGGAGCGCGCTGGTTGCCGATGGCCGCCGGCGGCGCCCCTTCGCCCCGCGGCGGCGCGGGCGCGGCGTGGACGGACCGCGGGCTGCTGATCTGGGGCGGCGAGGACACGGCCAGCCGGAGGGTGCTCGGCGACGGCGCTCGCTACCTCCCCGCCGAGGACCGGTGGGAGCCGCTGCCTTCCGCCGGAGCGCCGTCCCCCAGGCGCCTGCACGCGACGGCCTGGACCGGCGACAGGCTGCTGATCTGGGGTGGCTCCGGGGGGGTCGTCCCGGATGTCGCGCTCAAGGATGGGG
>Ga0268264_10002159_pt1 | contig 17535 bp, 28 predicted proteins | sample KBSSwiS32_FD_190357 | JGI IMG/M metagenome (GOLD analysis project Ga0268264, IMG submission 190357) | Switchgrass rhizosphere microbial communities from Kellogg Biological Station, Michigan, USA - KBS Switchgrass S3-2 (SPAdes) (version 2) | ecosystem: Host-associated > Plants > Roots >...
CAATACGCCTGGGTCCCGCACTTCGCAGTGCGTCCTCGAATAGCCGAACCGCTGCGCAAACCGAGTCACAATGTCGCCCGCCTCCTCATCGACCGCGAGCAGACCGACGGCCACGCCGCGGGCGAGGTAAACATGAGCCAATTGCACGAGTAGCGCTGTTTTGCCGGCGTCTGGAGCGCCCGCCAGGTACCAGCGCGTTCCGTAGACTGGCCCGCCTCCGGTCAGCTCGTCGAGCTCCGCTATACCGGTGGGCTCATGAACGAGCGGGCCGTGCGTTGCCCATTCATTCAATACCTCGCTGACCGTGATCGCCTTCTTGGATTTGGCATCGGCTGGCTTTGCCGCGGTCTCGCTTTCCGGCCGTGGCGGGGCCCGCGGATCGTCTGCGTCGCTGTGCTCATAGTCGTCGGATTGAGTTTGCGCGTTCGCCGATTTCTTCGCGAAGTCGAGACCGAACCATTCGCAGATCATCGCAGCGGCTTCAGCCGGCGTGCACTGCTCGCGCTCCGCCACCATGTCGACGTTCGTTCGGAAGCCGGGATGAGCGGTCGGCCCGGCATGGGCGCAGCGCTGGTGGAGGCATTTGAGCCCGCCATCAGCGCAGATGAGCGCGTCATCCTCACCGCACCCCGGGCACACTGCGAACTTTTCGCCGTACGAAACGCCGAGGCGATCCAGCACGTCTCGCGTCGGTACGCGATTGGCTACCGTGAACGCGCCGCCCCCCGTGCGAGAGCCGCTTTGCCGCGTTTTCGAATGGGTTCGCGGCTGCACCTTCCGAACGTCGTTGCTGACGCCGAGTTCTGCGGCCAGAATTTCTGCTGCGCTCTGCTTCATGCGAGCTCCTCCAACGGCACGCGCTGAACGGCGCCGGGGCATTCAAATGTTGTTTGGCGGTGCGGGCGCTCAGGGGTGTTCCTGCCTTTACGCTTCCAAGTGCCCGGCGCCGGCATCAACCGCGCGGGATTCACCACCGATGTGTCGATCTTGATGCGGTCGTTTCCGAACTTCCGATTCAGAAGACCAAGAAGCTTCGATAGACGCTGCGTCGTCTCGGCGCTCGGCGTCACCGGCTCCAAAGCGACAAGTAGGAAAAAGCCGTTGCCTGAGCACCCGAATCCGACCGCGGGCGCGTCCAGGACGTCGAGCAGCCACGATTGAATGACTTTCGCCGTGTCCCGTGCTTCGTTCAATTGCTCATCGGTTGAGCTGATGCCCTTCACGCGGACCGGATCAACGTCGAGGAATACGGCGCGAATTGTGCCAATGTGCGGATCTGCGGCGCGACCGTTCCAAGCACGATGCCACTTTCCAGGCTCGTACCGATAGAGCAGGGTAGGATCCATCGGCCCGTTGACGAGCTGATAAATCCCATTGCAGCCGGGGAGCTTGTCGCCCTCGCGTAGCAGGCGAACGTGCTCCTCGACGTTGCGTGCGTGGGCGATTCGGATCCGACCTTCAACGAAAGCTGTGAGCTCGATGGGTTCGTCGCAACCGATGCCCAGGAACGAGCGAACGCGGGCCGTGCTCAGCTCCGCCTCGCTGAGCGGCTTCACTGCGCGAAGCGTCGCGGCACTCACGCGGCCTCCTGGGCGAAGCAGTAGCTTCCGACGTCTGAAAGTCCAAGATTTGCTGCGCAGAATGCGTCGGCTTCGTCGAGAGTGTCGAACGTGGCACCCGCCGCTCGCAGTGCCTCGAATACCGCGACCTTCACGTCCGATCGCGGCACCTTTCCGAGTAGTAGCTTTCGGGCGGTGCCCATGTTTGCGGTGTGCAGCTCGACGCCGGCTCGCAGGAGTTCAAGGCGGACCACGCCGCCGCATTCGCCAAGCGTGTGCGCCGAGTCGTGCCGGCTAAAGGCGTAGCCTTCGATCCAAGCCTGCGTGACGTTGTGAGCTTTGGCGAACGCAACGATCTTGCGGGCGATCGTCTCGGTCCGTTGCGCCCGCTCTGCGTCCGTGGCGCCCCGACGGAGCTTCTCGCCCACGACGAGCGAAGCGACGCGCGCCCACTGCCCGTCCCACGCGAGTGGAACCGCCACGGCGGCGGCTGCGCGTGTCGAGAGATCGAGACCGAGGAGCGTCACTCGTCCACATCCCCGCACTGATCGTGCGCTGCCTTGCGTTGGTCGCCGTTGTAGAGGATTGCGGCGTCGACACCGAAGCTCAGCCCGCAGACCGCGCATCGGCCGGGAAACTTGGCGTGCATCGGGCGGCCCTTAAAAACAGCCTTTCCGGTCGCAACAATGTCATCGAGTGACAGGCGAGGGACGACGCCTTGCGGGCGAACTATTGTCAGGAAGATCTTGCCTTCGACCGCGTGCATGTCGCGGAGCAGCTCCATGCCCGCCTCGGTATCGTTCATTGACACAGCGATCGCGCAGCGAGTCCAGAAGCCGCCGGAGTTGACCAGGACGTCCTCGGGAAGGGGTTTACTTGCGGCCATCTATTGGCGCCTCCGAGCCGCACGGAATTCTTGAGCTACCTCGGCAGCGAGCGAGCGCGCGATGAGCCGTCGGGCGAGCGCATCGGGTGGCGTGTCGGTCCGGTCGAGCTCGATCCGCAGACGCTCGCGCTCTGAGGCGGGACGGCGCGGGAGGTAAACGATCTCGGGCTGGCGCTTCATGTGTGCGCCTTCTGCTTGGCGACCCAAGCGCGAACGTCGCGCAAGTCGAAGCGCGGGCTCTCCAACACCCAAAGCGTGGGCAGTCCTTTTAATCGTAACGTGTCCAGACTCCGTGGGCTGATATTGAGAAACTGGGCGCATTCCTCGCGAGTCGCGAGCCGCTCTTGGCTGGGTTTCGCAGCGTCGAGGGCTTCAGCGAGCGCGGCAGGCAGCTCATCGCGCAAAATGGTTCGGAACTGCTCCTTCATTGCGTCGTCAATGCTCATGCAGCTTTCCGTTCGCGAAGCCGCTGGCTCACGAGCGCAATCGTGCCCTCCAAAACGGGCACGTTCGCGGCAATGGAGATCAACTGCTCCCGGTGGACACCGAGATCACGGGACGCGGCGCGCGCCCCGACTTCGCCAATCAGCGCAGCGATTTCTCGCTGCAGATCAGGTGGCGGGTAGACGCCCTTTGCGGGGCGGTAACGGTTTGCGTTGTCGGCCATGTGTGGATACCACCGGCCGCGACGTGACTAAGCCATCGTGAGTTTTGTCACGCGCCTGAAGGTCGGCGAGCATCCGATGTCCCACCGACTCGATCAGCTCGCCAAGCGGTCCGCGCGTCCCGCGTCGCCCGCGAACCCGAGCGCTAGCCCCTCCGACTGCGTCCGTGGCTTTGTCGGTGAACGATTCGTGCTTGGCCGTCTCACCCTGGTAACGGGCGCTCGAACCGCTTGCGAGCAGCGAGTACACCTGCGAGACCCGCGCGCCGAGTAACCTTCCGCGCGTCATGGCCTCTTGCAAAGCGGGCACGCGAGCGGGTGACTTGGGATCGCCGTACGTGAGTCGGGCGTCGTTCGCCTCGTTCAGGGCCTCGCTCGGGGTCAAGTCTTCAAGCACGACACGCCACGCCAGCGAAACCAGAAACTTCATCAACCAATCGGCCCGCTTTTCAATCGTGCCCTTCTGGATGAAGACTTTAACGGCATCGATCTCCGCCTCGGGGCGGTTCTCGGAGCTCATCACCTTCTTGAGTGCCAGAGCGAGCGCGCCAACTTCGGCGAGATCGCCGTTTTCATTTGCCTCCCGTCGGAGCCGTGACTCCAGCCGCTGGAGTGCGGCGCTCAGGGAAAAGATGCCATTCGCAATTTCCTCATAGTCCGTGGACCGGGGAGCGGCGGGCCGTCGCCTGGACGCTCGCTTAGGCATGCTGGCACCCGTCAGCCAACTCATCCGCCAAACCCCGAAGGTAGGCGATTAGCGCCAATTCCGCTGGAAACGAGAGCATCCGGGGTTTCAGCATGAGGTTTTTGCATGGTACCTCGGATCGCGGGAGAAACGGCACGCCGATTGACCCGTCACCAGGGCTCAATTGCGAATGGTTGCGCGGATTTGCGGCGATTCCCGCAGATTCATAAGCGCGCTGTCGGCGGTTCAAGTCCGCCCTTCGGCACCATGAAAATCCGCTGAATTCGCCGTTGGAGTTAGCGACCAAATCTCGAGTTTCTGCATCGTCAATGCTGAAACTGGTGAGGGTCGCTTCCGGCAAATGACGAGCCTTGGTGGTGTTCGCCAGGTAGCGGCGGTGCGCGCTGGGGTCCGTCGCACCCGAAAGCGCCATGCTCGTCTGAATGTCGATGCCAGCGTCGGCCAGGCTCTGCTTGAACTGGCGGCGGAACGAATGAAAGTCGAGCGGGCGGGTGTACGCGCTTTCGGCGAACAGCTCGCGCTCCCGTGCGGTCATGGGGCGGGCGTCGGCTTGCCAGGTGATTCGCGTGTCTTGGCGCTGCTTGCCGTTCGGGAACTTGCGGACGACGGGCAACATGCGGGGTTCGTCGACGCCAAACGCTCGCCGTAGGTCACGGCGGAGCGCGGCAGCGAAACTGGCCGTCTTCCGCCCCTCGCCAGCGCGGTTGCCGACGCGGACCGGGAAAATCAGGCCTGATTGAGGGCGTCCGTGCCGCTCCCACCAGTCGCGAATCACCGGCCGTAGGACCTCCGGCAATTCGAGCGGTTGCGGCCGGGCCGTCTTCTTGCGTGGCGCCCAGCCTCGAGTGAATGCGCCCTCTGCCGTGTCGAAGGCTTCCCAGCGGAGCGCCAGGATGTCACCCGTTCGAAGGCCACCGAACATGCGCGAGACGCACGCCATCGTCTGGCGCTCGCGGACTGGCTGGCGTTTGGACTCGATTGGGTGTTCCCAGCCGAGGTAGCGCACGAGCTCCTCGTCGGTCAGCACGCCTCGCTCGCGGTTGTCGACCTTGGCGTTTTTCGGAACGCGCACCTTCTTGGTGATGTTCTCCGTGAGCATGTCGGCGCGCCACAGTTCACCAAGCACGCTCGAGACGTCGTTCCGAACGTGCAGACACTGCTGTTTGCTGAACCCAGCTGCCGCGAGCTCTTGGAGTATTTCACGCAGGTCACCCGCAACGATCTCGATCACCGGTTTGTCGCCCAGGGCAGGGAAGACATGACGCTTGAGCCGCTGCATGCGAGCGTGACTGCTCTTGATGCCGCTAGCGAGCACGATGCGCTCCGCTGCCTCTTCGAAGGTTTCGGGCCGCGCTGCCTCGGTTTGCAGCTTTGCGGGTGCGTGGTGCTGTTTCGCCAAGCGTCGCAGTTTGACCTTCGCGACGGCGCGATCTTTCGTCGCGAGATCGAACGACTTCTGAAGCGACACGCCGTCCACGTCGATCGTGAGGCGGGCGCGCCAGCCGGATTTGGTCCAGTAGAGCGAGCCTTTGCGGGGACGGCCGCCTGCATGCTTCGCGGTCATTTCCGTTCCTTCTTTCGTGCGCCAGCGCCGTGGCCTTGAATCGGCGGTCTTGGATTCCCGCGCCCCTGTTTCTTCAGGAGGTAGCGAACGACAAGCGAGAAGAGGGCGTCGTTTGCTGCGCTGAAAACGCGCTCGAGATCTTGCTTGTAGTTGGTGACACCTGACGCAGCGACCTGATTTTGGAAACAAACCTGCGCCGCCGCATCTGCGTAGTAGAAGCGCGTGCCCTCTACGTCTTTACCGACAGAAACCAACGCATGCGCCAAGTGGTCCATTGAGGGGCTTTCAAAGAAAGCTTTGCGAAACCCGGCCGTCACCGCCTTTGGCGTGTAGTAGTGAAACGTGCCTGCGTTCCGAATGCGACAGAGCGCTTGCGCGAACGGGTCACGAGCGTTTGCCCCCTGTATCGCAAGCGAGCAGATGAGCTTCCAGCTGGCCCGGCTTTCCTTGGGCATTTCTGCGATCAGCTCCTTGAATGCCGCTGTGTCCACAACGTCCTCATGGTGCTTGATCAGGGTCAGAAGTTCCCAAAGCACTGCGGCGAGTAGTCGATCGAGCTGCACAGCCATTCCGCCCCACTGGCCGGAATATGCCGAAATTTCAGCGCGATCGTGGGTGCTTTGGTTCAGGAAATTCGCGAAGAGCGCCAGCCCTTTCATATCGTTGAAGACAAGAGCAAGCGCCAGGAAGAACCCTTCCTCCTTCGCATCACCCTGCTTCGGAACGATCTTCTCGGGCGGAACAGTGGCCATTTTCGCCAAATCGAAACCGGGAAGATCGAACCGCTTCACATCATTATCCATTCGATTACCTCGCCGCCTTCCAGCGTGTTCACGACACGGACGCGCACCGCGTACGCCTGCCGCCTGAGCGTGCCAAGCTCGACTGTCGGCGCGTTGCTCGCCAGCGTGTCCAGCTCCGCCGCCGCCGCGCGGAATTGCTCGGCCAGCGTGGTGATTGCGGTGACCGCTTCGGCTTTGGGGAAGATCATTCGGCGATCCTCGACGCTTTCCCATACGAGCTCTGGTCACGCTCTACCATGCTGACGTAGGACTTGAGCTCCCGCGTGACGTACGCCACTCGCCGCAACGGAACGACGCTATCGGGATTTTGCAGGATCTCCCGCATGGCAGTTTCGAGTTCGGCGACGTGCCTGCCCACGAATGCATTCAAATTGTCGGCAGTTTTTGCCACGCGCTCGATCCTCGCCCGTTCCACGAACTGCTCGGCCCTTAGCTGCTGTTGCTGGACAGCAGATAGCTTCTTCTTGCGCGCTTTCATTCGGCGGCCTCGCGGTCGCTTTCCTTTGTGCCATCGTCCCGCTCGGCAACATTTGCCGCAAACCGCATACGCTGCGCAATCGCGGTCAGGAGCGTGTGCACGATAGGCTCGCCGTCGCCGCCGAGAGCCATCAGCGCGACATCAATCTCGTCCGCGCATTGCTTCAGCATACTGCAGGCAAGGTAGTGATCGCCCCCGTAGGTCGAGAGGACGCTGTTCAGCCCCTCCGGCGTGAAGTCGAGTTCAGCCATTGGCGGCCTCGCCTTCGTCGAGTCTTCGCGCAAACTCTGCCGCGGCGCGCGCACGGTATTCGATGCCGGCGAGGAACCGTCGCACGATGCTGTTGCTCAGCGGCCCTTCTCCGTTCTCGTTCTCCTCGCTCAACGAATGCTCGAGTACGCTGAGATCAGCCGCGATCTGACGCAGCGCCTCGCTCGCGAAAGCGACGGCATTCAGCCCCTCCCACGGGGCAAGCGCAGCCGAGAGCAAGGCAGAGCAGCTCGCGTGCTCCGGGTGGTCGATCGTCAACGTGTCGCACGCTCCCTTGGGATCAAGGCACTTGCTCACAACGCACCGCCTTCGATTGCGTGGTCCAAACGGACGTCGATCTGTGTGCCGATGAGCGCACCGAGGAACCTTTTAGTGAGCACATGGACCTCAAGCGACGTGCGCGCGTTTTGGCCCGCGATCCCCAGGACAGTCAGGCTTGTCGCCACGCCGTGGCCAATCGCACCGAGCTCGTTGTCGAAGCGTCGCGATAGCCGCACAAGCTCCGCGTAAAGGGGCCCACTTGCCTCTGCTTTCGCGATCGCCTTCTCCCATTGTTCAGGCGTCATCAGCTCCGAAGCGGGTTGCCGCTCCGCAGGCTTGCCCGCCCCTTTGCTCTTCCCACTCTTCTTCTGTACACTTGCCATGTTCGATTCCTCCACAGGTTTTGGACCACGCCTCGGGTCGGGTACCAGCCGACGCCGGGGCTTTGTTTTTCGCTACTTCTTCGGCGACTTCGCTCGCTTCGGTGCGGGGCCGAAAGCGTTCGCTTCCGTGCGCAGGTTGTCGTGCTCTCGTTTGACGAGCATCCGGATGACACCAGCCGCGTTCAGCGCGTAGTGCTTCGCCACCTCATCGAGGCGCGAAGCTTCCTCTTCGCTCATCCGCATCGTGAACAGTCGCTCTCTCATCGCCGCAGCTTCGGCCATACGATGTCTCCTGTATAGACGTTGCTGAACGTATATACGTTCTAGTACTGGCGACGCCAGCGAAATCGGCCGCTTTCTGTCGATTGTTCGCAAACGCGTGTTTTCGTTGACCATTGACGCGAACGCGGCGAGCCTCGACGGCAATGCGCTGGCACGTGATGATCGGGGCGAAGACCTTCGGGCCACTCGAAGCGGAGTCACTTGGGCAAATGCTTCAAGAGGGAAAGCTCGGGCTCGGAGCGTTCGTGCGTGACGAGAGCGGCGGCCAGTGGATGGCGATCGAGTCGTCGCCCTTTCAAGGGATGGTCAGGAAGCCCAAACGCAGCGTGGTCAACATCGCGCTGAAGGTCATTCTCGTGCTCGTTCTCGCCTATGGCGTCGTGGTCCTTTCGTGGATGTGGTGGAATACCCACTGAGTCTCACGCGCGGCGACCCAGGAAAATTCTTCGACGGCGCTTGTCAGATCTTGCTACTTCGAAAGAATGACTATGCCGGTGTGGATTGACTCGGCCGCCTGCCCCGAGCGACTTTCAGTGGATCTACCCACGGAGGGGATCATGCGCTGGTACGTCAGCAGGAATAGCGAGAGTAGCGGGCCACATGAGGAAGCGACGGTCGCGGACTGGGCGCGCGCAAACCAGCTTCAAGGGGCAATGTTGCGCGACGAAGCCGCGTCCGCATGGGTACCGGTCGATCAGACGCCATTCGCCAGCCTAGTGCCAAAAACAGTGCCCGCCGCCCCCGCAGCGCCGACGGTTTCGTCTGGCACCATCGTGGGCTTTGCCATTCTCGGTACGCTGTTCAGCGTCTACTTTCTGATGACGTGTGGTGAGAGCTCGAAGAGTCACACGACGCCGATCGAGACTACTTCGTCACCGCCCGCTGCCGCTACAGCCACAGCCAAGGCCGGGCCCGATGCAATCCAGGCGTGGGTGATGTCCAAGGAATTCGTGAAGCGAAATCTCAAGTCACCGGGAAGCGCTGATTTTGGCGGCGTATTTTCCGGTGACTATCAGGACCCGAAAGAGCGCTGCTCCAAAGCGGCTGACGGGGCGTGGAAGTGTGCGGGATGGGTCGACTCGCAGAACAGCTTTGGTGCCAAACTACGGGCCAACTTCACAGTGACGGTGAAGCCGGATGCCGACGGGGACAGCTGGACTTTAGTTGAGGGGCCGACGCTCGCAGAGCGTTGAGATGCTCTGGCAAGTTGAAGGTTGCTACTGATACAGCGCGACTAGCAGCTTCTTGATCGCGGCCTGCCAGCCATTGAACGCTTTCGAGACCTGTGCATCCAAGTCAGCCTTCTTGTTGCCCATCGGGACGACTTTTTTCCCATGGACGATGGAGTTTCTTGCGTCGAACGCCGCCTCGATTTGCTTGACGTCTTGCTCCGAGATCCGTGCGCCCACCAGGGCTCCAAGCAGGTCGAAGCGTCTGAGCATCTTGCCGATCGGAGGGCTCTGAAGCTCCTGAAGTAGCCAAGCGGTATCCGGGTGTTCCTTCGTGATTCGTTGCTTAACGGCCCATTCGGCGCACGTGCACAACATCACCACTGCGCTCTTGCGCATTTCCCCCTTCATCGCATCAACTTCGAGGAAGAGCTGAACTGGGTCGGCGAGCCCCTTCGAGAACAACTCGACCGCGGTCGACAGATCCGACTCAGTCACCTTGCGGTCGACCGGGTACGAGCTTGTCATCTCTCGGATGGAACCGCCGATCAAGGCGTTCGGGCGCAGTCGAAACGGAGCCTCAACCCACCACGCGCGCATCTTCGGCTCGCCATCAACAGTGATGGTCGCCTCGTTGAAGGCGAGCCTCATCTGATGACCGATTGTCCATGCCAAGCAGTCGCAAAACGAAGTGACGGGCCCCGCCAGCGTGTGCTCGCTCCCGAACGGTGCCATCAACGTCTTCTCTTCCGCGTTCAGCTTTCCAAACGACAGCCCCGAGACCCGCGGCTCGAACATCTTTCGAAGAACTTCGTTTTGCCGTTCATCGGTCTCGACGTCGCGCTCGACGAAAAGGTCGATCCGAAAAGCGTTCCATTGCTCGGTGTCGCAATAGGGCTTGCTCGCGCTGATTGCCAGACGGTCCCCGTCGTTTGTTGTGATCTCACTCAGCAAGGGCTGTTCATCGTAACCAACCCGCAGCAGGTACCAGTGCTCGCGAACCGTCGCCATTGCGCGCAGTTTATGATCGTTGCTCACCGGTCGTCAGAAATTCCTCGCGCTCTGCTCCGACGAGGGCCGCACCGCGGGAGCGTGCTCCTCCGCCTGCGGCTCGGCTTCGGGCGATCTGGGTCGCGCCGAAAGTCAGCGTCGCGCACATAAATCTCGTGGATTAGGCGTTTTTTTAAGTCTGTCGACCGCTCGGCCCCTTCCGAGCGCGCCTCATCCTCCACCTGAGGACTATCGCGATCGTCTGCCTGAGCATCGCATTCCTGACCCGCTGATCCAGCACCTCGAGCGCAAGCCAGTCCTCGGGGCTGAGCGATTGGCAGAATGCCGCCATGGCTGCGCTCTCGATCTTCGAGCCTGCCACGAGCTCGGTGTGGACCTCGCCGCGTGGCAGGAGCGGCACGTCTCGGTTGTCTTCGTCGAACATAGTCAGTGTCTCGACATGATCGGGTGCAGCGCCGGATCCCGCACGGCTGCGACCGCTGCGGCGAACTCGTTCACTGGCTGCTCCTCACGGCCAAAATGCGGCGTCGATCTTCGCCCAGGCGCTCCCGTTCCACGCGAACGTAGCGGCGAACTGATTGCCGGTCGTGGCCACGAGCGTGGTCAGGGTTGCGGCGGCTGGATCGCGGACCGTGATCACGGTGGATGTGAAATTCACGAATCGCATCACCCACTGGTTGCTGGTGTCGCCGGTCGCTGGATTCGACTGAATCTGCCAAATGCATCCGGCCGACACACCGCTACGCACAGCGACGTGTTGTATGAGGTACGAGAAAAGATGCGTGCCAGCGCCAGCGCCAGCGCCACCAGTAACGTCGACCACGACACGCCGACCACCAACCGAGCCGGTGGTGGTGATGTGACTGCCGTTCGCGGCTGCGGCAAACTGGGTGCCGTTGATGGCAACGACTTCGCCGGCAATAGTGTCGATGTCGAGACTGCCGGTGCTCGTGATTGTGTCGCAAGTGACGGTGGCACCTTCGATCTGGCCACACACGAGCGCGCCGCCGTCCGCCGTCGACTCGAGCGTGCATCCGTTCAGGACTACGGTTTTGGTAGTCGGCGTCTGAATATCGATGGTGCCGCTCGGGGTGTATGAGGCGCCGTCTCTGCAGTTCAGTGCGAATGGCAGATCTGAATTGATGCTATTCATCTGCGCGCTGGTGAGGACCTCGCCGTAACTCCAGCCCCCCACTTTCGGGGTTGAAAATGCGGCCATCAGTGAGCTCCTCGCAACAGGTCACCGTCAGCGCGTGATAGGTTGCGATCATCGCGCGTGCGTGCGAGTGGCCTGCCGCGCCCATTGGGCAGGCGATCGATCTTGAGTGCGCCATCGGTCTCGGCAGCGAAGCCCTTCTCCAACAGGTACGCCGCGCCCTGCGCTACGTAGTCTTCGGGCAGCTTCGGGTCGAAGTTCTCGCGCAGAAATGCGTCGACCTGCTCGCGCGACATGTCGCGTCCTGTCAGCGACAGCGCGTTGTAAACGGAAAGAGCCATCGTGCTCTGGTAAATCTCGGTCATCTGGTAAAATCCTTGAGGTTTAGAGAAAGTCCGATCGCGGGCCCCGCCCGAAAGCGAAATCAGAAGCGGGACCCGCACCGGATACGCCTCGGCTACTTCGCTCAAGCGGGGCAGTTACTCCCGCGAACTCGGCGCACGCACGGCTTTGCGTGCCGATGGATGTCGCTCCCATCGAGCCAGAGTCTTTTCAGGCGCGCCAGACCTGGCCCGGTGCCGTGTTGAAGCACGGAGGCAGGCCGGTGTTCGGGGCGTTGTCCTGACGCGGGAACTTGATGCCCAGGTACTGCTGCAGGCCGGCGAGTGCGCCTCCGGGCACATCGGCGTTGCTCACGAGCAGCCAGTTGCGGATCGCGAATTCCGTTGCGCCTTCGTAGACACCGTTGGTGCACGCTGCTTGGAATGCGGCGAGCTCGGCAGCCCAGCTCGCGATCGGTTGTCGAGGCGGTTGCGGGTGACCGAACGTCGAGAGCTCTTGCGGGCGGTTGATCACGACAGTCTGCCCGCCGCGTCCTCCCCATTCGATAGTTGTTGCCATGATGATCTGCTTTCGTGGTTAGGCCGCTTGTGGCGGCGGGTCGTCTGGTGGTGGATTCGGATTCGGAGGCGCCAAGAACGCCGAAACGCCCAATGTCTGGGGCGCGGCAGCTGGCTTCGGGTGCTTCGCTTCGGCCTCCTTGACTTCGAGTTCGAGCCAGTACCGGTGGTTCTGCGCGTACACGTCCGCGAGCATCGGATGCTGCGCACGAAGTTCAGCGAGCTTCTTGTGATGCGGCTGCGCGGCGAGCGCTTTTGCTTCCGCTTTGTCGACCTTTGCGGCAGCGGCGTCGTCGAGCGCTTGCTGCTCGCGGTCCATCAGAACCCGATTCGCCGCGCTCTTGGCGAACATATTGCCGAGCATCGGGTGTGCCGCGCTGAGCTCGCGGTGTTGGTCGAGAGTCGGTGTCTTGCTCATTGGTCCCTTCGGTCCCCGATCTCGGAGCGGCAATCCTGGTTCTTGAACGCTACTCACAGCCTCGGTCTGAGCGTAAAGTTCCGACTCGCGCTCTCCGCGTCGCTTGGAATGTGTCATTGGGCGACCTTCGTTTCGGCGCTTGGCTCGAGCCAATATTGGGCGACATCGCCCCGCGTACCGGCGTGCGTGCGCTCGATGTCGATACGAAATTCCTTCGCGAGCTCGGGCGAGACGTCGGTCGGGGTTGCAAACAACCCGTTTCGACGAATGACCGCCGCCGCGTTCGCGAAGTCACCCATCATGTCGAAGTGCTTCACTTGATAGCGAATGCGTTCGGACGCTTCGCTTAGAGGCTTGTTGTTTCTCGTGTCGTTTTTGCTGTTGTCCATGGTCCTTTTCCTTTCAACCGAGCGCTTCGGCAGGCATGCCGCCGCGGCCGCGCGGTGTTGCGAGCGGGCTGCGCGGGATGTCGCCCGCCATGTCTGCGAGTGCTGCCGTCAGTACGAGGCAGCAGTAGTCGTCGTGGCCTGAGCCGCGCGCACCAAACGTGAAGCCACCGCCCGGCGTTGGTTTCTCTACGAAGTTGATCAGCTCACTACGCAAGCGGTCGTGCTCAGCGAAGATCACAACGCCATCGCGCAGCCAGCGGCGCACGCGCTCGACTGCGCTGGCCTTGCTGCCCGCCGTGTAGGGGTGTTCGGTGAACTTCAGGCCGCATCGGCGAAAGTCCGCCTCGAGCGCGAAGGCTTCGCGCTGATCGCCAAAGACCTGTCGAACTCCGACGGCATGGCAGACCCCGGCGACCCGCGCCACGATGTCGTCAGCTCGGACCTGCTCCCAGAAGCCGCCTTCGAAGCCTTCGACCTTCCAGAAGTGCAGGTAGCGAGTGGCTTGAGCGCCGGGCTTCGCGACTGGGCGATCGTACGAATCGACCACCATCGCCATTCCACCTGGGATTTCCTCAAACAAGATGTCCTCGTCCCTGAGAACCGGGTCGACCCACTGGCAGATGGCGAATGTCCAAGCGTCCTTCTTGCCGGAGCTCGCATCGACAACGCAGACCGGGCGCCCCCATTGAGACGCGCGCGGATAGGGGCGAAACGCTCTCTGAACAGCATCAAAGTCAAAAACGCTCGATGCGCCGCCGAACTCGTTCAGCACGTGCATGCGGAACCCGCGCGCTTTGCGCATGCGAGCCACGCGGTCGGGGAGCCAGTAAACCGGGTTCAGTTGCTGAGCCGGCGTCACTTCGTCGACCAGCCGCGGGCGCATGACCACCACGTCCCGCGTCGGCTTTCCGAAGTGCTCGCGGTCCATCTGGAAGCACTTGCCCGACGGCTGCCAGACGGAGCCGCCGTAAACGATCTGCGCTCCAGGCAGTAGACGACTCAGCGCTTGGTCCGCGCTGTCTTCGAGGCTCACGATCTTGTCGGTGCTGTTCCAGCCGGGCGCCTCGTCGAAAATCACCGAGGCTGCCCAGCGGGCCGCAATCGAGTAGCCGCCGCGGGCCGCTGCGATGACCCGAATCTGCACGGGTAGGCCGCTGGGGTGTTTGACCGTTACCGAGTCGTCGTCGCTGCTGATCACGTACTTCTTGAGCTTCTTGCGCTCGAGTAGGACGTTCAGATGCCCGCGGACGGCCTGCGCTTGGTCGAGCTGCGTTGCGAGGATGCTGATGCGCGGCGCCTCTTCGCCGGGCTTCACGATGCTCGGGTCGATGGTCTGACTGCGCGCCACGGCGAGCGCGGCGAAACCGACGGACTTGCCGCATCGGACGGGAGCGAAGTCGCCGACCTCGGTGGGCGGGCCCTCGGCGGGAATGTGGGCGGGGTCGCAACCGATCGCTGCTTTCAGGGTTCGGATGTCAAACTCGGTGGCGCGGGCCAGCAGGTCGTCGAGCGGCGCACCGTCGATGATTCGGCACTTGGCGCGCTGCAGCCAGGTGGCGGTCTCGATCGCGAAGCCGTCGCGGCTCGTGTAGAGCGTTTCAAGATCCATTGGTGTCTCCGGTGGGCAATGCGGGAACGGGTTTGCGTTTGAAGGTGTCGTCGGTGTCGTCCTCGGGCTCGCGGTTCGTTGCTTCCGCGCACGCGGCGTCCCAAGCCTTCTGGTATTCGACCGACGCGCGGCCAAGCAGGAGGGCGGCGCGGTCGGCAGCCTTTCCATCCGCGCTCTTCGCAGCCTCCGTCGCCCAGAACTCGCCAAGCGAGGTCAGCCAAGCTGCGCCGCGAGCGATTGCCCACACGCGCCTACTGCACCCGCCGGTGGCCTTGAAGAACTCCGCGCCGCAACCGGTCAGGAGCTCTCGCCGAGCCGCGTCGAAGGGTGCGAAGGCTGGCGCGGGCACGAACTCGAGCTCACCTTCGGCGAAGTCCGGACGCTTTCCGAGCTCGACACGCAAGCGGGCCGCTGCGCGCGCGCCATCGGCGGTAAAGGTGCCGTTCGTGCGGCGACCGATCGGGGCCGCTGAGCCAGCTGGTGCGGTCCGCTGCTCGTCACTTGGCTGCGTTTCCCAGACCAGGGTTTGCCCGAGCTTGGCTGCGCGGCCGTGGGGCTTGCGCCAGCCGGTGCGTGTGGACTTGTGGGCGGCCATCAGCGGACCCCCGCTTTTGATGATGGGGCTACCGGCGTTGCTGCCAGCAGATTTTGATCAACTCGATGATCAGGGCGGCGACGAGGGCTTCTGTGAGCGTTGAAACTGCGTGGGGCATGAATGCCCCGCGGCAGCAGTAAATAATTGAACGGATTTCCTGCGTGGCTGGATTTTCCCGACTCGAGCTCGCCCCCAACACCTTGTCCAAGGAATTGAAATCCAAAGAGATTTGAAGGTATGCGCCCGCTCTCGACGGCCTCGAAAATAAATTGCGGACGTGTGTCGATTTCTTCGACTCCGGGCCGCTGCCGGCGATTTTGCGCGGTCAAGGGCGGCCACGCTTTGCCAGCATCGCGGCGACCGTCTCAAGGCTCGGCATCACCCCAAGTAGCGTTGCCAGCGCGGACCATTGCTGATGCTGGAGCGGGTGGACAGCGTCAGCCATGAGCTCGTGACCGAGCGAGATGGCGGCGAGTCGCAGCGCGGCCGCGGTGCTTGGCATCACGTCGCGCCGTGCGGCTTGGTTGAGCAGCTCGCGGACTGTGCGGAGATCGGCCGCGACCCGGTTGCCAACCTTCATTCGAAATGCGCCCGCGCTGGCACCACGTTGCGATTTAACGCGCGCTTACTCCCCGCGACGCCAAGCGGGCCGCTCGGACAGCGGAGGCGTGCAGAATCGAAAGCAGCGAGGGCGGCGACGAGTGCCGCTCTCACATCGGCGATGGACTCACCACTCATCTGGCGAGCGCACGCAGGGCCGCCGCCGTAGTACTCGGGCGCACACCGCTCGAAGGCGGCACCCAGCGCGTTGATCGCCGCAAAGCGCACCGGGCCGAATGGCACCTCAGCGATCACCTCGTCCACTGCGTCGCCCACTCTCACGAGGCACCTCGGCAACTGTGCGAAATTGCTGGCACTGGCCCGCCGTGCTGAAACTCGAATGCAGAAACTCGCCGACCAAGGCGCGTCGGCAGCCGAAAACGGCTGCGTTCGACGAACGGCGCTCGGCTCATATAGCCGGCGTTCATGCAGCCTCGCTGCGTCGGTCGCTGGTCGGCAGGTCGCGTTTTCGCAGTGCGCGGCGAATGCGATCGCCCACCGTGCCGCGAACATGCCGGCCTTCGAGCTCCCTAACGACACTACGCGGATCGCATTGAGCCTCGGTGGCGATCTCCCTGACCGTCAAATGGTCCGCTGCGCTTGTGCACGTCTTCATGCCGCACAGAGTCGCGCCGCGCATGTGACAAAGCCCCGGTTTTGAATGTCACATCGTGGGCGTTGTGGCGCGGGGCTTGCGCCGCGTTCCGGGATCAAACAGCGCTGCGGATCGGGGGGGCACTCGGTGTGCCCGGTGTGCCGCAGCTCAGTCCCTGTGCCCGGTGGTGGTGTGCCGGAGTGCGGCCCCACTACGTGGTGGGGCACGCACACCACTCACACGTGTGCCCAGGCACGTGCCGGGCACGTCAGGCACGGTCGCTAAAAGCGGCTCGAATGCTCGGTTCGAGGCGTTCCAAATCGAGGGTGAGTGGCGTTGACCGGTTCGGTCCTTTGCCCTTAATGACCGCCTCCCCAAGGAACTCGATTGCCGTGTCAACGCGGTCGTGCCCTATGCCACAAGATGCCTTCACCGCGATGCGGAAGTCTCTGACCGTCAGGCCTGGTTTGGCGAGCATGACTCGCGCCACGACTAGAGCGTCCGCGGTCACGCGGCTTCGAGCCGTCACGTCGCGGTCGGCTGTCGTCGGAGCCGGCGGCGCGTCGTAAGCCACCGGCGAGAGCATCTGGCTGGCCCGGTCGATTCGCAGGTAGACCTTACGGTCGCGTGGACCGTGCTTGTTCTTCGCGATCTCGAGTTCAACCAGTTCAGGCTCATTGACCACCGAACGTAGGCCAAGCAGGACGCGCGCCGAATACTCGATCGCGCCGCTCCACTTGCCGGCTGCGAGCGTCGCCGTCTGCTGGGTCGGGTCACTCGAGCGGTATGCCCCGCGCCCGAGTTCGCTCGTCGCCAGTGCAATCAGACGGTGCTTCGAGGCTGCCCCGCGGATTGCCTGAACACGCGAGGTCACGGCAGACACCTCGGACTGTTCGCGCCCCGTGGCCTGAGCAAGAGCGTCTGCGGTGCTGCGAACGGTCTGCAGGGAGTCGATGCCCAGCATCGCTCTGGGGCCGTATCGGTGATTTTCTGGGTCCTGGGCTGCGCGGTCCTTGGCAAAGGCAGCAAGATCGGCGGCGGCATCCTCGATTGTCCACGTGCCGTCGTAGAGGCGGAGCGGGAGCGTCCCGAGCCCCTGATCGATGACTCGCAATACGCCTGGGTCCCGCACTTCGCAGTGCGTCCTCGAATAGCCGAACCGCTGCGCAAACCGAGTCACAATGTCGCCCGCCTCCTCATCGACCGCGAGCAGACCGACGGCCACGCCGCGGGCGAGG
>Ga0268264_10002162_pt1 | contig 17525 bp, 22 predicted proteins | sample KBSSwiS32_FD_190357 | JGI IMG/M metagenome (GOLD analysis project Ga0268264, IMG submission 190357) | Switchgrass rhizosphere microbial communities from Kellogg Biological Station, Michigan, USA - KBS Switchgrass S3-2 (SPAdes) (version 2) | ecosystem: Host-associated > Plants > Roots >...
ATATTTACCATTTTGGACTGAATATGTTGGTGGGGTTATAACGTTAGCAGGTGGCGCAATTGATACGCTCGGAGTCCAGTTTGTCACTACACCCGTACCACCACCCGTATAATTGACCGTAATAGTATTAGCGCCATTGACTACAGTTATATTAGGGCCAGCAGTAATAGTATTAAATATACTCACTCCCGTATTAGCACCAATCAGTGTCTGTCCATTTGCTGAGGCATTAATAGTGGTAACGGGATTTACCCCGTTACCTTGTAATACACCATTAGCAGTATGAGTAGAAGCAGCCGTTGAACCAAATGGCACTTCAAGCGGCTTATTGCTTCCTATAGAATTTCTTGTTGCCATATAATTCCTTAAACTATAGTGATGTTACCCATTGATCCTGGAACAGCAAACCAACCAGTATTAGCTACGTTACATACAAGTACCACTGCATCACCAATAGCCGTAGAAGCAAGAGAACCACCAACGCCCACTGTGGTAAGCGCATTGGTAAATCGTATTGATACACCAGCAGTTTGTGCAACCTGGAAGCCATTGGCATTCATAGCTGCAACTGCTATAGTATCACCAACTGCAGCAACTGCGGGAAGAGTTATGACCACGGGTGCACCACCATTACAGAAGTATCCTTCTCCTGCAACACCTATTTGAGATGCAGTTATTACGGACCATGTCACAAATCCACCGCCACCACCAGTTGCATTAATAGTTATAGTGTTACCTGCGCCAACAGTGGAGCAATTAGTACCACCCAATATTTGTAATACACCTGCTGCTGGTACAGCTGAACCTGCATCTGCATCAACTTCTAATATGCCAACACCAGCACCTGAAACCAAATAACCAGCTACAAATGCATTAGCACCAAGTCCAATTACCTGATTACCACCACCACCTATTTGATTGGTAGCTATAGTAAATGCAGCAGTATCTCCTGCATCCATATCAACTATTTGCTGAAATGAGAGTACGCCAGAAGTACCTCCAGAATCTGCACCAAAAGTACCTGTACCTGAGAAATTCCATATATAAGTTCTAGCTGTGGTAACTATTTGTGCAGTACATGTTCCTACATTGTTTCCGGAATCCGAATCTACGTTGGTTAGATCAACCGTTATTTCTAAATAATATTGAGAATTAGTAGGAGCAGTAAATATGCCTGTTGCAGGATTAAAATTGTTACCCACATCAAATATCTCTACCAAATCTTGCGTAGAACCATAGGTATATACAGTTCCATTTCCGGTTACATTGGGAACGTTAGGAGTATTTTGAGCCAAGAATGCACAATTGACTGCAGTGCCACCGCCAGTTGATTCAAGATTTATAGATCCAGGACCATTCGTTATAGTCACCGTTCCACCCATTGAAGTAAGATTGGCAAACACAGGACCAGTTCCTGTTGATCCTATAGGCAATTGTCCATTGGTACCACGACTCATTTTTACTACGTCATTGGTATCTACAATCATTATGCCATTGTTAGCATTAAGTGTATTGCTACTGGCAAATACACCACCCATGAAAACATTATTTACCTGCCGAGTTCCAGAACCAGAAAGCCCTAAGCGCATAGTATTTGATTCACCAACTACACCAACGTTCTGTAGTAAAATATTGTTGCTTTCAGCTCCGGTATAATCAGAGCCAGCTCCAAATCCAAGCAAAAGATTGTTATCACCACTTAATAATTGTTGGCCACTTGCAGCTCCATATATTACGTTGTTATCAGCTGAAGTCAGTAGAACTCCACTATTGAAACCTGTTGCTGTATTATTTGAACCAGTCAGCGTAAAGTTACCTGCATCGCCAAGGAATATATTACCTGAACCAAACATCTGCACTGCGATAGAACTACCAATACCCAGAACACCTGAAAGAGTATCGACAGTAGTTTCTGGTAAAAATACTGAATTATTTAAATTAACGGTAAGTGTATTTAAAGTTCCTACCGTATTTATATTTGCACCACCAAGTATATTTACATCACCCATTGCATTAGGAACTACATCTATACCACTATCAGGAATAATGGTTGAAATATTTCCACCGCCGCCACCATTTAAGGGAATCCAGGTTGCCAAGGGACCAGCAGAAGTTGAAGTTCCTGCAAGAGATACTAGCACATATACTATCTGTGTCTGCTGATTAAGCCATAAATCTAAAAGAGAATGATTAATATCATATTGCGTGGGGGCTGTATCGGCAGAAAAAACACAATCTGGTGGCTGTACAGCATTGGTACCTAGATATGATGATCCTCGAGCTGATCCACCTAATCTGTTACTCATACTAAATCCTTTATAATTAATCTTATGTAATAAAACAGCTTATTAGTCGCCATTATTTTCCTTTTAACCCAATCTATATGCACTAAAATAAGTATTATAGGGTTCTAACGAAGGTGATGAGATTCCTACATTAAGAGCAACTCCAAAAACTTGGATTGATATTTTAATTCCTAAAGTAGCAGAAGTTCTAAAAATAAGGCTGTTAGTTATGGAGAATCCCCCATTAAAAGAAACATTAAAAGGATTAAAAGCCTGAAAAAGATTGTTTGGATTTGTTTCTGAATCAACATCAGCAAAAAGTAAATACATTCCTAAATTACTACTATCTATACCAGTCAGTGTGACCGAATAATTTACCATATACGTAAAATTTAGACCTGGAGTCCATATGCCAGTACCAGAATCATACTCAGAACCATCATTCCACATAACTTGATCAAAAACTATAGGATATACTGTTCCATCACCAGTAACATTTGGAACCCCTTCTCCTGAAACTGTTGCATTGAAACTGGGTTGATTTCCATTTGAATATACACCATCTTGTCCAAATACTGCAGCTTGATTATTGCTAAATATTATCTGGCCAAATGAGGCATTATTAGCAGCATTATTTGTTGCCATGATTTCTCCTATTCAACTACAAGATTTCCTTGAGGACCAAATTCAACTCGCCATTCTGTATCAGCAGTAATACATATCAAAGATACGCCATCACCTGCTGTGTTACCTCCTAAGGATCCACCTATTCCTGTAGTTGTTTGCTGATTACCAAAGTATATTGTTTGTCCAGTTCCACACAGAACAGCCCATGAACCTGATTTATGTAAAACTTGTAATCTACTAAATTGAGGAGCAGTAGCAGGAAGAGTAAGTAATACTGCACCGCCTTCATTGATCAAATAGCCTGTATTAATATCCATAGCTTGACTAGAAGTAATTACTTCAACCCACGTAAATGTGGTTGCTGTTGCGGCTATAGTTATACTTCCTGCACCATTAGTTATTTGAATCCCATCTCCAGGGGTAAGTGCTGCTACGATGGGATTTGCTCCCGTATTTCCAATTGGTAGTTGCCCGTTAGTAGCTGCCGTAAGAGAGCTAATTGAATTTGTTGCATTACCAATCAGAAGAGAATGATTAAAGGTACCAGAAACGTTTACCGTTGGATTTACTGCAGGATTACCAGTTATAGTAATATTATTTCCACCTGAAACACTCGTTACGGTACCACCTCCGCCACCACCTGATGAAGCAACTATCGTTACCTGTGACATACTCTCTCCTTAATCATTAGAAGCAAATATAATACCTAGAAATATTCCACCTTCGGTAGGCAAATCTGCTGAAGCTGTCACATACGCTTGGGTGTATTTAGCTTGTTCAAGTTGATCAGAACTTGCCTGTCTATTTGCACCAAAATCGTATACTCTGCCAGATTTAGCAGGACAATATATATGAGGAGTAACTCCATCAAATGAAACTAATAAAGGTTCATCAGTATCATTAAAAATATCAATTGCTCTTGCAGGATTTTCATATGGATCACCAATGGGAGTATATGCTAAAGATATATCTCCAAAAGCAACTCCTCTGAGTTCTTCAAAGCGAACTCGAGAAGCATTTGAATAATTCTTCACGGACTACTCCTTTGATTTCTGTTCTTCTGCTTTTATTTCTTCTTCAGCTTTCATTTTTTCAAACTCAGCTTTAAATTCTTCTAATACTTCAAATAGCTCTGTCCATGGGGTGCCAGGCTGCAGATCTAATTTAAAGATTCTTTCATTCTTTTTAATCGCAAAATGATATAAAGCAAATTTATCCATGTATATCCTTTTATATTATGGTATTAATAATCTTCCTATATCTACTAAAAATAACGGTCTAGGGGGCGATATTCGCAAAATATGGAACAAAAACAGCAACACCATTAACATAAAACTTCATAAATCCAGTATTAGTTCCTGAATTACCATTAGTAGAAAGAAGAGTGAGAGCTCCTGCTCCTTGTGTAGTATTTACGACGTTGGTTATACCTGTTTCTCCTAATCCACCAACACCTGGATCTCCTTGAGCAAAAAGAGCCTGTGTAGCAATAACATTAAGTTCTGCATCAACATTTCCAGCTATAAATGTATTTAAATGAGCGCCACTGGTACCTAATCTAATAGTATTATTATCACCAGGTACACCAAAGTTATCGATACAAATATTACTTGTTTCAGTTCCTATATAACCTGAACCAGCTTGACTTCCAATTGCGATATTGTTGTTTCCATCTATAAGCTGCTCTAAACTTCTCCAACCAATAGCTGTATTTCTTTCACCAATAGTTATTAAAACACCACTACTACTTCCAACGAGTGTGTTGTTTACTCCAGAAATAAGTGCTCGGCCTGCAGAAGTACCTATTAATGTTGACTGTTCTGCTGAAGTGATATTAAGACCACTAAATGCACCCACGGCTGTCACATTTACTGCAGTAGTAATAGCGGGAACCGAAGAGTTTCCTATTCCTGTTATATTAATACCTGTTACCGTGAAATTACCACTACCACTTCCAAGAAAAGTGTTTCTAGTACCAAAGTCACTCATAAATCTCACACCACCAACATAGATAACGCCATCAGCACCACCTGCACTTGTTATGGGTAAAAATATTGATCCGCCTATGGTTGCATCATTGGTAACGGTAATATTGGTGAAAGTTGCATCTCCGCCATTTCCAACAACCTGAACCCAATTAGCAACTGCATCTTGGGTTGAGGCCAGAATCCATATCTGATTTACCGGAGCTCCTGCTACGTCTCTTGCCTGAATCCATATGGTAGAAGGTTCATAGTTGTCGAATGCTGTTGGGGCTCTATTGGCATTAGTGACAGGTGCAGGATTGAGAGTCACAAATGGTTGTACTGAACCAGGCGCTCTTCTTTGAGTTATATTTGTAGCCATTATTTTCTCCTTAGTTAATAAGATTTGCACCTATCATAGTAGGTAAAAGTTGCTTAAAGCAAGCTATAATTAGTACTTGATATATACGTATATATGTATATATTTATATATGGCGATGTAGCTGAGAAACAAGTTGTCCGTTGATCTGGATAATGTAGCGCTAGGCTGTAAGTCCTAGAGTACGCGGGTGTGAGTCCTTGCCTACGCCAACCTTATAAAAAACAGAATCTAGAGAAATGTTAAATACCCGACGGGGTGGTAAATAAGTGAGTGTGAGATCATTTATTTATTATGAAGAATTTACATTTCATGCAATGAAATATCCCCGTAATAATGATCACAACATAGTAAAAAAATGGTTCAACAGTTACCAGGGATATTTCAACATATAAAGGATTATGAATGAAAATGGTAAGAAGAACCCCAAATGGTAGAAAGGTAGTATACACTCCTAAAGAGGGCGATATATGGACAGACTCTTCTACGGGAAAAACATATGTTTTCTTTGAACGTAGTCTTAAATGGGTTCTTTTTGATTCTGTGAGTAAAGAAAATAAAATAAAAACAGATATTAAAAGAACACCTCAAGAAGAAGAAGAGCATCGTGAAATCTTAAGAACAATATTTTACACTGACTATGAAGATGAATTTTAAAGGAAAAGTAATGGAATCAAATTCAACATCAATAAGAAAATGCCCTAAGAGAATGATAATTAATATTCCTGATGAAGTGCATTGGATTATTAAAAACAAAGCTCACAATAAGAATATGACGTTAAGCAGATATGTTTTACAGTCAATTCAGATGAGGATTAAGCAAGAGGAAAGTGTGTGAAAATTCTTTTATTATTACTTTTACCATTTTCATGTTTAGCAATGGATCATTCAGAAAGATCTTCATTTTTTAGAAATGATAACAACTATGTTAAAGGTGCGTATGGATATCAATATGAATCACAAAGATATAGTCATCTAGATTATATTCGACAAGAATATCAACCTGATGAATATACTATTGAAGATCATATTGATGATTATAAAGATTATTTTGACGATTATACGGATGAGGAATAATTATGTTGGCATTGATTCTATTTCTATTTCTTCTGTCTCTTCTGTGGGAATGCTATGTGTAGATTCATATTTAGCTGCTTCTTCATCAAACTTTGAAGCTAATTTAGAAGCTGCTGATACATTTCCTGCAGCTCCCTGTTTAACTAAATTGTAAAATGTATTTCTTGCTATAGAACTATTCTTTAATAAATCTATAAATCTATAAGCTTCTCTTCCTGCTAATGCGGCACCAGCATAAGGAACCGCTTTAGTTAACCCTGATTTGTGAGCAGCGCCCACAAGAGCAGATCCAAAAAGATGCGCACCTATTTTACTAACCCAAGGCTTATCTATTAATTTTTCTCTGACAAAGTTAGTGAACTTATTTTCCTTATGCAAAGCACTCCATGCTTGTTCTGCTGCATTAAAAGTATTTTTAAATGCAGGATTTACTTTTTCATATGGTTTTATTACTGAATCTTTTAATTCATTTATAATATCATAGGCATAATGTTGAGCTCTAAAAGGAACTAAACCGTCTCTAAGTTCACCACGGATATCTTGAACTGTCTGAACTGCATCATTTACACCAAAGTTTCCTTTTCTGACCTTATTATGCAAAAGATCAAAGTTCTCCTTTGCCCATTTTTTTGCTTCCGTTGGCTTGCCCAATTTTAAATCGTTGAGCCAATTATGAACGGTATTTTGTAATCCATGAGCATGGATTCTTTCAGCTCCCTTTGCAAGATTGCTTGCCTCTTTATAAGCGTTACTTGCTTCTTTTCTAACTAAATCCCTGGTACCTTTTAGTTGTAAACCAACCAAAGTTCCCATACGTACAAGATCAGCTTTGTTTTCGTCACCTGTTAACTCTTTTGTTAACCATCCTGCAGTTTCAGCACCAAATACTTTTCCTAAATGTTTTTTAGATTCAGAAGCTAATCCTGATAGTCCTGCTTTTGCTATTTCTCCAGCCTTAGCACCTTTAGAAAAAGTTCCTGCAGCTTTACTAATACCACCTGGTAATGCAAAAGATGTTAATAGTTCTACAACTCTTTCTGCATCTTCACCAAAGCTTCCTGGTTCAGATTGAGTCCATGGTAATGCTTCATGAGTCTTTTGTTTTAATTCTTCTGAAGTAGGGAGACCCATTTGGTTTTTACGAATAATTTGCTGTTCTTGAGGAGTAACGCCTGCACCAATAAGTTTTAATGGAAAATTGACTACATCTCCCGCAAATTTAGCTGCATCTCCTGCTGCTCCCAGAACAGTTTCAGCAGCTCTGAAAGGCAATCTACCAACAAATTTAGCCCCTTGTTCTAATAAACCTTCTTCATTAGACGCTTTAGTAGGAATCTTATTTATTTGTTTGGGTAATGATTCTATTTCTATTTCCATTATAGCGCTACCTCTTTTCCATCTTTTATTTCAAATCTTTTTCCATCTTTTTTATAAATGGTTCCCTCTGGTAATGAACTTAATTGAGAAGCAGATATTTTTTGACCCACTTTGAAAGAATCGGATATTTTTTCTGAAGATCCACCATTATAAATACCATTGATAAAGTTATGGGCATTTCTTTCTCGTATAGGCTCCATTCTTTCATCAACCTGAAGTTCAAGATCTAGTGGGTATTTTCCTTTGTTTTCTTTTATAACACTTTTCATAACTTTAACTTCATCATGATAGTCTTTATTGGCAAGAAGCATTTGTTTGGCGAGTCTTACTCTGCCTTCTTTAGTCTGAAGAGCAGTTGGAACTTGATCGAGAATCGCATACATTTCAGCATTACTTACACGACCACCAAACATTTTAGACCCACCCCTTAAGAACCAACGACCAAGTTTATCTATTTCTAAAGTATCACCACTCTTGAGTCCCTGATAATCTATGCCTATATCACGCATAATACCTGTAAGTACTGGATTTCTAACATCAGAACCTTCTTTTTCACTTACTTTTATTATACGCTTTAGAATATTATCTTCTTCATGCTTTGCTTTTTGTAATCCCAAGGTTTCATGTACAAACTTAGCATTTGCCTTATGCGCATATCTATCTTGAACTGCTTTTTCTTTTTCTTTATCAAACTCTAATCTTGCAGTTCCTCTTCCTTCAGCATTACGCAAAGATTCACCGAACCCAACTCTTTTAGGTTGTTGTGGTGCAACACCGGGCTCTTGTGATCCAATCACCTGCTGTGGTTGTTGCTGTTGTAATTGTTGTTGTGCCAGTAATTCTCTACCTACCTGTTGTCTTTGTTGTGGAGCTAATGATTCAAAAGCTTTTTGAGCTAATTGTCGTTGTAAATTTTCAGGTAAAGAATTTATTTGTTTCTCTTGCTCAGGACTTATATTCAGACCAAGCGGCCCCATGGCTTTGAGAAAGTCTATGGGTTTAATGCTTGCCGAAGATGTATTATTAGTTCCAACCGAAGGACCCTGTGGTGTATCAAGTTGGGTATTCGACTCTTTTGTTTCTCCAAATCTACCCTTCAAAGGACCTTCATATGCATTTGGTCCTAGGCCAGCTAATGCAGCAGCTTCTACATCGGTAAGTCCCGGTTGCAGAGTTTTAAGATGACCCGCTCTAATCTTTTCAGCTTTTTGCTGAGCCATATTCTTGACTATAGTTTCAAGGCCCTGACTAACTCCTCCACCAAGAGCAACACCAATTTGTGAAGCTCTTCCAGATCTTTGAGAAGGGATCCAATTAGTTTCTGCCATATTAATATCCTTTATAAACCAAATTTTTGACCAGTTAATGACGTAACAAGTTTTCCAACACCTTCAGCAGCTCCTGTAAATAATCCAGGAGTAGCACCCATATAAGAAGTAGATTGTTGTGGGGTTAGGCTAATCTGTAATTGAGAAAGTGCCTGATTTCTTGTGTCCATGCCATACTGGGCTTTTTGAGCTGCCAACATTGATTCTAGACCCCTACCCGCGTATCCTAGCTGTTTCTGAAATAAAGGTGAGCTCAGTCTACCGCCCTGAAATGTTTCACTTAAAGCTGGTATGGTTCGATCATAAAAACTTCTACGAGCTTCATTCTCGATAGGTTCAAAACCTGCCTGTGGATTTTGTAATTGAGCAATAGCATCTGAAAGAGTAAAGTTTAACGCATTTCTTTGATGTGGTTCATATAAACCAACCTGTTCGTAACCGCCAGGAGATCCTGCAAAAAATTCTCCTACTGCCTTTGCGCCACCCTTAATAGCCTTAATAAGTCCATCCCACCAAGAACTACCACCCTGTTGTTGTTGATTTTGTACCGCAGGTAATTGAGGTTGTTGATAAACAGGTCCTTGAAACAAATTTGGATCGAATGCCATAGTATTCTCCTTAATTTTTCAAAAATTCTAGCACCACAAGGCACCGAGTATAGTTACTAAAATTAGCATTGGTAGTTATATTCACATTGGTAGAATCTACATCGACAACGGCAATATCACCAGAAGTATTTGCATAATTTAAACTAATACCCAAAAGACCTATAGGATCAGTTGCAGTAGCTCGTATATGAGTCCATGTCGTATTAGCATTAATAATAAGACCATGTGGCACAGACTTAGTGGTTGCATTAGGCAAAGCTCCAAAGTCTACTACTTTTCTATAGTCTATTCTTGCTTGTGATAAAACAGTAGAATTTATATTAGAAAACCACTGTTGGTTATTAACCAATTCCTGATTAAAGTACATCCCATTATCACGAGTATTAACAGCTTTGGACATCTTATTTAGGTTCTGATATAGATTAACTAATAGCTCCTTAAAATCAGAAGAATTAACATCTACTGTGTTGATCTTTTGGATATCCCATACATTTGTAGTAGGAACATAGTAACCAATATCTTGAGTATTATTTAAATATGGCATTTTATTGGTTTCTCCAGCTTGTTGGTGTTGCATAAAATGTCATAGCGTTCAACTGAAAATCTGAAAACTGAATATTAGGATCTTGAAGCTGTATTGTAGTGTTATAAAATCTCAGCTGTATAAACTCTCCGTCAGCTTGGAAATAAACTGGATGCCATACTTGTGTAGCTAACTGTTCAAAAGCAACTGAATCATAGGGAAACGTTTCCAATACTGAAGTTCCTACTATAGCATTTGTTCCTGTATTGGGCAGAGATGAACCAACCATAGAAATTCCTGAGGTTGAAACAAAGTAATCTATGGTTAGTTCTCCTGCGAATGATGTGTCTACTAAAAAATCTACCTTAGGAACATACATATTTCTGCCAAGTTTAAAGTAGAAATTAAACTGTTTAGTGAGGATATCTATTTGAGATATCGTAGCTATATTACCGTTACCATTATAAGTACCAGATAATATAGTATGTGCATCATCAAAATAGAGAACCAAAAATTCGTTTGCATTAAGTATCGATTGAATTCTAAAAATTTTATTATTAAATAAGTTTAAATTACCTGTGGCTATAATACCTGAAAAATAAATATATTCAGCTGATGAAAGATTATGATCTCTTACATAGAATCTAAATACATTTGGTGTGCCAAATGAAGTTATATTAGTAATTTGAAGGTTAGAAGCATTCAAAGGTACATCTGAATCTACAACAAACGTAAATCCCTCCTGGTTTCCTGCTATAACTCTTCGGAATATTGGCTGTAATTGATTGTTTGACCATGGTTCAGCATCATTCCATTTAATAGTTTGAGATGACCAATCTGCTATAGTAGGTTGTTGAATATAGCCAAAAGCAGTAATAGAATCATCATTAAATGCCCAAGTTCCCGTTTTATAATTATATACAAGAATTCTGTTAGGAAATGGTTGATCTGCTGAACGAGAAGGAGTTGGATAAGTCCAGTAAGTCATTTCTGTTGTATAGTCTCTTATACCAAAGACTCTATTGATACCCTGTGCTTCATTATGCAGGTTGAAAACTTCGTCTGGAATGTCATTGTCTATTCTTTCTACATTTGTTCCATTGCAGGCATGCAGGCCCGTGTCTCCCCACCCTAAAGCAACTCTATCAAATGGAACAATTGAAAATCGCGATTCTGCACCGAGCTCTGTGTTTATTTGTTGCCATTCAAAAGGTTGAATTTGATTTCCTACGTATACAAATTCCCATGTAGACCTTTCTAAATAAACTATGAGCCTGTCTTTGATGAATTCTACGGTTATAATTGCTTCATTTGAAGGACAATCTAGTGCATTAGCACCACCAATTTCAGCCAAATCTCTACGCCATGCACCAATCGCTGTAGGATCACCAATAACTGACCATGTTGCACGAAAAGGATAATGAATAAGGGTTGGTGCAGTAGTTGATTCCCAAATATTGAATGCTATCAAATGGTTATGAAATGGAACTAAAATTGCAGCTGCTTGAAGAGAAGTTGTTGCATCCAATAATGGTGTAAGCTCGAACCACGTATCATTTAAAAGATATCTCATACCGTTTGGTTCTAATTCGTTAAAGTTAGTAACAAATAAAGCATAGTCAGAAGGAGAAGTTGCTCCATACGATGCTGACCAAAATAATTGTGAATTATCTCCTGTCCATGTAGCATCTCCAGCAGAATTTTCAGCCGCTATTCTTTCCCAACCTGTAGACTCATACGAATAAGCAAATTGAGTATCAAAAGCTATAGTAAGCTGATCACTTTGAACATTAGTCTGATACGTATTAAGTCCCATAACTGGTTCAGATGGATAAAAATATACCGTAGTTGAAGCAGGCGCACCTACAAAATTGAATGCACCATTTGTGGTAGAAAATGTTGCCGTAGGAGTTACAACAGTTTGTAGCATAGGCTGTACTGCACCAGCAGTAACAACCGTATACCATGCATCACCAATTGAAAATGCCTGGCCTAATTTAAATATAACACCAGGAACAGTACCTGAAAGATTACCACCACCGCTCGTAGAACCCACAGATATCTTAAGTCTGGTTAGATTTTGTGTAGCACCAAGCCATCGTGAACCAAATCGCTTTCTTACTCTACCTCTCCATTGATATGCATTGTTACATCTTGAAAAAGCCTGATCTGGAATCATAAATGGTTTTACATCATTCTGTAATCCAGAGTTAGTATCGAAAGGTGCTATAAAAAAGCGATCATATGGCATTAGAATCCTGTCACATTCCACATAAAGGTTAAATTATTACCATCAGAGCTTGTGACTGTCATAGATGTAAGGGTTAGTGCAGACAAAACGGGATAATTGGTTGTAGGTGGCGTAGCATTCATGCGCGTTAAATTAAAGTAACCCACAAAGTTTCCTGAGCCATTACCATCAAATCCAGGAAATGTACTTATACCACCACCTGGATTTGAGCCAAAGGTTATAGTAACCGTACCACCTGCAACTATTGATGCAGTACCCCAAATTTGTTTGAACTTAGTGGGCAGATATTGCCATCCTATACCACCCGAAAATGGTCCTGTTGCTTGATAATCAAATGAAGTCATCGCAAAGGTAGTAAGACCAGGTAATTTTATAAATAGTTCATTTTCAGCAGTTATAGGATCTAAAAAGTTATAGAGTCCAACTTCAGTTACTAAAAAACTAGGAGCGGGTGATTGAACAGGCATAGTGACTTTATTATGTTTACCCTCTCCGGTAGTTCCATATATTTGATGGTCTATACCAAATACCGTATCTATAGTAGAGAAATTAGTAAGTATAGGAACCTGAGTTTGCTGTAAGTTTTGTGAAGCTTGAGGAACCGCATTCAGCATTGTAAAATCTCCTTAAAAAGGCCAATTAGAACCCCAGTTGTATCCCCAACCGTAATTCTTACCAAGCGTATAGATTGTAACCGTTCTTTCATTGGCTTGTTGAACTAAATTAGTTCTATTAACCATATCCATTTGTGCATTAAATTCTGGCATGATGAGTTGCACAGAGTCAAGGTCCATTCGATCTTGGAATATCTTAAGTGCAGCACCATAAGAGATAAATTGCCACCATTGTTCAAGTTGGGGGCTTTGACCTTGTTCTAAGAGTTCTGTCGGCCTAATATCTGCCTCAAGTTGAATGACGTATGATTTATCGGGAACAGGTCTGAATACAAACTTATTATCGAAGTATAAGCATGAAATAGGTAATCCTGGCTGATAAAATTGTCCCTCTCCATAGATTATATTATCTACAGAGTTCATGGTATTAGCTGGAAATAAAACCGTATATGCACCTGTTTGATAGTTTATTTGTCCATATGGTGAAGGTAATGTTTGTGGAATTCCAGGAACTCCTAAAGCGCCAGTGGTACTTGAAGCTATACCTGTTGCGCCATCTATGAGTGGATAGTCTATGATCTGCATCGCCGATCCACCAATATCTAATGCTGAAAAGAGAACAGAATTCTGCAAGACAGGAAACTGTTCTAGATTTCCGGTGAATGGTCCAGGTGTGCCATTACCTTGAAACAAAGTATTAAACACAAAATTAGTTTGAGGATAGTTCCCATAAAATACATCTCGGTACTGAGTCCAGAAACAGGGAATACCGGCAATATAAATAGTTGGATGCACCGTTACATATTTATTCTGAAAATTATAGAGTGGGTCTGCAGGATTAACAGTGTTTGTTTGATATGTATCTATATTTGGTTGTGTATAAAAAGTTAAGGTAGTTCTTAAAGAAAACAATCTTAAATGTTCCGGGAAATCATACAATATAAACGTATTTATATATTGCAGTAAATCATCTTGAGATAATTGCTGTAATGAAGGAGATCGTGTTAATCTTCGTACCTTCTGTTGAATCGCTGCTAATGTGGAATTTGCCATATTTATTCCTAGATACTTGGTTCAGGTCTTTCATATACATTTCTAAATGAGCCAGATAATACCGAAGCATCTTCCCCTATGGGTACTGCTTGCGCAGGAGTACCATATCGTGGTGAAAGAGGAAAAAGGCCATATGGTGGTATTACAAAAGCATCAAAGCCCGAAGAGTCTACCGGTATAGTAAACTGCGTCGGGCTCGTAACTGTAATCAGAAATTTTCGTTTATTAAGAACAGTCATACCAAATCCCTGAGGAACTATAATGCGAACATACCATAAAGATTGATACCCGTGTGCCAGATTAGTCGTAATAACCGCAGGATTTGACTGCGTTATGGAAACTATGTCTCTATTTGCGGGTATTTCTAAAGGGTTTGCTATCGCACCATAATATGGCATTTTATTCCTTTATAGAGCAACTTGAGCTACTTCTACTACTTTATTTCTCTCTCGTAACATTCTATCATTTTCCGTAAAATCCAGAGGAATAAAATCACAACGATGATCTTTCTCTACTTCCATCATGTGTTGTTCACTTTTAAAGCCACCATCATTAACCATAGCCTTAACCTCTAAGTCACCTTTAAGACCAATAAGAGGTTTATAGCTCCGATAATATACATGGTTCTTTATGTGTTCTACAACCATTCTGGGCAATGTATATGTATAGCCATCAACTAAACAATATTGTTTATAATCATCTTGTCTATACTTTTTGAATCTAAAATTTAATGACTGACCTTTATGTTCTAAGTTAATAAACTTACCGGTCAGTAATTCATGATCGTATTCGTATTCAGCTGCTGTTTCTTTAGCAACCATTTCTTTAGTTTTTCTTTTACTTAATTCTTTTTTAAATTCTTTGGTCATGGTTCTCCTATTAAAATTGGGGGGTATTTCACCCCCCTAATATACTCTAATTAAATGCCGTTGTAAGATTTACCAGCTACCCAGTAAATAACATCGCCATTTGATCCTACTGCTCCTTGAGCGCCTGCTCCAAGAGTCATACCGATCTCAGCAATATTAACTTCAGAATCACCTATAATATTAGTATTAGAAAGAATTGATTCTGCAGTATTCATACCCACAGGAGTAACTTGTGGATAAGTGAACGCTGGATTAGCAGTCAATGGCCATGCAAATGCAGTGAATGCACTTGTATCTACATCAACAGTAATAGTATTAGTTACACCATCAACATCAGCTTGACCTACTGCAACAATAGTAGCTTGAACTTCATTGAGTTCAGTCATTCCAAATGCTGCTGCAGTCACGGTAGGGATAGTAAATCTAATTACTTGTCCTACAGTAAACGCATGAGTAACGGTTAACGTTACAATTGCATTTGCCGCTTGAGAAATCTTAGAAATTACTCGAGTTGGTGGGTAGAAATAAGGGTTATATGGAATAACTCTATAGCTACCTGGACCAGCCGCAGCAACAATAGCTCTCATATATGCCAAGTCAAAATGAGTTCCATCAATAACTGAAATAGTGAAATCTAAGCTACCAAGCTGTTGAGCTCCAGTAGTATTAAAGATTCTCACTACCTGACCGCTACTTAAAGCTGCCGTTGAAGCAACTAGTACGCGTGGAGGAGTAGCGTTTGAAATTGAAGTAAGTGCAACGCTCGGGCCAGGGGTATTGATAGAGCTATCAAATAAAGTAAAGCCTAGACCTGCAAAAGCATTACCATTCAAAACATCAGTTGCATCAGTTTTGGTATATTTTATACCACCACCAGCAGGCATTCCTCGTTGCCAATATGATTGAACTACTCTACCTGGAGTTTGTTGTGCAGCCATTTGGGTATAGTTATATACCCACATCCAATCAACATTGGATCTTAGAGGTATGTTTACTGCACCACCAGTTGAAACAAATGTACCTTGATTAGTACCTGAAAAAACAACACTCATCGTATCTCCTTATGAATTTAATGTGCAAAGCATTTGTGAAATCCATAAGTCGTTGACTACACGGGTAACTTCCGAGAAAGTTGCACCAATAGTAACGTTTTGATACAACGCATCAGAGAACTCAGGTCCACGGTATAAAATACGCGCAGAGAAGTTGTCTTGATATACTGCAGCGTATGCTTCTAAACCGCATACAAATACAGAATATACATCGTTACCCAATGCTGAAGCATGAGGACGAATAAGACCTTGGCTGGAAACCATGAATCTCACGTTGTTTAGTGCGCCCCATTCTGCACCAACCTTAGCTGCTGATTGATTTGGATAATTCCACTTAGGAGTGAAATCATTCAAAGCATTCAAGTCTTTAACTAAGTTTGAGTGTCCCATTGCTAAGAAAGCATCACGAACAGGAGCGGTACCAAAACGTAGCTCACCGATTTCACGATCAAGAATCATCCATGCATCATTAGATAATAGACCTGTAGTAACTTCATCAATATCAGATACTGATAAGTTAGTCGGTCTATCACCATTGTTGCCACCAGTACAGGTGTACTGTGTAGCTGATGCTGCCAATGCATCTCGTGAAAGCTGATCTTCAGTCATTCTCATTGAAAGACCTAAGAGTTCAGAAACTTCCATCAAAACCATCAATTAATCTGTTACTTTTGTGACCTATTTCTAGGCGGGACCTTTCTCTACTTAGTCCTCATTGCGTTTTCCGCAATGTTCAGAGCACCGCATCTCACATTTCTGTGAGTCTTCTCGCTTGCTACGTTCAGGCTGAATAAATTCATTTTCTAGAGATTTTATTTTATCAATTAGTGTATCATTACATCTTCTGCAGAACTCGAACAAAAGATTTTCATCGCTTATAGATTCATAACAGGTTGCTTCTTCAAAATATTTTAACTTTATATTACACCTTTGACAGTTAACAAACTCTGGTAATGACATAATCTTGCCCCTTGTTGCCGGTTAGTTAAATACCACTTCGGTTTCCAAGTCTATCAGAGAAGATTTATTCAGGACATGATTTTTATCCTGGTTCTGTAAGAACACACGTTGGTTTATGGCTGTAAATTGACCATAAATGGATACTGTTGCATCGATGTCCACACGATTAAGAGGAACACCCGCAACAGGAACACCATCAGGTGCAAGAGGTACAGGGAATGTCGGAAGTCTATCATATCTACTCATACGCAGAGTAGTACCACCTTTAGCAGGCAAGTGTTTGACCGTAGCACCAAGTTTATGAATTAAACGGGGCGTACGGACGGCGAGTAGAACATCATCAGCCGTCTGTAACACTTCTGGTGGTAGATTATTAGGGCTATTTACCATAGCAATCTCCAGAACAATAATATTTTATGTTATTTGGACTGGCTGGCGAGGCCTATACGCCTGGAGTTGGTGAGGCTCCTTACACCCGTGACTGAGCGGCCGTCACTGATACGCTCAAGGGTAGTATAGGATAAGAAAATAAGATAAATCAAGTTTATATAGGGTACT
>Ga0268264_10002163_pt1 | contig 17523 bp, 15 predicted proteins | sample KBSSwiS32_FD_190357 | JGI IMG/M metagenome (GOLD analysis project Ga0268264, IMG submission 190357) | Switchgrass rhizosphere microbial communities from Kellogg Biological Station, Michigan, USA - KBS Switchgrass S3-2 (SPAdes) (version 2) | ecosystem: Host-associated > Plants > Roots >...
ATCGCAGGAGCCCCAGGAAGTAATCTCTACTGGTTCCATTGGTTTGGATGTGGCATTGGGAATAGGTGGTTTACCAAAAGGCAGGGTGGTAGAAATATATGGACCTGAATCATCAGGGAAAACAACTTTAGCCATACATGTAATTGCTGAAGCTCAAAAAAAAGGAGGCATGTGCGCCTTTATAGATGCTGAGCACGCTTTTGATAGTGGTTACGCAAAAAAACTTGGAGTAGATGTTGATAATCTTTTGATATCCCAACCAGATTATGGCGAGCAAGCTTTAGAAATTGCTGACAGATTAATTTTATCCGGTGCATTAGATGTAGTGGTTATTGATTCTGTTGCTGCGCTTGTACCTAAAGGTGAGTTGGAAGGCGAAATGGGCGACAGTAAAATGGGGCTTCAAGCAAGATTAATGAGCCAGGCATTGCGCAAGTTAACTGCCACAATTAGTAAAACCAATAGTTGTTGCATTTTCATAAACCAGTTACGGGAAAAAATTGGGGTGATGTTTGGAAACCCTGAAACTACCACAGGTGGCAACGCCTTAAAATTTTACGCCTCAGTTCGGTTAGACATCAGGCGGATGGCGCAAATTAAAGATGGTGATGAAGCCATAGGGAACCGGGTAAAGGTTAAGGTGGTAAAAAATAAAGTTGCCCCTCCGTTTCGCCAGGCAGAGTTTGATATTATTTACGGAGAAGGAATATCTAAAAAAGGTGAGATAATTGATATGGGTGTTGAATTAGGAATCATTCAGAAAAGCGGAAGCTGGTTTAGTTATGATACTACAAAATTAGGCCAGGGGAGAGATTCGGTTAAGCAATTGCTTGAAGACAACCCTGATCTTGCAACTGAACTTGAAGCAAAAATACGAGCTAAAATTGTTGAGCTTGCCGGTACTTAATATTTTAATTAGAAGATACGCCGCTCCCCAAACAGAGCGGCTTTTTTATGCAGATAAAAATCTATAGTTCTTCCACACCAGCCGAACATCATGCCAAACAGTATAATTAGTAGCATACCATATATCCGCTGATATAAGATTTTCCTGCGGAAGGGTATTCATAAAATCCGGAATACCGGTAACACTAAGTACACCTGGTTTTAGGCGAGGCAAATCATTTAAAGCATTTGTATATCCTATCCATGTTTTTCTCTTTAAAAAGACGTTTGAAACATTCCCGAAAAAGCGACCAGGTCTTTTTTGAAGTAATAAATGAACCGGAAAACTAATAATAAAAACTATTGAAATAATTATATCACACAATCGTTTGTTTCTCTTATTAACTACGCTGGCTAATTTAAAGTTCGATCGAGGCACAACGTATCTTCCGGCAATATTTTTGCTCTCGCTACCCACAATACTTTCACTACATGAGGCGTGAAACATTATTCTCACATGACTGGGCATTACTTTTATTAATTCAATTATTCTTTTAAAAGACAATTTTCCTTCGCAAAGGATTATTTCTTTTACAGGATACATATTCCCAAGCTGCATAATTTGCGCAATATTTCCAATTGTATTTGTTTCGCTCTCATCATTCACCGTAACCCGACCCAAAATTTTTTCCATCATGCCACAGCGCTGCATTATTTCGTGCACCCTCGCATATTCACCGGGTGTGCCAGCGATGATAGTTTGCCCCTTGCCGTTACTTTTATCTCTCTCAAACACTTTTAGGCTTATCAGCAACTGGCGCAAAAAAGTTATAAGCACATAAGCGACAATAGAACCAAACAATAAAATCCCACGTGAAAATCTTAGTGATTCAGGTAACAAGGAATACCCGGCTAAAAGTAAAATAATCGCGACAATGGCCGAGCGGTTTAACCTTGATTGCTTATAGCCGTTATCATATAGGCCGGAAAAATACGAGGTTGCTAAAAATATCACTGTGAATACCGGGAATGCTATGAGCAACATGTTGGCCGAATAATCAACCTCCTGTTTTATATAAGTGTTCCAAAAAAACTTAGTCAGCCAGAAGCTAAGTAAAATAACCGCTGCGTCAACAACCGGCATCCCAATCCAACGGATAAAACGACGAGCGGTAGAAACGAGCGCCCTGAGCAAAATAGCGAATTGTATAAAAAAATTGAAAATGCCGGCTTGACTGCCACCATAATGTTTTTTTACAAATGTGCTCATCGCCTTATAAAACATTCGTACGTAATTAAGGCCGCCTTTTCTTGTGCTCTCTCCTTTAAAATGTATGATCGTAGTTTCCGCAAGATAAAAATTTTTATAGCCTGCTTCCTTTATTCTAAAGCTCAGGTCGATGTCTTCTCCATACATAAAAAATGATTCATCGAAGCCGCTCAGACTTTTAATAACTTTTGCAGGAGCCATTATAAAGGCGCCGGCCAATACATCTACTTCGTTGTTTTCATTTTCATCGAGATTACCCAGGTAATACTTTGCAAAAGTTTTTGACCGCGGAAATAATCTTGTTAGACCTGATAATTTATAGAACGAAGTAAGCGGAAGGGGAAATGATCTCTTACTCTCTTTTAAAAACTTTCCTGATCCATCTATCATGTGCACACCCAATGCTCCGGCATCAGGATGCAATTCGAAAAATGAAATGCATTTTTTAAAGCAATCCTCAGGTACGATAGTATCCGGGTTTAAAAATAAAATGTACTTTCCTGATGTAAGAGACAAGGCCGCATTATTGGCTTTTGCAAAACCATAATTTTTTTCATTCCATAAAAATTTAACTCTCTTAAATTTTTCTTTTAAAAACACCTTGCTATCATCAGAAGAATTATTGTCTGCTACAAAAACTTCTGCTTCGATATTTTCTACAGCCTTTAATACAGAGCAAAGACATTGCTCTAAAAAAAATTTTACATTATAATTTACTATGATGATGGAAAGCTGCAGATAATAAATTTAGGAGCAACGAAATACGAATTTTATTTGGACTATTCAAAATCGTTTCAGCAAATACCCTATTACAAAAATGCGCAGTGTTCGTCGCCAGCCTCTAATTACTGTTTACTTTATATTTGCATCATGTTTAAATCAACACTAATAAGAGCTACAGAGGCCGGCGCTAAAGAATTACAAAGATTTTTTAATGGCACTTTTAAAATATCCAATAAAGAAGGTGTAAACAACTTAGTAACTGAGGCTGACCACGCTGCTGAAAAAGCAATCATAAGTATAATTAGTCAGGATTTTCCTGAGCATAATATTTTAAGTGAGGAGGCTGGTGACGTGTTAATAGCCGGAAGGCAAGAAGGTGTGGAAAGCGAATATAAATGGGTGATTGATCCTATTGATGGCACAGTAAACTTTGCAAATGGAATTCCTCTTTGTTGTGTGAGCGTTGGCCTTGAACATAATGGACGCGTCATTTTAGGAGCAGTTTATAATCCGAATATGAATGAGTTTTTTTTCGCAGAAAGTGGATGTGGTGCTACGCTTAATGATAAAAAAATAAAGGTCAGTGATAAAACAGAAGTGATAACAAGTTGCCTGGTAACAGGGTTTCCCTATACTTATCTTGATGAACCAAATGGACCGCTGGAAATATTTGAAAAAATGATAAGAAAAGGTATTGCCGTAAGAAGACTGGGCAGTGCAGCAATAGACCTTTGCTGGGTTGCTGCCGGTAGGTTTGATGGATTTTACGAACATAAGTTAAATGCATGGGACAGCGCAGCCGGATTTTTAATAGTTGAGGAAGCCGGGGGAAAAGTAACAGACTTTGAAGGCAATGATTATTCTCTTTACCAGCCACATATCTTGGCAACTAATGGTAAAATTCACGGAGAGTTGTTGAAGTATCTAAAAGGAGAGTTATAATTGGCGAACTTGACATACAATACGAGTAAAGCGTTGAAACGTCAAGATCTTTTGTTATTTGACCACGGATATCTTCTTCAAATTGATTATAAAAAACTTCGGATATTAAATCGTCGCATCATCACAAACTATGGGAAATAAAACACATCGTACATCAAATATCGTATATTGAAACACCACCATGGAAAATAACCGAACAGAAATCTCATCCCTCGGGGAATTTGGTCTCATTGATCATCTCACAAAAAATATTGAAATAAAAAATTCATCAACCATTTTAAGTGTTGGTGATGACGCCGCAATAATAGATCACTTTGGACAGACAGTGATTTCTACTGATATGCTGGTAGAGGGAATTCACTTTGATTTAATGTACACTCCATTAAAGCATCTTGGTTACAAAAGTGTAGTAGTCAACCTGAGCGACATTTATGCAATGAATGCAACACCCACTCAAATTACCATGAGCATTGCTTTCAGTAACCGTTTTAGCGTGGAAGCTTTGGACGAATTTTATGAAGGCGCATATGCAGCCTGCGATAAATATGGAGTAGATCTTGTCGGTGGCGATACAACTTCTTCCCAAAAGGGATTTATTGTCTGCGTTACTGCTATCGGTGAAGTAGCTGCTGATAAATTTGTTAAAAGAAGCGGAGCAAAAAAGGGCGATCTCATTTGTGTTAGTGGCGATTTGGGCGCTGCTTTTTTAGGGCTTACTATTTTGGAAAGAGAAAAGAAAGTTTTTTTAGAAACCAGAAATGTGCAGCCAGATCTTGAAAACCAGGATTATATTATTGGCAGAATTTTAAAGCCTGAGGCACGAAAAGATATCATAGATTTTTTTGCTGCCAACGAAATTGTGCCTACTTCAATGATTGATGTTAGTGATGGCTTAAGCAGTGAGCTTCTACATATTTGCAAGCAAAGCAGTGTTGGCTGTGTTTTGTACGAAGAAAAAATTCCTGTTAATGACCTCGCCCGGCAGTTTGCTTATAAACTTGAAATAGACCCCACCGCCTGCGCTTTAAGCGGAGGTGAAGATTATGAATTGGTATTTACGCTGCCTCAAAGTGATTATGATAAAATAGTTTTGAATGAACAGATAAGTGTTGTCGGCTATATAGCAGATGCGGAAGAAGGCGCAATAATTTTAACTAAAGGCGGCAATAAACATAAGTTAACTGCCCAGGGGTGGAATGCCTTCAAGTAGTAATGTGATACTCTCCTAAACTCTTTTCGATTAAAACATGTTGGTTGAATGGGATTAAAATTTATTTATACATCGTTGTCAAAATCATTCTTGTTATTTGCTATATCCACGTTTTTACTTACGGGTTGCTCTATTTCTAAAAACTATTCTCCTGATAAAAAATTTCCACGAGAAGAACTTCAACAGGATTTCTCTCTTCTTAGAAATATTTTAGAAAAAAAACACCCATCATTATATTGGTACACCCCAAAAGATAGCATGGATAATTATTTTCAACAAGGCTATGAAAGCATAAAAGACTCTATGACTGAATTGCAATTTGGCTGGAACATTATTGCGCCATTGACTAATAAAATCCATTGCGGCCATACCAGTTTTAGCATGAGTAACCGTTGGAATAAATTTATAAGAAACAGAAGATTACCTTCCTTCCCACTCCATTTAAAAATTTGGGCAGATACAATGATGGTGACTGCAAACCTGAATAATAATAAAGATTCTGTTATCAAAAGAGGAACATTGATAACTTCTATAAATGGAATATCCAATCAAGAGCTGTTGCAAAAGATGTTTGGCTATATGGCGCAGGATGGTTACGCAAATAATGTAAATAACATACGCCTTAGCCTGAGCTTTCCCTACTTCCACCGAAACATTTTTGGTTTATATGACAGATATGGAATAGGGTACGTTGATAGTTCAGGCATTCAAAAGAATGCTCTTATACCTTATTATAATCCGCCTTCCGATAGTCTCTCTAAAAATAAAAAAGTACTTTTTGATAAACGTGAAAAACTCTCAAGACAGCAGAAACTACAAATGATAAGATCGTTTAAAACTGATACCACCACCGGTTTAGCCGTTATGAGGCTAAGCAGCTTTTCAAAGGGCCATTTGCAAAATTTCTTCAGGCGTTCCTTTGTGAAAATAAAAAAAGATCATGTAAAAAATCTTGTAGTTGATATAAGGAATAATGGAGGCGGCGACATAAATAATTTTGTTTCTTTAACAAGGTACCTCAGGAATAGTTCATTCAAAGTTGCTGATACTGCTGCATCAATAGCTAAGAATTTCCGGCCATATTCAAAATATATTAAAGCAGACTTTTTTGATAAGCCCGCATTATTTTTTTTAACTAAAAAACAAAAAGATGGCCGGTATCATTTTGGCTATTGGGAAAAGCGAACTATAAAACCCAGGCGACACAATCACTTTAACGGTAATGTTTACATACTTACTAATGGCCTCACTTTCTCTGCATCTGCTTTATTTTGCAATTCTGTAAAGGGACAAAGTAATGTGTTATTGGTTGGAGAAGAAACCGGCGGGGGATGGTACGGTAATTCAGGCATAATGATCCCGGATATAATTTTACCCAATACAAGATTGAGGATACGATTACCTTTTTTTCGGTTGGTTCAATATAATCACATCGCAAAAAAAGGAACAGGAGTATTACCGGATATTTTAGTAAATCCAACCACAGAAGACGTACGCAATAATATTGACAGGAAAATGAAAATTGTAAAAGAAATGATCCTTAATAATAAAGCTGATAATTGAATTTTATTTGGTGGTAGTATCAAAGCCAACAGTATTTATTGTTTCCGCCGAAGAATGCCTCCCGTCTATATAATATTCTCGCCAATAAGATCAAAATCTTTATCCAGCATAATCAATGAAGCTGAATATCCTTTTTTAATCATGCCTGCATAATGATCTGTTCCTAATACCTTGGCTGGATAAAGGCTTGCCATTCTCAGAGCTTCATTCAATTCTATGCCAACTTTTTCAATACAATTTTTTACTGATTGAAGCATGGTAATTGATGAGCCGCTTAAAATTCCTTTAGCTACATATTTATCTCCCTCCCGTTGATGTGGATAATAGCCTTGTGTGGTTTCCGTTACGGCGTCAGTAATTAAAAACAATCTGCGCTGTATTAATTTCTTTGCAATTTTTATCACTTCAAAATCCACGTGATGCCCGTCGGCAATTATGCTCGCCATTACAGTTGGGTGTTGCATCACTGCAGCAGGCATGCCTGGTTCCCTGTGATGAAAAGCACTCATTGCATTGAACAAATGAGTTACAGTATAAAAGCTTGTGTCAAAAACTTGTGTCGCCTCGGCAAATGTTGCATTACTATGCCCTGCAGAAATAATTATACCACTTGATTGTATAAAGTCAATCACCTGAGCACTACAAACCTCCGGTGCTAATGTTATCATTTTAATAACGCCCTGTCCGTACTCAACCAACTCCCTAACTTCTTTTATATCGGGTGAGTGGATTAGTTCTTCGACATGAGCACCTCGTTTCATTTTATTAATCCAGGGGCCTTCGAGGTGTAACCCGATTACACCTTTACCGCCGCCTTTTTTGTAATCATTTACTGCATCAATACATTTATAAACAACTTGTGAAGTATTAGTAGCAACTGTTGGTTGAAAAAAATGAGTTCCTCCGCCCAGGCAATGTTTATACAGATCTTCCAATGCATCGGCTGTAGGAAATACGGCAAACAATTTTTTGTTGGCTCCATAAATTTGTAGGTCAATGAATGCAGGAGCAAGGAGAGAACAATGAGAATTAATTTTTGAATTTTTTGGCAATGAAATAACAGGCAACACATTTTTAATTACATCGTCCTGTACAATTACCGCATGATTGGGCAAGCGTTCGACTCCTGTAAAAATTTCGTCTGCTGTATAAATCTTTTGCATAAGCCTTCCTATAATTTAAAATTATCAGCATCCTTCCAAAACGGTAACTTCTCTCTTACTTCATGTAATTTTTCCTCCAACAAAGTGAATATGAAAATATCTTCGTCGTTCGTTTTTTGATATAGAATTTCACCCATTGGATCAACGATCATACTATCCCCGGTGTATTGAATTTTATTTCCATCTTCTCCTACGCGATTTACTCCAATAACATAACATTGGTTTTCAATTGCCCTTGCCTGCAGTAAAGTTTTCCACGCGTTGATTCTACGCTCGGGCCAGTTAGCAACATAAACTAATAAATCATATTCGAGGTCTGACCTCAACTCTTGCGACTCTCCGGGAAAGAGGGGGGATTGTCTCGCCCATACAGGGAATCTAAGATCATAACAAATCTGTAGATTTATTCTCCAACCTTTAACGGAAGCGATCAGTCTTTTATCGCCTGCGGTGTAATGTTTGTCTTCATCTGCAAAAGCAAACAAGTGTCTTTTATCATAATAGCCATACTCGCCATTGGGCAACACCCATATTAAGCGGTTTAAATATTTTCCGTCTTCTTCAATGATAATGCTGCCGGTTAAAATAATTTTTTTTGAAGATGAAATCCTTTTCATCCATCGTATAGTCTCTCCGTCCATTTTTTCAGAAAGTAATTCGGGCTTCATGCTAAACCCAGTGGAAAACATTTCAGGCAAGATGACCACTTCTGTTTTTTCTTTTATAGAATCTATTTTTTGAGAAAACATTTGAAGATTTGCTTCTTTGTTTTCCCAGTAGAGATTGGTTTGTATAATAGTTACGGTTAGAGAAGACATATTGTAAAGTTATTTTGGATTTGTGAAAGTCGCACAATTGAAAGTTTGCTTATATTTATAAAACCGGAATTAAACTGTGTCTTCAAAATGAAACCTACTAAAATTTTACTTTCTGTTTTCTTTGGACTTTTACTTTTTCCCTCTTGTCAGAAACCATTAATTTATGATGATCTGTTGCCTGAAACGCCGCAGCAGTCGGCCAGGGTTAAAACATACACGGAAGATTTTACATCATCGGCGACGGGCCATTCGGTTGAGACTTTTAATTTAAATTATGACGCAAGTAACAGGCTTATAAGCATGATTTCTGCAACATCTGCCGGTGATAAATTCCTGTATCAATACTCTGGCAACACCATTATTATGGATTTTTATAGATCAAACGAGTTATCCATACATGAAGTCTCTTTTCTCAACTCTTCATCGTTCTTAGATAGCACATTTCAATACAACGATACAGAGGACTCTTCTACAGAAAAATATTTATATAACTCCAATAACCAGTTGGTTAAATTGATTGAATACGACTACTCGGCAGCACATGGTGCCGAATTATATAACACTCATAATTATTTTTATGACGCCAGTGGAAACCTTACAAAAGAGACTGATGATAATTCGGTGTTAACGTATGAATATTCCACATTTTTAAATACACTCTCTGTAGGTTTTGATTATCTCCCTCGTAGCAAATACCTGGTAAAAACGACGTCTTATTCTGTTGGAGGCGTCACCGGCACAATTAGTCATACTTATACATTTGATGGCAGCAATAGGTTAACAAGCGAAAAAATAGTAGCTGATACGGGGGAGATTGCTATAAAATCCTACACTTATTATTAGTTTATTAGCGCTCAATGCTGTTGAATTAATAATTCAGGACTTCCCTTACCAATTCGCCTTCATAACCTTTTTGCAATAAATAATCGTACAGCTTTTTCTTCTTAATAAAGATATTTTTTTCTGTCCTCAATACTTTTAGTTTTTGCCCGGCAAGCTTTTTTAATATTTTTTGATAGTCGCCGTCATTGATTTCCTTCAAAGCTTTTTTAATAGAATACTCACTTACCTGCTTTTGCTTTAGTGCATGTTTAATTTTCAACTTTCCCCATTGTTTCATTCTGAATTTTCCCCCGGCATATTGTATGGCAAATCTTTCCTCGTTCAGGTAATTTTCTTCTATCAATTGCGAAACGATTTGCTCTGCATCGTTTGTATTCAAGCCGAATGAAAATAATTTCTCTCTTACTTCTGCGTTGCATCTTTCCTGGTAAGCGCAATACTGCTTTATTTTTTGAAATGCCTGCTGTTTAGTAAACTCCGTTTTATTCATTGCAAAGACTAAGTTTTGCCTCTCCTGCCGAAAAGAAAAAGGCAGCACCAAATTAATTTTATTATCTTGATTGGATTACCCCTAATATTTTATCTTTGGTTTTTTAATACATTTATTTTATGAAGTTTATCGTTTCCTCGTCTCAATTATTTAAACACCTGCAACAAATAAGCGGCGTTATTAATGCCAATACCGTTTTACCCATTCTGGAAGATTTTCTGTTTGAAATTGAAGTGAACAAACTAACGGTAGTGGCTACTGACCTGGAAACTGTTATGAAAGTTCATCTTGATATTGAGGCAAAGGAAAGCGGCAGAGTTTGTATTCCCTCAAAAATTTTATTAGATTCCTTAAAAAATATTTCCGAGCAGCCTCTCACTTTTAATATCGATAAAAACTTCGCAGTAGAAATTACAAGCAATAATGGAAAGTATAAAGTAATGGGCGAAAATCCTGATAACTTTCCAAAAGAGCCGGTAGCTGATACTGCCACATCGTTCAACCTGCCATCATCTGCATTGGTTACCGCTATTAATAAAACTCTCTTTGCTGTAAGTAATGATGACTTAAGGCCTGCCATGACAGGAGTATTTTTTGAACTGGCCAAAAATGGAGTAACCTGTGTAGCTACCGATGCTCACCGCCTGGTAAGGTTTAAAAGGTTGGATGTAAGCTGTCCTAAAACAGATACTTTTATAGTTCCTAAAAAACCATTGACTTTACTAAAAAGCGCTTTGCCCAATAACGATGACACCCTTGAGGTTTCCTATAACAGCAACCATTTATTTGTAAAACATGGCGGCACTGAGCTCGTATGCAGATTAATAGATGCCCGGTTTCCTGATTACAAAGTGGTCGTGCCTGTTGACAATCCATACAAACTAACGGTTAATAAAAATGATTTTCAAAGTGCATTAAGAAGAGTAAGCGTTTTTAGTAATAAGAGCACCAACCAGGTGGCATTAACTATAAGCGGCGCCGAATTACAGCTTGCCTCGCAGGACGTTGACTTTAGTTTTGAAGGAAATGAAAGAATGGCTTGCCAATATGATGGTGAAGATTTGCAAATCGCCTTCAATGCCAAATTTTTAATTGAAATGCTAAGCGCTGCCGATACTGAAGAGGTTGTTATTGAATTGAGCACTCCCACAAAGGCAGGAATAATTAAGCCAACGGAAAGTGAGGAAGATGAAGAATTATTAATGTTGGTTATGCCTCTTATGCTAAATAATTAAGGGCCGATTTTGTTTTAATATGCTCTTTTTGTAATACCCTCTCTCCGTTATTGGAGAGATTTTCATTTAAAAATCCTTTCCCCTTGATGTCAATTGTTTTCATGAACTTGCAGCAATTAAAAAATTTTTATAAATGATCTGGATAATTTTCGGCCTTATTATTTTTGGCCTCACTGGTGTGGTGGTTAAAAACAATCCTGCCCTGACAAGATACCGCAGCGTAGGCCGGCTTATTGGTTTACTGTTTGTACTTGTTGGAATTATTATAGCATCTATAGTGCAAATTGACGCCGGCAATATCGGTGTAAAAGTTTTGTTCGGAAGTGTTCAAAACGATGTGTTGGGAAGCGGGCTTCACTTTATAAACCCCTTGTTAGATGTAAAAACTGTTGATGTAAAAACACAGAATTACACCATGAGCGGTATACATGATGAAGGGGAAAAATCAGGAGACGACGCGATAAGAGTTTTAGCAAGTGATGGGTTAGAAGTTACAATTGATCTTACCGTTCTATACCGGGTAGTTTCTACAGATGCGCCTAAACTTTTAAGAGAAACCGGTCTTGATTTTAAGGATAAAATTGTTAGGCCGATTACCCGTACAAAAATCCGTGATAATGCCGTATACTACCAGGCCGTTGATCTTTTCAGTACAAAAAGAGACGAATTTCAACAACGTATTTATAAAACCATTGAGTCTGATTTTAAAAAAAGAGGCTTAATGCTGGAGCAGTTGTTGGTACGAAATATCACTCTTCCCAATTCAGTTAAAGCATCAATAGAATCTAAAATAAACGCCGAGCAGGATGCTAAGAAAATGGAATTTGTTTTGCAGAAAGAAAGGCAGGAGGCAGAAAGAAAAAGAGTTGAGGCGCAAGGTATCGCTGATTATCAACGCATAATTAATACAGGACTTACTGACCAGCAATTACAATATGAACAGATAAAAGCAATGAAAGAAATTGCGCTCAGCCAGAATGCGAAAATAGTAATAATGGGTAAGGGGAATACTCCGGTAATTTTAGATGCAAAGTAAACGGTTAAAAGGTTAACTGGTCAACTTCTCAAAAAATTTAAATGGATACAGTTATCATACGCACATTTGATAATTACTTTTTAGCAAATATTCTATTGACCAAGCTCCGACATGCGGGAGTTGAATGTTATTTAAAAGATGAATACACCGTCACAATAGATCCTTTGTTATCAAAAGCTATCGGAGGTATAAAGCTCATTGTTAAAAAGAAAGACGAGCATGAAGCGAGAAAAAAGCTTCAAATATTTGACAATGAATATCGAAATAATATCACCTGTCCCCAATGCGGCTCCCATGATGTTCTGTTGATGCCGAAGCAAAGTGCCGAAAATTTTATTGCTGCCATAGCAAGCTGGCTTTTCTCTGCATACGCCGTGTCTGCTGAAAATGTATACAAATGCAGTAATTGCGGCCATGAGAGCAAGGCATTACCCGAAGCTTACACTGTTGAAGATTAATACATGAAGACGTTTGCAATGATACCTGCAAGATATGCTGCCACAAGGTTTCCCGGCAAGCTTATGCAAGTTATCGGTGATAAAACTATTATCAGGCATACTTATGAAAACACTGTAGGTACCAGATTGTTTGATGAGGTTATTGTTGTCACTGACAGCCAAATTATTTTTGAAGAAATTATTCATAATGGTGGCTATGCTGTGATGAGTCATGAACAACATGAAAGCGGCAGCGACAGAATTGCAGAGGCGGTTAAAGATATGGAGGTAGATATCATTCTGAATGTACAAGGCGATGAACCTTTCGTAAACAAAGAATCTCTGCAGCAACTACTAGCAGTCTTTTACGGGCAGGAGGGGAAAAAAGTTCATGTCGCTTCGCTCATGAAAATCATAAACGATAACCAGACAATTAATAATCCTAACTGTGTTAAAGTAGTGGTTGATAAAAACATGAATTCGCTTTTCTTCAGCCGAAGTGTTATTCCTCATTTAAGGAATACGGAAGGTTCTGCCGTTCATTACCAGCATATCGGCGTATATGCTTTTAGGAAAAATGCCTTAATGAATTTTACTGGCTGGAAGGTTACCCCCTTGGAGGAGGCGGAAAAAATTGAATGCCTCCGTTATCTTGAAAATGGAATTCCGCTTAAGATGGTTCTCTCCTCTTATGATGGAATTGCAATTGATACGCCTGAGGATTTGGAAAGAGCAAAAAAGTTTTATTCCACTCTTTAGTACTGGCAACTTTCACGTCTCTTTATAGCCCCTCATAAAGTAGAGTAACCATCATTTAATTATTCAATCCCGGCTAGAGACATTATTGGCGAATCTTCGGGCAATTTTTAGCTGATAAATCATTCATTTTTGTTGCAGCCTTATCAATGTTTGTGTTGATCTGTTTTTTTTACAAACAAATAAAATTTATACCATAATTTTCCATAACAATTCGATTGACCAATACGTTCCGTTAATATGTTACAGCATATCAGGCCAGCAAAATATCTAAACTTGCTAAAGAATCCACTCGACCTTATAAGAACAAAAAAGGTACTACAGGTAAACCCTACTATCGAGTCAACAAGAAAAGAGCCTGAGAGTATAAAGATTTTTGTTTACGACTATGACGGTGGCGAAGTAAAAGAACAGGACGTGAAAAGTGTAGTGGATTGTTACAAATATCTCGACTCAAGTAAAGTGAGCTGGATAAATATTGATGGACTTCGCAAAGCCGAGATAGAAGATATTTGTGATCATTTTGGTATTCACCCTCTTATCGCGGAAGACATTTTGAGTTTTGGGCAGCGACCAAAAATGGATGAATTAAACGGCTTATTGTTTTGCCTGTTGAGCATGCTTTACTTTAATGAACAGGACAACTCTGTGGAAAGTGAGCAGATAAGTATTGTGCTTGGAAAAAATTTTGTAATCAGTTTCCAGGAAGATGCGACAAAGGATGTTTTCAATCCTTTGAGAGAGAAACTAAAGGTTACCGGAAGTAAAATAAGACAAAGCGGCGCCGATTATTTATTCTATTCGTTAATAGATATGATAGTAGATAATTATTTTTTGGTAATGGAAAAATTAGCAGAAAAAATTGAAGTGCTGGAAGAAGAAATTACCCGCTTTGCTGACACCAGGTCTCTTTCTAAAATAAATATTTTTAGAAAAGAGATGATCGTTTTAAAAAGAAGTATCTCGCCTGTACGTGAATTAATAAATGGCATTTTGCGCAGTGAGAGTAACCTGATAGAAGACGTTACCGAAAAATATTTTAAAGATATTTATGATCACATTGTGCAGGCAAATGAACTGGCAGAAAACTATCGTGATATGATGATAAACCTCCAGGACCTCTATCTCAGCAATGTAAATCTAAAAATGAATGAAGTAATGAAGGTGATGGCTGTAGTAACCTGTCTGCTTGCACCAGCCACTGTTATAGGCGGAATTTTTGGAATGAACTTTGAAAAAATCCCATGGCTGCATAATCAATATGGATTTTTTATAGCAGTAGGGCTAATGTTAATTATACCAATCTGGATGATAACAATGTTTAAAAGAAAAGGCTGGTTTTAATTGATGTTATTTGTAAATAATCTCCTTAACTCCCTTTAACCTTTGCTTGTTTTGTAAATGGGTACCGTACTGCAAGGTTCACCATACATGATGCTTTTTACAACGGGACGTAAAAGCCTGGTTATTTCCACGTAGGCTATTTCAGGTACGGCCTTTTCACCGCAACCTTTTATAACAACTCTTTTGCCAGCAAATTCATTTACGTTTATTTGTGAAAGGTTTTTCAAATACAGCACGTTGTACAAAAAAGTTTCATCTCCATAAACTATCTCTTTTGCCAATGGTTGCAGATAAACAGCTACCAGCATGTGTGCCCACATAGGAATAATAGCATCTGCTGAACAGGTAACACAAACATTTTTATTTTTATAAATATTCCAGTCAACCGTTTTTAATGCTTCTCTAAATTCTTTTTCCTTTAAAATTAATCCCATAAATAAATAATCCTTTAGATCGAACACCACTGTTTCTTCTTTTGGATAAAATTGTTCCAGATCAAGAGTTATCAGACCGCTTTCAGCTACCTTATTAATAAGTACATCTTCCATAATAATACTTTTTATCACTTGCAAAGTTACCCACTATCTAAGTTGAATAAATACTATACTTAAACAGTTTTAACTTATGAAAAACTTTGATTATATAGTTGGCGGTGGGAAAAATAGGTTAGATCAATAAATTATCTTTTTGAAGATTGGAAAGTAAAAACCCTTCAATATATGTTTAGAAAAATTTACTTCTGTTGTCCTTTATATCAGCCATCTTTTTCAACGCATTAAAGGAACCGCCTAATGCTCCAACCCCCGGTCTCATTTGGCCCTGGCCGCCCTGAATTATTTCCGTAATGCGAGCAGATTTCTTTTGAGCAGCAACCTCTGGCGGATCTGCGGGCTTCTGTTTAATGCTGTTAACTTTTATAACAAATACACCGGTATTTCCCTCAATTGGCGGAGATACTTTTTGCATAAATTGATTGTCAAACGCTGCACCGGCAATCCTGGGTTCATTGCCAACACCATTAATTATAAAAGCATTAAAGGTCAAAGTTGAATCAGTTCCTGTAACAAGCACTGGCTTTTTATAAATAGCGGCAGCGCTTTCTAATGTGGCCGGATTACCCAACTTCTTTGTTATCTCAGCAGCCTTTTTCTTGTTACGCACAATGGTTTCAACCATAGGCCGGGCGGTGTTTACATCAGGCACACCCTCCTTTATTTTTTTGGTAACAACTGCAACTATATATTCATCTTTCAAGCTGAACGGTTCCGAAACTTCGCCTTCTTTTGCTTCAAAGGCCCATTTTATTATTGGCCTTGCATCCTGCAGACTTCCTAACTGGTAATCATTTTCTTTAATCACATTTGGTACCGATATTTTATTCAGGCTGTTTTCTTTTACATATTTGTCAAAAGCTTTTTCATCTCTCGCCATACCAGAGAGCTTAGTTGAGCTCACGTTAGCTGCATTGATAGTTTCATCACCGGGAACAATTTCTTTTGCCATATAAGCTATTTTATAGGTTGGCTCCGGATTCTTTTTTTCAAGGATTTCTATATAATGCCAACCGAATTGAGTTTTGACAGTCTTTTTTGTTTCTCCTTTTTCATTTAATAAAAAATCGGCAAACTCTTTGGCAAAATTTTCACCTTGTATCGATACCAAATCGAAAGTCATGACACCACTATCTTTATGGGCAACCTTATCAGTTGAATACAATGCCTCTAATGTATTAAAATCAGCACCGCCCTTTATAGCCGTTTCAACACTATCAATTTTTTGTTTGGCAAGAGTATCCGCCATAATTGGCTGGCCGCTTTGGGGATCAGTAGTGCCTATTAAAATATGACGGCACTTTATGCTATCTGGTAATACCTTGGTTGAAATTTTTTTGGCCAACACATAATTTCCTCCTTCTAAATAAGGACCAAATACTTCGCCATCCGGCAAAGAAATAATTGAGTCTTTAACCGGCGACTGTATTTTTGATTTTGGTGTATATCCATCAAAGTAATTTGTTGCAGAGAGATTCCTGGTAACAAATGCTTTGGGGTTTGTGTCTGCAGCAAAACTATTCCTTAAAGCCATCACAGATGCTTTTGCTGCAATGCTATCCTTAATATTCGGAGCTGCGCTAAATGACACATATGAAATCATTCTGCCTGCTTCCTGTTTGTATTTTAATTTGTTTTTTTCAATGTAGTTTTTGATATCATCATCGGTAACCTTAATGGCGCTATCACTTATATCGCTATACGGAACAGCAACGTATGATATGTTGGCGAATGATTTATTTTCTTCATTTTCTTTTGCGGCCATCCATGCAGGTATGTAAACACTTCCGCCAATCATTGAAGTATATTTTGTGTACAGGCTATTCAGGCGCATTGGCTCAATAACCTGTGAACTTATAGCAGCCCGTTGTTCCTCATTTTTAGTTTTTTTTGTTTCTCTGAGCCACTGTCTTGCTTTTTCGATATCGTATTGCCCGGTTTCCGGATCGGTAAATGCCTGCTTTAATGCCTGGGGTGCGTTTTCACTTAATATTATTGAACTCATTTCCTGCGGAGTAAACGTGAGTCCAAGCTTCTCGAATTGATCGGATATTATTTTCCTGTCTACCATTTGTTCCCAAACATTCTGTATTATTTGTGACCGGCTGGCATTATTTTGATACTGATCTTCGTCAGCTTTTACTTTGGCATTGAATTCGTCGATACCAATGTCTTTTCCGTTTACACTTCCTATGGTTTTATTATCCCCACCAAATAATCTCGCTGATCCGCTCCTGGCGTCCATTAATAAAAAACC
>Ga0268264_10002167_pt1 | contig 17511 bp, 14 predicted proteins | sample KBSSwiS32_FD_190357 | JGI IMG/M metagenome (GOLD analysis project Ga0268264, IMG submission 190357) | Switchgrass rhizosphere microbial communities from Kellogg Biological Station, Michigan, USA - KBS Switchgrass S3-2 (SPAdes) (version 2) | ecosystem: Host-associated > Plants > Roots >...
CATTACACAAAAATTATACACAGCATACGCCAAGAAAAAGTATGGCGTGCAACGAAGCAAAAATTATTTCGAAATACAACGTCGACTGGAAAAATTCAAATCCGAGCGAACAAAACAAAGAAAAGTTGGTGAACGATATATTTCAAGCAATGCATTGTCGGATAAAGAAACAGAAGATCTTTTTAAAATTGCGTTTAGAAATTATGTTGACCTCGTGTCCGTTGCCGATAGAAAAGCCGGATTACTCATCCAGGTAAATTCCATTTTGTTATCAGTCATCATTGCTTTTACCATCAGGCATGTGGAAGCCACACCGCTGTACATGATTCCGACCGGGATCATTTTGCTTACGGCGCTCATCACCATTTTTACTGCGATCCTTGCAAGCAGGCCTCAGCAAAGGGCATACACATCAGCCGATTTTGATAACAGCCAATCATTTTTCTTCGGCAGCTTCGACCGTATCGATCCCGAATTTAAAAACACCACCTGGAAAGCGTATTGGAACAGTATGGTAAATCTTTTCAGTGGCGATAAAAGAGAAATATTTAATCAAATTACCCGCGAAACCTACCAGGTTCGAAAAGTATTGTCGATGAAATTCGGCTACCTGGCCATTGCCTACAAAGTGTTCATAAGCGGTATCGCCATCGCCATGGTTTCGTTTATCATTGTGGCATTGATCAGTTTCCACAAATGATCTGAACCGCAAATCGTAGATTTATTATCGTCCCCTGAAATTGCTGCCATATCTTTAATAGACTAACGATGTTCCATAGACGAACTCGTTGACGGGATATTCGAGTAACTGCTATGAGAAAAAAACTACTTCTAATTCTTTTTTTAATTCAGGGTGTGTTGATATCTCACGCACAGGATTCCGTCCATCATCGTATTATTTTGATCGGGGATGCAGGTGAAATGAATGAGGATCAGAAAAAAGTTATTCTGCAAGCGGCTGAAATGGGCGTTCCTGGCAAAACAACGGTTATGTATTTGGGAGATAATATCTATCCCCGCGGAATGGCGCTGCCAGGATCAAAACAAGAAGACGAAACAAAAAAAATACTCCAATCACAGTACCGTCCTTTCCGCGCAAAAGGAATTCCAGTTTATTTCGTTCCCGGAAATCATGATTGGGACAAGATGGGACCCAAAGGCTTATCAAAAATAAAACAGGAATGGGCCTTTCTCGAAGAACAGCATGATTCGTTGTTAAAACTTGTCCCGCCGGACGGATGTCCGGACCCAACTGCCATCAATGTTTCAGATAGTTTAACCATCATCGCTTTCGATTCGGAATGGTGGCTTTTCCCATTTAATAAAGCAAACCCTGAAGCCGATTGCAGTTGTAGGACAAAAATAGATGTGCTGGGAAAAATGGAGCAACTGTTATATGAAAACCGGTATAAAGTTATTTTGCTTGCATCGCATCATCCATTTCAAAGTTATGGCACACACGGGGGATATTATTCTCTCGAAAATAATATTTTCCCTTTCACCGCTTTGAATCCGCACTTGTATATTCCATTGCCAGTGATCGGGTCTTTGTATCCGCTATTGCGAAAAGCATTTACAAGCCCGGAAGATCTAAATCATCCACTATACCAGGAGATGGTCAGGTTGGTCGATCATGTTTTTGCAGGATTTCCGAATATGATTCACGTTGCAGGACATGAACACGGGTTACAGTTTATCAAAAACGAAAATGGAATACAGGTAGTCAGTGGAGCAGGCGCAAAAGAAACTTACGTTCGGGCGGATAAAGGTCTGTATGGCAAAGTGGAACCAGGTTTTGTAACGGCTGACTTACTCACGGGTAACAACATACGATTTACTTTTTACGCGCTTTCTGACAGTGGGCTGCATGCCTCGTATACATACCTTCAGGTATATTCAAACAGAAAAGAACAGGAACAAGCCACACTGACTGCAATCACGACTGATAGCGTGACGGCCATTGCTCATGAGGCCTTCAATAACGTGAGCAATCTGAAAAGAAGTTTCTTTGGAGAAAATTATCGGAAAGAGTGGGCGGTCAAAACAAAATTTCCTGTGATAAGGATTTCTGAAATAAAAGGAGGACTCACCCCGATCCGAAGAGGAGGCGGCCATCAGACTTTCTCACTCCGGCTCAAAGACTCAAGTGATCGCGAATGGTCGCTACGAAGCATCGAAAAATATCCGGACTTTCTGCTGCCACCCGGTTTGCGGGAAACATTTGCAAAAGATGTTGTCGTTGATGCTATGTCCGCACAGCATCCATACTCAGCATTGGTTGTGCCAACGATCGCTGAAGCGGTTCACGTGCCGCATGCAAACCCGATCATCGGAATCGTTGCGCCGGACAAACGGTTAGGCATATACGATAAATTATTTGCTAATACCCTTTGTCTCCTTGAAGAAAGGGAGCCCTTGGGCAACTCGGACAATACACAGAAAATGCTGCGGGAACTGAATGAAGATAACGATAATAGCTTCGATAGTGCATTGTTTCTTCGTGCGCGTTTACTTGATATTTATCTGGCTGATTGGGACAGGCATGCAGATCAGTGGCGATTTGTTGGAAAAAAAGACGGTAAGGGCAAAAAATATATTGCCGTTCCCAGGGACAGGGACCAGGTATTCTACATCAGTGACGGATTTTTACCGCACATCGCGTCTGCCTTCGTCGCAAGATTTCTCAAGGGATTTACATACAAAGTCAAAGATCCGGGTTATTTCTTTTTTTCTAGCACGGACTTGAATCGACGATTCTTAAATCAATTTACGTATGACGAGTGGATGCGAATTACGAACGAATTTGTGGCAATGATACCAGACAGTGTGTTAGAAAGGGCTTTGCAAGCGCTGCCAAAATCGTCATACAATTTGAAACACGATGTTTTATTGGCAAAACTAAAAGCAAGACGGGCGGATCTTCCGCGAGCAATGTCTTCCTATTATTATTTCATCAACAAGATTGTCGACATTCAAACTTCCGATAAAAATGAATTTGTTGAAATCAGGGACACATCGAATAACGGGATGAAGATTGCGATTTATAAACTGTCGAAAAAAGGAGAGATAAAAGATCCGATCTATTCAAGAACATTTTACCCGCACGAAACAAAAGAAATTCGCATATTTACAAGAATGGGCGATGACAGTATAAAGATTGATAACAGCAGTGTTCCAATCAAGCTGAGAATTGTCGGTGGCGAGGGAAATAAAAAGTATGACGTAGTGGATAGTAAGAAAAAAGTCTCAGTGTATGAGTTGGAGAACAATGCAACATTTTCCGGCAACACATCGAGACTCTCTCGCACTTTGTCTAATGACAGCGCCAACATTGCGGTGATGTCCAGCAATCCATTTAACATCGTATTTCCTCTGATCACGGCTGGTTATAATATTGACGATGGCTTCTTGTTGGGTGCGGGAGTTCGATACACGCGCCAGGGATTTCGCAAACGTCCATATGCAAGCGTTCAACAATTCACGATCGGACATTCTTTTTCAACAAGAGCATTTCGGGTAAAATATAAGGGGGAATGGATCAAAGCGATCGGGAATGCTGACTTTATTCTCGATGCAACGGCGCTTGGACCTGACAATACACAGAATTTTTTTGGTACTGGCAATCAAACTCCATTTTACAAAACAGGAGATTACAAAAGATACTATCGGACGCGGTTTGATATTTATCACATTCAGCCGGCATTTCGATGGGGTAATAAACGTGCGGCAGCGCTTACGATTGGTCCCGCATATCAATATTATAAATTTGACAGTGCAGAAAATGCGGATCGCTTCATCAATAATACATCCTACATCCATTCGTACGACAGTCTCACGCTTGAAAAAGATAAATCACATCTTGGATTGATCGTCGACTACTTCGTCGATAAAAGAAACAACAGGCTCCTTCCAACATGGGGCTACACAATCAATGTAAACCTGCAGGGTTGGGCAGGCGCCAACACATATTCTAAATCTTATGGACAGCTTACTTCAGAAGTAAGTTTATATAAACCGCTCGATCATCGATCGAATTTTGTTGTTGCTGACAGATTAGGTGGTGGCGTTCTTGTCGGAAATGCGGCATTTTATCAGTCGTTATTCTTAGGCGGACAGGCAAATTTGTTGGGATATCATCAATACCGTTTTGCAGGTCAATACATGGCGTACAACAATTTTGAATTGCGGATCAAGATAACAGAATTTGCAAATTATATTTTGCCCGGCCAGTTCGGTATGATTGCATACTATGATTTTGGACGGGTGTGGGAAAAAAATGATCAATCGCACCAATGGCACAATGGAGTAGGAGGTGGGATTTACTTTGCTCCTGCGCAAATGGCAGTATTACGGGTTATGGCCGGTTATGGCGGAGAAGGGTGGTATCCTTATATTGCTTTTGGGTTCAGATTCTAGAAAATAATCATCTCTTTGTGCCTTTGTGTGAACCAAAAACTTTGATCTTATTGAACGCGAATAAAATCATCCAAGAATGCGCAAGATTTATATAACGTTCACCATTACCCGCATCTTCTCAACTAATGTCCTCCCTGTAACCTGCAAATCGACGAATTAAGAAACGTTTTTCCCTTTGCGCCTTGGCGCCTTTGCGAGAAATTATCGCTCGCAAAGGCGCCAAGGCGCAAAGGAATCACAAAGTCAAAACTTGCCATTAAAGAATCTTATCAGCATGCTTCCCTTGTGCCTTTGTGTGAAACAAAATCTCTCCTCAAAAGCAAGCCCAAAAATAAAGAAACTGCCGTAATTTCTTCCCGTAACCGAGTGAAAATCACCTTAATACGCCCATCGGAAAATACGGTCAAAAGCTTGAAAATACGGAAAAAAACTCCTATTTTGTCCTGTTATAATCACGTAACCCCATACCCATGAAAAAGAGATACGTAAGCGGATTGGCCGCTTTGTTGTTTTTGACAATGGTTCCCTTTGCGTGCCGCAAATCGATCAGTGAAACAGTAACCAATCCTCCACCACCTCCTCCATCCGGAACAGACACAACGCATACATCACAACAACCTCCGGTCACCCAACCGGCACAGACTGTGCCTTACCCGGAAACACCCGTTTCAGGTTGTGCCTATGCGCCAGATTACGGAGATACCTTGATATATCCGCAACCAACCGGTAGCGATTATATAGTAAGTCCAACTAACAATCCAGGACCTGGTAAATACTACTCATGGCCCGAGGGGTTAGTTATCGACTCACTCTCTGGAGCCATCAACGTAACAAAGAGTGAAACCGGTGAACGCTACGCAATCGGATTCGTAAAAAATGGAACAACCGATACCTGTATGCAAACACTTATCATCGGCGGTGCAGCGTATATGGATAGTATTTATGTTTTGGCAAATGGACAAACTAAAGCAAAACCGTATTATGATGCCAATCCATTTCAGACTCCGCCTTGTAATGGAAGCGGTGTTTCGGGGCCAGGCTGTCAATACGATGTAACTGGTGATGCGGCAAGTAAAAAAATTATTATTGATAACAATACAGGTGAAATCGACTTACAGAAGACCTTGAATGGAGGCCTCCTGGGCGGTGCATTTGGTCTTTTGCCCGTGAATGGACAAACAGTAGAAACCACGATCTATTACCGTTTAAATGACGGCAGCAACAATGCTCTCCAGAAGATCACAGTGCAATTAGTCTACTACACATATAAATCACAAATCAGTACAGGACTTTTAGATAATGTAGTCTTGAAATTAGACAATGTTCTTACCGGAAATATTATCAGTAAGAGCGGAAACCCAAGACCGCCATTGATCATCATTACCAGGTACAATTAATGGTTTAAGAATGATAAGCAAAAAGGGGCTGGCTTTTGCCGGCCCCTTCTTATTTTCCCGCAATAAGACAACTTGAAAACTCGTTGTAAGCAGGTCCTATAATTAACCATTTCAAACGAGTTTTATATGCGCGGGAGAGTTCAACTGCTTATCCTGGCTTTCCTTGTTTTGGCATCATTCCGCGACGGCAATCCGGTGCCACCTGCAAACAGGATCGTTCTCCTGTTTAACCGGGCCGACAGCCTGTTAAATCTTCCCAATCCTACTTCATCCACGGACAAACAAGCGTTGAATGGCTTCGAACAACTAATCGATCAGCTGGAAAAGAATTCGTTTTCGAATAAGGACAGCCTGCTGTTCTTGTCTTACATGAAAAAAGGGATCCTGATGGATATCCAAACGAACTATACTGAAGCGGTTCGCGCATACAGAAAAGCATTGAGCCTCCATCGTAGCAATGGTAATGAAAGTGATTCGCTTGCGTTCATGACACATGTTAATGCAGGTGCCAGCTATTATAACCTCAACAACTTTGATTCTGCAAATTACTTTTTGTTACAGGCTGAATCATTTGTCAATCGGCTTGTTGCGATTGACGACAAAGTGCGGCTTTATAATACGCTTGGTGTTTTGTACCACGACAATGGCAATTACCTGCAAAGCAAAAACTATTTCACACAAGCGCTCGAGATTTTGAAGATGCAGAAGCCATTGAAATCTTTGTCCGTTGCAAGCATCGAAACAAATATCGCAACGTCTTACTACAAACTCGGTCTGTACGACCAGGCGCTCTCTATATACAAGGACGCATTAAAATATAAAGTTTTTTCTGATGCCATTTATATGAACATGGGCAGGGCGCACACCGCGCTAAAAAATTATGCCGAAGCATTGACTTGTTTTCACAAAGTAAACGCAACCGAAATGCCATGGGTATATAACGAGATCGCGTATACGCAGTTGCAATTAAACAATAAAGATTCCGCAGCATACTTCCTTAATAGGCTATCGAATACAAACACCCACCTTAACAGCATTGATATCGGGATCAATGAAAAATACAGGGCGGAACTCCTCATTAATAACAATCAATACCTGGCCGCGCTCTCACACCTTCAGAAGGCGGTTACAATTTTTTCCGGAAGCTTCCACAGCCTCGATATTTATGCAAATCCATCCGATTTCATCGGAACATTCGCCTATTACAGGCTATTCGATGCACTAAATAAAAAAGCAGAAACATTTTCACTACTATATCAAAAAAACAATGAAGAAAAAAACCTGGTCTCATCATTCCTTACATACCAAAGCGCATTGTCCCTTTTGGAGTATATCGAAAAAAGTTACGATACAGATGATGCAAAAATTTTCCTCAAGAAAAAAAGTCGAGATGCTTTTCAAAAAGCACTGTCTGTCGCCCTCAGTTTATATGCCCTCCACCCAGAAGAAAATTATCTCGAACAGGCATTCCTGATCAGCGAAAAAAATAAAGCATCTATCATTGCCGCCAATCTGAAAGAGAAATCATTCAATACAACGCCGGGTGTGGAAGATCAACTGGTACAGCAGGAAAGAAATATCAAATACAATATTGCCCGTCTCGATATCGAAAGTGACCAGGCAAAAGATAATAAAACAATCGAATCGCTGGCGAGCGAGAAAGCGAAATATGAAATTGAACTTTCGAGATTGCAAAAAACGCTCGAACAAAACAATCACTATTACAAACTAAAATACGACAATCATTTTCCCGGCATAAAAGAATTGCAACAATCTCTATCAGAACAACAGGCACTCATTAGTTTTTATACGACTGCAAATGCCTTGCATGCATTCGCGATTACGAATAATTCATTTGCCTATACACGAATCGACTCCGTGGGAGATATCCAACAGCAAGTCGCCAACTGGCTCCGGATGCTGAAGACAACGGAACGCGGACGAAAATTTAATGGCGACAAGACTGGTGAGTTTTTATACACGCATTTAATAAAGCCGTTACAATCGATCGTTCCCAAAAAAGACGAATGGATCATCATACCCGATGGCATACTTTATTTTCTTCCTTTCGAATCTTTGCCGGCCAATGAGGAGCATCAGGCATTGCTGGAACAGGTAGCGATCAGGTACCAGTTCTCCTCTCGCTTCATAACCAACCATCAAACAATTGGAACACGAAACTTTTCCTACAAGGTATTATCGTTTGCGCCATTTGTATCCAGTGGAACAGCAGAAGGGGATCAACGCTCGGAACGAATGAACATGTTGCCGGCGTCTGCTGATGAAATTTCCGGCATAAATGGAAAAAAATATATCGATAAGGAAGCCACCAAGAAAAATTTCTTGCAAAACTTCGACAACTATTCCGTCGTGCACCTTGCAACTCATGCGGTATCCGATGTGAACAATACTTCGGCCTCATTCATTGCGTTCTTTCCTGAAAAGAAAACACCTGCAGAGGATTATTTGTTCCTTGAAGAATTGTATGGATTGAACTTGGACAATGTCAAGCTGGTTATTATCAGCGCGTGTGAAACCGGTGATGGTGAACTTGTAAATAACGAGGGAGTAATAAGTTTGGCGCGTGCATTCATGTATGCAGGCTGTCCGAGTACTGTAAATAGTTTGTGGAAGGCAGACGATGAATCAACGTCGTTGATCTTAAAACAATTTCATAACTATCTGCAAAAGGGATATTCGAAATCGAAGGCATTAAGACAGGCAAAATTGGATTATGTTCATAGTAATACCGTATACAAAAGTCCCGCTTATTGGTCTCATCTTATTTTAATTGGAGATGATGATCCGGTTTGTTTACCATACGCATCGCACACACTCACTGTGCTCGCTGCACTTTCTTTCTGCTCTCTGTTCATACTTCTTGTAAAGCGAAAACAATAAAGAAAAAAAAGTCGACGATTTCCATGGACGCTGGATTTTAAATTTTTTTGGAAAACGTTGTATGAAGTAACTCTAACCTTATTGTAATTATAGGATACGTCGACTTTTTGGACATTTGGTTTCATAAGTATTGGACATGGTTTCGACTGAGTGTCTACGGTCATCATCGGATTTGGAATTGGATTGGTTTCATTGGATTTGGAACTCGGTCATCATCAATATTGGATATTGTTTTTAATGGATTAGCAAACGGTCATCATTGGAATTGGACAAGATTTTTTTGGATAGCGAATGGTCATCATTGGAATTGGAATTGGATATGGTTTTTGGAATTGGATATGGTTTTTTAGGATCTGGTTTTGTGGTTTTCACTGGTATTGGATTCGGCTTTTATTGGATATGGTCTGGTTTTTTCAAGGGATCAGGATCGTTTCGCTTAAAACTGAAATTGGTTTTTTAGGATTTAGAATTTGCTTTGAGACTTTCATCTCAACAATGAATTATGGTTTTTAGGATTTTTATTTTTTGGTTGCCCGCCTTGTCAAAGAACCGCTACTATTAATTAGTAAGAACTGCTGAACAAAATGTAACCGGGAAATTGGATTTTTTTAAATATTTTTTATAGTATTGATTATCAATTATTTACTAGCCTTCTGGTCAAGAATGTTAAGGTCCAAAGAAGACATATTCTTTACTTTCTCATTGTAAAGATGGTTCTTATCAGCCTTGATTTTCTCGAGCAAAGGCAACGCTTTAGCCGCCTGGTTATTGGCAAGATATCCGAGTGCTAAATAGTATTCTGCTTCATCCTGGAAATAGTTATCTCCTGTTTTCGCATTCGATGCAATGATATTTTCGAATGAATTAATCGCCGCATCATACTTCTTTAATTCCAGGTTAGCCATGCCCGTTAGAAAAAGCGTTTTATTTGTTTTAACGATTACAGCATTCGATAAAGAAATTACAGATTCCCAATTTTTGTGACGGTACGCCTGTTCAATTGCGTCTGTATTTTCAACACCTCTGGTCGTATTTAAATCAAATGAAGTATAATATTCGTTGTACATGGATGCAGGAGTCACAGCGATATATTTGTAAGCGATAGCGGCACCAACTAGGATTAAAACGGTAGCGGCTATGCGTAAAACATTTTTCGACATGCTGCGTACAACACCACCAGTTGGCTTAACGATATTCTCTTGTTGCGCCTTATACTGGTTTCTCACAGAGGCAACCTGGTTGTAGATACCTGTTTCCTGGACAGCGTCAACAGCTATTTGCAGAAAGTTCCATTCCTGCGCAACTTCTTTATCATCGCGAATCAATCTCTCTACTTCGAGCAATTCTTCACCAAAAAGATTGTTATCGAGGTGATCTATCAGTAAATATTGTTTGTTCTGTTCCATGTTTAGGGTATTAATTATTTTATGATCTCGTTTATCTGCGTTGCTATTAATGGGTTCGTTTTTATCATTTCTGTCAGTTGCTGCAGGCACTTGTACTTTTTATTTCTCACTACCTGCTCATTTTCGTAGTGTAAGTGCTGCACAATGTCTTTCATCGGCAAATTCTCATAGTAAAACAAAGTGAGAATTTTTCTGCAGGATTCGCCTAGTTTATCAAGTAACTCCCGGAACTCTTTTTTCACCTCGCGATCACTGATGTAGTGACTCACATCCATTTCATCCGCTCCGCGGTCCACTTCGTAAACTTTCTCTCTGTGTCCCGATCTTTCTTTTTTCTTTATCTGGTTATACCAGATGTTCCTTGCAATTGACACGAGAAAGGTTTTGACGCTTGCTTCCGCTCTGTATTTGCCTTTTTTTGCGACATCTATAAACGCAACTACAGTTTCCTGGAAGATATCATCTGCGTCCTGCTCACTTCCGCCATTATTCGTAATAAAAGAACTTACAGTTTCAGAATAATTTTGATAGATGTACAAAATAGCCTGGTCAAGAGTCTTCTTATCATTTATCGCCGCTATCAGCTCAACATCATCGTATTTTCTAACAACTTTCATATAATAGTAAGCCCTGGGTGTTTAAATGTAACTTGGTTTAGAAATTATTTTTAATCCCGGTAATTTGATATAATATGTTGAAATACAGCCTGTAATAATTGGCAATATAGGGAATTATGCCTTGTTTTCGGCTGATTATCTGAAAATTTTACCTGGAGCACTGCTTTTCAAGCTCTAATAAACGTATTAGCGGGGCCGGATCGTATTGCAGAAAATTCGGAAAATAAGAGCGTGCAGAGAGCCTTTGTGTCTTTGTGTGAAACAGAAGATTTCACACAAAGACACAAAGGACCATAAACGTTCCCTATCGAACCCGGTATTTCATCCTTTTTACAACTCCATGATCTATATTTGCAGCCTCTTTTTGCCCGATAGTATAATGGTAGTACGTCAGTCTCTGGATCTGATTGTCTTGGTTCGAATCCAGGTCGGGCAACAAAACGAGTCTTAGGGGCTTAACAAAAGTCAAATCCGCTTATAGTCAATGATTGTAGCGGGTTTTTTATTTGTTAGCTTCCGTTTTTGATTTAACCCGTAATTATCATTTTAATTCTGTCAATGTGCCTTCATTTAAAAAAAGAATTTCACTGTTTTCCCAGCTGTGAAAATTTATTTTTATTCATGCAGAAGGTTTTCATATCTAATTTTTATTCTGTTTCATCGATTGGAAATCGCTTGTCGTCTACAAACTAAACGAATTTGATGTTACCCAGAACCCCCTGTCAACAGAACAAAAACTTTCGGAATCAAATCAGCATCTTAGAAAATAAAAAAACGTACGCCGGAGCATAACTAAATAAGAATGTAATTCCGGATTCGATAGTTCGTAATATTCCGGAAGGGTTAAAGCCGTTTCTGGATGCGTGCTACAGGAATTATATTGTAGCATATCTTATCGTAAGCAAGCAAAAATATCGCGCATAGCGAAGGGTTATGCTGATTTCGGATGGCTTAAAATCCTATTGACAATTCTAACTGTCTTCTGAATCAACTTCTCAAAGTCTGCCTTTCTGCTTCTTTAAATCACAATACATAGTCTTATGACAAGTTTCTCTTCAATGATTGTTGACGATGGTGAAGCAATTCATTGTTCTTGCAATTGTATTATAATATCGCTGTTCAAATCGTTTTTTCGTTCGTCGGTCATACCATTTTCGATGCATTTCCCCGTAAAATTATAAACGGCGGCATAGTTGCAACCGTTTATGATTTTCGTCATCTCAGTAGAGCTATTTTGCTGCCGCCCCTGTCTCCGTCATCGTGATCCAGCAAATCTTTATTACTCGCGCGACTCATTGGCAATGGCGGGACTCGCCAGACAGTATAAGACTTAGGAATACTTACTTCTTAAATAGCCCTGCTTTAATCGTCGAGCCGAAAGATCCTTCTCCCCTAAGAATTCAACCCATGCTTTTTTGATACAAGGATAATTTTTTGCAGCTTCGACAAGATTCATAAAAGCAATGAGATTGTCTTCAAATCTTTTGGCTAAAGTCGCGTCTGAAATATTTCCCTCCGGCGTGAATGCCTTGTGGGCGACTGCCAACGAAAACATATTCGGAAAAACATTTGCGCCAAGATGCTCAAATGGGATCCTTAAAGACCAAACACCTCTGTTGGCACCGGCCATGGATGGGGATGCGGACATTAATAAAGCATGGCGCTCGTTGAAAGGCTGTGGGCGAAATCTTGAAACCCAATCAATGGAATTTTTTAAATAACCAGGCATTGAGCCATTATATTCTGGCGATGAAATTATGAAAGCATCATTTGCCAAAATTCGCTTGCGAAATTCTTCCGCACCCGGCGGATGGAAATGATTTATCTCTAAATCCTGATTGAAAGAGGGACAATCAAACTCACTCATAGTTGCATGGTCTACCTTACCTCCGTTTTTTTCAATTGTTCTTACAGCTAATTTTGTCAATTGTGTATTCAGGGAGTTATTTCTTAGCGAAGCTGAAAAAATAAGAAATCGGGTTTGTTGGTGTTGTCCGTTGTTCACACTTTTAATTTTATAATGGTAAATAAAATTTATTCTTAAGAATTGTGAATTCTTCTTTAGCTGATATTACTTCGAATTTTTCCGTGATGCATCAGCAACAGTGAAACCCGATGCTGGTTGGCGGCAAAATTACGAGTTGCTATAAAGCATATATTCATTATCGTTAGTTGATGGATTTCATTTTTACTGTTCATCGTTTTCGATGATTTCAGTTGGGCGAATGCTGGCATCATTCGGACGCTTTCCCGCATTTCGAAGAGCCCTGCGCTGCATGAGATAATCCCCCCAGTAAAAAACAAAAAAAGCGTTTTGATTACTTATGACAATGTTCTGCTGCCAGACTCACTTCTATTTTGCTAGCCCAACTTGCTTCATGAATGACTGATTATCCCAGAACAAATATTCTTCGGTCATTTTTGCATCTGCGCCCCAATGCCCTATGGTAGCCATGGACAGTTTGAAATGTTTTCCGGTAGGTGGAATTGATTTACCTTTTCCTATTGGCATCGGTTTGGAAAATGTTCCTTCCATTACGCCAATAACGCAGGTCCATTCACCGCTGCCAAATCTTACAGGATGTGTTTTAATTTTTGTATCTGGGGCAAAGACGAACTGAGGCGAAATCATGTCAATGTGTTGCGGATATAAACCCGTACTAATAGTTCCGTCGGGATAATAAACTTTGATGTTGTCGGCATGATTGTTTTTAAACATATCCCATTTCTGATTACTATAATATTCAAAATCAAGCGTATCAAATTTCGCGAGTCGTAATTCTGTAACCGCCTTTTCATCTGTAAACTTCTTGAGCTCATTTTGCAGCGAATCGACTTTGGCTTGAAGGTTTGACGAGTCTCTGTTTTTGTCTCCACAACTTGTGAACGTCAGAGTTACTCCTATTACAATTGGGATTACAATTGCGCTAAGTCTGGTTGAGTTTTTCATGTTCATTTTTTTTAAGGTTAATACTTCAATTATTTTATTTGCAATTCTGTTTTCGCGATAAATAGATCTGTCTGATAGTCTTTTATTCATTACTTGCCGGCATATTTTTAGTTTAGAATCCAAATCTTTGTGTGATGATTAATTGTAGGCTACATGCTTTTTGTTTTACTGATTTTTGACGATTCCATTATCACAGAACGTCAATACCTCCCCATTTTGATAGGTAACGGCTTGTTGAAATAAATTCCAAAAATGAAAAGCAACTCCTGGAAAATGACTTTGATGTGATCTAATTTCTAAAGTGTTTAAAAACCTTGGGTTTTCTGTAGCGAGATGCAGAAATGCGGAAGGGAATTAACAGTTATAAAGCTAGATAATATTGATTTAACTGAAAATATTTTTTTTCAATTAGTATTTGTTTAACCAATTTTAACAGACGACACGATCAGTGAGAAGTCGTGATACTTTCTCATAAGATTTCAACGGAAATAAGTCAATAAATTATTCTGCAATTTTTAATTTGTTCAGCATTTCATTGGTTACCGGCTCAGTATAGATGCCATAAGCATTTATCAGAATTCCTTTGAGTCCGTATTTCTCTGAAGAAATAGCGTAAATAATACTTTGATCTGCGGCATCGCTGCTGACATCAAATCTGAAATACTTATCAACTATAAATTCATTATGAAATATCTTGAATTGCCTGTTGCGGCATTCCAGGCAGTGCTGTTGAAGGTTAAAATCTTCAACATAGCCTTCTTTCCTTAATCCATTAATGGCATCGATAAGATTTGAATATTGTTGCATAGTAACTGTTTTTAAAAATCAAGGGATTTAAATTTGCCCTCACTCTAATCGTTTTCAGCGGGCTCCGTGTTCCGGATTTTCTCAGGCTACGCTCTTTCAGAGACAATTTCAACCTTGCACTGTTCGAGTTTGCGGAATAAATTAACCTCTCGTTTGAATTGTCGCCATTGGTATAACAGGAGATCTGCAGGTCGCCAAAGTGCAACCCATCCCAGGATAATAAATACTTCACGAAATATGATGGACAAGCTCCCATTCGGTATTTTCCTTACGACAAACAAAGTAAATGAAACAAGTAAGCTGAGGAATACAATTGCAATCAGGAGGCCAGTCCATCCTAATTGCAATGCGTGGCTCAACTGTTTTAATGATTTATTTTTTCTGTAAGTAAAATGCTGGTGAATTGCGGCTTCAATTTCCTGTGATCTATCTGTCGCGCCAGGTGGTAAATAAAACGTAAGATATATTGCACTTCGGTATGGATGCTTTTCAGATTCTTCTATAATGAATTCTTCCGCATCATGATTTAACATCCGATTTCCACTAAACACGTTGCGTGGCACAATCAGCATCTGATCCACGTTTTCAAGTCGAAGTATTATTTGGGCAACACTCATTATTCCCATGATGATTTTCACTTCAAGGTAAGTTAACTTTCCCATGTCGATTTGATTGTACTGAACAATAGTGCGTAAAATGATGGTGTAGTTTGATAACCTGAAATGTCATCGCTCACTTGGCGAGATTTGCTAGAAGGACTTGCATAAGCTTCTTTAATTTGGCGAGGAATAGAAAAAATAAAGTTGGATCTTAATAATCACATATGATTTTTTTTAACATTTCACATCGTTTTATTTAAATAGATTTGTGAATATGACAGGTGCTTTAATAAATAGAGTTTCAAATATCCCCGAAAGGTGCGTCGTGTCTGATACAAGGGATTCTTATACCTGTTCATTCACGGAATTTTTCCCTTTCTGTGTTAAGCTTTATTACTTCTCTAATTTCAAAGACTTCAATACTTCTTCCCAAGACAGATGTTTGTAGGTCTTGGGTATCCTTTTTCAAATACATTTATTGGCTTTAGAAATCAATCAGATTTCAATGGATTGAGGTATTCAATATAGAAGCCATCATTTCCAGTTTTATTATTTTTTACCGATCTCGAGAGTTCTTCAAAGAGCGATTTCTCAACTATAAACCTATTTAACATGTCAACCATTATTGTGGCTGTGATTCTTGTTTCGGTTCTTATATTTATTTGCCTGATGCTTATTGGAGTAAATAATAAGAATAGGAAAAAGGCAACTACTGAGCTTTGTGTACGCTCGCATGAATTTGGAACAGCAAATAATTTATTATTCACCAAGCAGGAAATTTTAGAGAGCTGTTTAATTGGGCTCGATGAAATGCAAAGAAAATTATTTATTCTAAAAAAAATAGGCCAAGATGAGTACGATGCTGTTCTTTTAGATTTAAATGAAGTGAAAAGTTGTTCAAAAAAACTAATATACAATAAAGTCAATATTGGAACGGCCAAGAAAGAAAAGTTCGAAAATCACATGGATAAAATTGCACTTGTGTTTGATTTTCTTGACAACAGGCGACAGTTTCAAATATCTTTTTTTGAACACAGGTTGGATCAGTTGCTTAAAATGGGAGTGTTAGAACAAAAAGCTGAGGACTGGGAAACTCTTCTTAATAATATAATTGATACTCGCTTGAAGAAAACAATTTGACAAAAGCAAAGATAACTAAAGGGATTTAAGCAGATGTTCGGAATGCATTTTTTGGTTCATTTTTAATTTATAAAGTAATTGCAATGGTTGGCAAAAAGAAATCAGTTTCAGCAAACGGGATTATTATATTCCTTCTCGTTTTGCTAAGTGTAGTTGTAGTAAGAGAAGGCTATGCAACTAATGAAAAATGGTATTGGGTTCTCATTGTAATATTGCCATTATTGTTAGTTTCTATTTTGAATATTCGTCAGAAAGGGGACCAATAAGTAATTTGTTTTAATTTTAAATAGTAATTTTTTTGAAGAGTGGCGTTTTTGATAAATAGTTGGCATCCAATTCTGGAAAAGCCAAAGATTCGAAAACAAGTGTTTTTTGTGACTGGTACGAACTGCTTTTTTTAATGAAGCCTGCAATAACTTGAAAAGATATTGATTCCCATCATTTGATATTTTTCTTCTCGCTTAGAATTTGCAACACTTCCCTGCCACGCCGCCCATGTATTAAAACCCATAAAAGTACTGATGGGTATCCCGTGCTCAGTCAATTTTACCTCTGGCCGGCCAATAGTATATTTATAAACTCCCAGACTCATTTCACCTTTGGCGCCGATAATTGCATCAAGCGTTTGTCTATTTAAAGTATTTGCTACACTGTCTTTGTCCCCGCTTTTTGGATCTCTTCCCCTGACTTGTTTTATTTTATCAAAAACAGCTTTTACAGCTCCGGACAATTTTTCTGTATCACCAGCACCATCGATATGCATGTATACTACATTGGGATGATTGCGTATAAAATGATTGTGAATACCCGTGATGGTGAGGCCCTGGTTAATCACTTCCAGTTGCACGGGCTTCAGGTCCGTTTCTGTTAAAATAATGTCCCCCATCAACATCGCCCCCTGCGCGGAAGGAGTAAATGCCGCCCATTGGTGGGATGATTTTAAATCCATCTACTTCGACCTTCAAATCATTTTGCGGAACAGTGATCTTGTATTCACCATTTTTTTCTACTCCCTTCATTCCGGTGACCTGCTCAATCATTGAATATCCAAGAATACTAATGCAATCCCAAAGCGACTTTGATAAATCAATGCAAAACAAAAATATATTTCACTAAAGCAAATCATTCACTAGAACTATTTTAATCATAAGAATATATCAAATATAAAATGATCTAATACCATTATTGCTTTAACGCAAAACCTGGTGTAACGCTTTACTGTCGAGCCTTTGAGGCATAATTAAGCTTATGCATCCTGCCTACATAATAGTAAAAATT
>Ga0268264_10002177_pt1 | contig 17427 bp, 19 predicted proteins | sample KBSSwiS32_FD_190357 | JGI IMG/M metagenome (GOLD analysis project Ga0268264, IMG submission 190357) | Switchgrass rhizosphere microbial communities from Kellogg Biological Station, Michigan, USA - KBS Switchgrass S3-2 (SPAdes) (version 2) | ecosystem: Host-associated > Plants > Roots >...
TACAGCGAGATCACGCGGCAATATTATAATCGCTATCGGCTGCCGGTGATGCACACCGAGACCAATTTGCGCGAGGGGCCGACCGGCCAGGAAGCCGTCCACTGGCTGTGGAAGGAATGGGCGAACGTGCTGCGGCTTCGCAACGTCGGCATACCGACCGTCGGTTTCACCTGGTACTCGCTGACCGACCAGGTCGACTGGGACACCGCGCTGCGCGAGCAGAACGGCAATGTGAACCCGCTCGGGCTGTACGACCTCGACCGCAACATCCGCAACGTCGGCCGCGCCTACAAGAAACTGATCAGCGACTGGCGCGATGTCCTTCCCGCGCAAAGCGTCTGCCTGGTCGTTCCGCTGCTGCCGCCTTCCCGTTCGGAGGGTGCGCAGGCGCATGACCAGCAGGCCGATGCCGCCGAACTGATGCGCCACCAGGAAGCACAGGCGTCGTCGGGTGAACTCGGGCCATGAGGATGTTGTTATGAAGATCGGCCGTATCGAGACATTCTACGTTCCGCCGCGCTGGCTGTTCGTCCGCGTCGAGAGCGACGACGGCGCGGTCGGCTGGGGCGAAGCCAGCCTCGAAGGCTATGCCGAAGCGGTGGACGGCGCGTTCGAGGCGCTGCGCGACCGCTTCATCGGCGCCGATCCAGACCGCATCGAGGACATCTGGCAGATCGGCTTTCGCGGCGGTTTCTATCGCGGCGGCCCGGTGCTTATGTCGGCGCTGGCGGGCCTCGATCAGGCGCTGTGGGACCTGAAAGGCAAGGTGCACGGCCTTCCCGCCTGGCAGATGCTCGGCGGCAAGGTCCGCGACAAGGTCCGCGCTTATGCCTGGATCGGCGGCGACAAGCCGCACGAGATCGGCGCCGCAGCCAGGTCGCGGCGCGAACAGGGCTTCTCGGCGGTCAAGATGAACGCCACCGCCGACCTCGACTGGATCGGCACGCCCAGGCTGTTCGACGAGGTGATCGATCGCGTCCAGGCGGCGCAGGCCGAAGGAATGGACGTCGGCCTCGACTTCCACGGCCGCGTCCATCGTCCGATGGCGAAGCGGCTCGCTAAGGTCCTCGAACCGCTCGGGCTTTTGTTCATCGAGGAGCCGCTGCTGTCGGAAAATCACGAGGGGCTGGCGCAGATCGGGCAGCTGACCAGCACCCCGATCGCGCTTGGCGAGCGGCTGTTCTCGCGCTGGGACTTCAAGCCGTTCCTCAGCGGGGGGCTCGTCGACATCATCCAGCCGGACCTCAGCCATGCCGGCGGGCTCAGTGAATGCCGGCGCATCGCGGCGATGGCCGAAGCTTTTGATGTCGCGGTCGCGCCGCATTGCCCGCTCGGCCCGCTCGCGCTCGGCGCGTGCCTGCAGCTCGCCGGATGCGCGCCCAATGTCGTGCTCCAGGAGATGTCGCTCGGCATCCATTACAATGTCGGCCACGATCTGCTCAGCTTCGTCAGCGACCCGGCGCCGCTGACCGCAAAGGACGGCTGGCTGCCGATTCCGGAAGGCCCCGGCCTCGGCATTTCGATCGACGAGGCGGCGGTGCGCGAGGCCGACAAGGACCGGCACCGCTGGCGCAACCCGATCTGGCGCCATGCCGACGGAAGCTTCGCCGAATGGTAGGCGATGTCATCGCTCTGCGGAGCGGCCCGTTCGAAGTCGTGCTGGCTCCCGCAGTTGGCGGCAGCATCGCCCGCTTCGAGCATGACGGCCGGCCGATATTGCGCGGCGCCGCGGACGGAGAAAGCGACGTCCTGAAGATGGGATGCTTCCCGCTCGTCCCCTATTGCAACCGCATCCGCGGCGGCCGCTTCGACTTTCGCGGCCGGGAGATCGTGATCGCGCCAAACATGGGCGGCGATCCCAGCCCGCTGCACGGCCAGGGCTGGCTGGCACGGTGGACGATCGAATGGGCTACGCAAGACGAAGGCATATTGTCCTTTGACCACGAGGCCGGCGAATGGCCGTGGAGCTACGAGTCGCGCCAGCATTTCCGGCTCGACGGACGCGGGCTCGGCATCGCGCTCAGCTGCCGGAACCTGTCGGAAGGGCCGATGCCATGCGGGCTCGGGCTGCATCCCTATTTTCCGTGCGGCGGCGAGACCGCGCTCGACACGCATGTCGAGGACGTCTGGACGGTCGACGAGGACGTGCTGCCGGTGGAGCGGCAACCCGCGACGGGCAGATTCGCACTCGCGCAACGGAAGATTTGCGGACAGGACCTCGACAACGGATTTTCGAGATGGTCGGGCAGCGCCGAGATAAGCGAGCCCGGCGCTCCGGCCGTCCGGATCAGCTCTCCGAATGCCGGCTATTTCCAGGTCTATTCGCCGGCCGCGGGCGGACTGTTCGTTGCCGAACCGGTGACGCATGCCAATGCGGCGCTCAACGAACCGGAGGAACGCTGGGCTTCGCTCGGACTGCGTATATTGCAGCCTGGAGAGACGGCGACGCTCGACGCCCGGATCGAGGTGAGTCAGGCCGGCTGAATTTCGGCCGTCGGCTCGACCGGCGCGGGCGGTACCGGTGCGGCCCGGGAACGGCGGTTGCGGTAGTGGCGCGCGGCAAGCACCGCACCGAGGATGAAGCCGCCGGGCGCCAGCGCAACCACGGCGACGAGCCCGATCCGGCCGGCGGATTTTCCTATCATTGGTCCGACTCGCCTCCGCTCGATGAGGCTGCTCATGGCGCATCGCGGCCCGGATTGCGCGCAAATTCCCTGGCCTGGCGCGGCCGGATTTCCTGCGCCGCCCGCGGCCGCGCGATGCATTCGGGCAACAAATGAAAGTCAGGATTGCGCGAAAAACGCGCGTCGCGTCCAGAGGTCTGCTAATGTGCCTTGCCAGGCGCGCTAAGTCATTCAAAACGCGAACGACATGCTCTAAGGCAATCCGATCAACCACGAGGGCATCTTGAGCGACGGCGACAACCCGCAAGATCCTGAGCATCGACGCCAGGCCGAGCGCGTGGCCGTGAAAGCGGAAGTTCACCTTCGCAAATCGGGTTACCATCGCACCAGCGTCGACCTGCTCGATCTGTCGAACCAGGGCTGCCGCGTCGAGCTGCCCGAGCGCGTCGGCCTTGGCGAGATCGTTTGGGTGACCTTCCCCGGCCTGCAGCCGATCGAGGCCAAAGTCGTCTGGGTTGCCGACTGGCTGGCGGGCCTTCGCTTCACGAATCCGATATATCCGTCGGTCTTCGACGCCCTGGTCGCGCGCATGAAATGAGCCCGCGGCGGCTGCCGATCGGGGGCACGAAGTTGATGAAATTGACGGTTGCCATGGCCTCGGCCCGGAGTGGTGAAAATTCCGAAATAGGGTTGCTTGCGGATGATGTTCGTGTTATGTTCCATCGCCGCGGACTATCGGAAAATTTCCCGCATTGCAAGGGTTCGGGCCTTCGACCCTTCGACAGGCTCATGACAGGCGGCCTCGGGGGGGAGCGCCATTCTTGAGTGAGGCGCCTCTGGCGCTCATTCTGAACTGTCGAAGGGTAAGCTGGACAGTGTAGCGCGCGCGTTGAGACGCCACCCCTATCCCTCCCGCAAGCGGGTAGGGGAGATTACTGGCGGAGCCGCCCCTCGCCTCGCGCCTTGCGGGAGCTGCTTTTATTGCTCAGGATCGGGCGCGAAAGGATATCGGTTGGACACGATCCGGAGTTGGCGCTGATGCATGCGGTCGAGGCATTCGAGCTGGTGCTCGTACTGCTGGCACTGGTCATCGCGCTGCACTGGCTGGCGCTGCGGCTGCGGCTGCCGCCGGCGACTTCGTTGCTGGTCGGCGGCGGCGCGCTGGCGTTCGTGCCGGGACTGCCGTCGATCTCGCTCGATCCGGGGCTGGCGCTGGTGCTGTTCCTGCCGCCATTGCTGATGGACGGCGCCTATACGACGGCGCTCGGGCGGTTTCGCCGCCACCTGCCGGGCATTCTCTCGCTCGCGGTCGGCGCTGTGGTGTTCACGACATTGGTCGTCGGGGTCGCGACGCACTGGCTGGTGCCCGCGCTGCCATTGGCGGCGTGCTTCGCGCTGGGCGCGATCGTGTCGCCGCCTGATGCCGTGTCGGCGCGCGCGGTGCTGAAGGGCGTCTCGCTGCCGCGGCGGCTCACCGCGCTGATCGAGGGCGAGAGCCTACTCAACGACGCCACTGGGCTGATCCTGTTCCGGTTCGCGGTCGCGGCGACGCTGAGCGGTGTCTTCGATGCCGGCGCGGCGGTGCAGAAATTCCTGGTGGTGGCGATCGGCGGCGTGATCGTCGGGCTGGCGGTCGGGGCATGCTGGGTGATCGTCGCCAGAAGGCTGCGCGACCGGACGCTGGTGGTGGTGACGAGCGCGCTGCTCGGCTGGACAGCCTATCTTGCGGGTGAAGCGGTGCATGTGTCGGGCGTGATCGCCACCGTCACCGCCGGGCTGGTGCTCGGCTGGTACCAGCATGTGATCTTCTCGGCCGACACGCGGCTGGTCGGCAATTCATTCTGGCAGATATTGGTGTTCACGCTCGAGGCGATGGTGTTCGTGCTGATCGGCTTTTCGCTGCGCGGGGTGATCGAGCGGATGGGCGGGATCGATGCGGTGCCGGCGTCGATGGCCTGGGCGGTGCTCGGCGTGGTGCTGGCCGTGGTGGCCGCGCGATTCGTGTGGATCCTTGGATCAGAGCTCATCCTCGACACGGCGCACAGAGCAGGATTGAAGCGCGCGCGACCGCTCGGCTGGCGGCAGGCGACGGTGCTCGGCTGGGCCGGCATGCGCGGGGTGGTGACGCTGGCGGTTCCGCTCACCCTGCCCGTTGACATGCCCGGGCGCGACCTGATGCTGGTCTGCGCATTTTCGGTGATCTTCGCGACGGTGGTGGTACAGGGATCGAGCCTCAGCTGGGTGATCCGGATGGTGCGGCCAGTCGACAACGAGCCGCCGGCCCGGATGGACATGCCGGCCACCGAGGCGGCGATGGCGCGGGCGCGGCTGGCGACGGTCGAGCGGCTCGCCTATGCACCCGACGGGACGCTGATCCACCCCCAGCTGCTCAACGAATATCAGACGCGCGCGCAGTTCATGGAGCGCTATGAGCAGGATTCGAGCGCGGCGATGGACAATCTGCGGCCGCATTTCGACGTCCTGCTGCAATCGATCGCGGCCGGCCGCGCCGAACTGATCCGGCTCCACCGCGCGGGCGCGATAGAGGATGAAGTGCTGCACAACCTCGAGCGCGACCTTGATGTCGAGGAGATGGGCATTACGTTCCAGCGGGGCGACTAGACCGGCGCGATCGCTGCGATTATCGCGCGAACGGACTTGCCAGCGGCACTGGCGCAGGCGATTGGAAGAATGCGGTGGCGCAACATGTCTACCCCTCCGGAATAAGGCGCTGGCTGATCATCGTCACAGTGATGTCGGCGACGCTGATGCAGGTGCTCGACATGACCATCGCCAATGTCGCGCTGCCGCACATGGAGGCGGCGCTTGGCGCGACCCCGGATACGATAACCTGGGTGCTGACATCCTATATCATCATGTCGGCGGTCGCGGTGCCCATCACCGGCTGGCTCGAAGGCCGCTTCGGGCGCCGCATGCTGTTCGGTTTCGCGACCGCGGGGTTCACGGTCAGTTCCGCAGCCTGCGGCGTGTCCAACTCGCTGACGATGATCGTCATAGCCCGCGCGCTGCAAGGCGCCTTTGGCGCGTTGATGGCGCCGCTGGCGATGTCGACGATGCTCGACAGCTCCACGCCCGCGAAACATCCGCAGGCGATGATGATCTTCACGATGGGTGTTACGATCGGACCGATCGTCGGGCCCATGCTGGGCGGGTGGCTCACCGACAATTATGGCTGGCGCTGGGTGTTCTTCATCAACGTACCCATCGGCATCGTCGCAGCGGTGGCCATCTATCTCCTGCTGGACGAGGTGAAGCTCGCGCGACGCCGCTTCGACCTGATCGGGTTCGCTTTGCTCGGACTGTCCCTCGCCAGCCTGCAACTGCTGCTCGACCGCGGTACCCAAAATGACTGGTTCCATTCGGCGGAGAGCGTGATCGAGGCCGGAGTCGCGATCAGCGCATTGTGGATGTTCATCATCCACAATCTGACGGTCAGGGAACCGCTCGTGCCGCGGGCATTGCTGCAGGACCGCAACTTCGTGCTCGCGGTGATGTTCGGCTTCCTCATCTGGGGCGTCAACATGGCCAGCCAGGCCTTGCTGGCACCGATGCTGCAATCTTTGATGGGCTATGACGTGATGGGCGCCGGCATCATGATGGCGCCGCGCGGCTTGGGTACGCTGATCGCCATGCCGCTGGCAACGGTGCTTGGCCGTCGGGTGGACCCGCGCTACCTGATCGGGTTCGGACTGATACTCGTCATAGCCTCGCAGGAAATGATGACCGGCTTCAATCTCGAGATGGGAACGCCGCCGATCATGGAGGCGACATTTCTCCAGGGCCTTGGCCTGGGCTTCAGCTTCATGCCGCTGACCGTGCTGGCCTTCTCGACGATAGCGGCGCAACTGCGCACCGAAGCGGCGGCTTTCCAGAACCTTGTCAGGAACATCGCGGCCTCGGTCGGCATATCGATCATGACCCTGCTGATCGCGCGCAACGTCCAGATCAGCCACAGCGACCTGGGCGCGCATATCGGCGCGGCCGATGTCCGGGAGAGCGGCGGTGCCGCGCTCGCCCAGCTCGGCTTCCCGGGCGACATGATCATGCAGATGATGGATGCCGAGATAAACCGGCAGGCGGCGATGATCGCCTATCTGGACGATTTCTGGCTGATGAAATGGGCGGCGATCCTGATACTGCCGCTGATCCTTTTGATGCGCCGCGCCAAGCCGATCAAGGATCTACCGATCATGGTCGAATGATGGACTGCGCCGATTGCCAACACACCCTGAAACCGGAGAGCAAATATGGCCTTCACTTTATATGCCGCGACGATCCCGTCATACATCCAGATCCTCGGGTCCGTGGCGCGGATCATCGACAAGGCGGAGGCATATTGCGGCGAGAACGATGTATCGCCCGAGACGCTGATCCAGGCGCGTCTGGCCGAGGACATGCTTCCGTTCGCCTATCAAGTGAAATCCGCCGCTGTGCATTCGATCGGCGCGATCGAGGGCGTGCGCAAGGGCGCGTTCGGGCCCGACCAGTCGACTCCTCCGGCGACCTTCGACGGCCTCCGCGAGCGAACCGCGCAAGCGATTGCCGCGCTGGAGGCGATCGACCCGGCCGAGGTCGAAAGCTTCATCGGCCGCGACACGCGCTTCGAGTTCGGAGACAATAGGATCGACTTCCTCGCCGAGGATTTCCTGCTCTCCTTCTCGCAGCCCAATTTCTATTTTCACGCAACGACGGCCTATGACATTCTTCGCATGAAAGGCGTGCAACTCGGCAAGCGCGACTTCAACGGACGGGTGCGAAAGAAAGGCTGACGCGCAAGCGCGGATTCACCTGCGCGGCGGATCAACTGCCAGGCGAAGGCTCGATGCAGCTTCGTCTTCGCTTCTCCTGGCGGAGCCAGGGAGCGCTCCGCATCCATAATCTACGCCGCACCCTTGCTACTGGCTTGCAGCGTCTTGGCGTCCGCAATGAGACCACTCCGGTGTCCGATTTTCCAGAGGTTGGCCTTTTCTATTGCATCTGCACCCAAGCGAGAGAATTCTATTTGTTTCGTAGCCCCGCAATTCCGAGAATCCCGATAGGGAGAGTGAGAATTCAAGTCCTGAAATGGTTATTGGCATTTCTGGTCTTAGCCACGATGGCTGAGGTGTCCACGGCATATGCGCGCGTGCGCAACTCACCGCTCGTCCTTGCCGCGGCAAGCCTGCAGGAATCGCTGACCGCGGCTGCGGACAGTTGGGCTGCACGCAAGCACCCAAAGCCAGTCATCTCCTTTGCGGCATCTTCCGCCCTCGCGCGCCAGATCGAATCGGGGGCGCCGGCCGATATCTTCATCTCCGCGGATGAGGAATGGATGGACTCGGTCCAGAAGCACGGCCTCGTCCGTGCCGGCACGCGCACGGCATTTCTGGGCAACCGGCTCGTGCTGATCGCTCCGGCCGGCTCGCGAGGCGGGCTGGCGATCCGGCGCGACTTTCCGCTGGCGGCCGCGCTTGGCGATGGCCGCCTGGCTGTTGCCGATCCCGATTCCGTCCCGGCCGGCAAATATGCCAAGGCCGCGCTGACCAGCCTTGGTGTCTGGGCCGGTATCGAGCCCAAGCTTGCGCGCGGCGAGAATGTCCGCTCTGCGCTGGCCTTCGTCGAACGCGGCGAGGCGCCTTATGGGATCGTCTATGAAACCGATGCCATGGCTTCGAAGAAGGTACGCATCGTCGGCCGTTTTCCGGCCAACAGTCATCCGCCCATCTCCTACCCCGTCGCGGTGCTGACCAACGCGAAGAGCCCGGACGCGGAGGGCTTCCGACGTTTCCTCATCTCTTCGGCGGGCAAGGCGATCTTCCGTCGCTACGGCTTCACGGCGCGTTAGGGACCCCGGCGGTGCTGTCTCCAGACGAATGGGGTGTCATCGCCCTGTCGCTGCGGGTCAGCTTCGTCGCGATGGCGATTACCCTGCCAGTCGCGTTCGCGCTGGCCTACCTGCTCGCCCGCGCGCGTTTTCCCGGCAAGGCGGTGGTCGATGCATTGGTGCATCTGCCGCTCGTCCTGCCGCCGGTCGTGATCGGCTGGCTGCTGCTCCTCGCCTTCGGGCGCAACGGGCCGATCGGCGGCTGGCTCGAAAGCTGGTTCGGGATCAGCGTCATCTTCCGCTGGACCGGCGCGGCGATCGCTGCGGCGGTGATGGCATTGCCGCTTATGGTGCGCGCGATCAGGCTTTCGATCGAGGCGGTCGACCGCCGGCTCGAGGGCGCCGCACGCACACTCGGCGCCGGACCTTGGCGGACCTTCGCGACCATCACGCTGCCGCTTTCGCTACCCGGTATCTGGGCCGCGCTCGTTCTCGGCTTTGCGCGCTCGCTTGGCGAATTCGGCGCGACGATCACCTTCGTGTCGAGTATCCCCGGCGAGACCCGGACGCTGCCGCTCGCAATCTACAGCGCACTCCAGGTCCCCGGAAGCGACGCTCTAGTCTTCCGTCTGGCAATGATCGCGGTTGCCCTTTCACTGGCGGCATTGGTCATTTCCGAATGGCTTGCGCGCCGGACCGCGTCCGGGGGCGTCAGCCATGTCGTTTGACGTGGCGTTGACCCGCCGCCTCGGCGACTGGACGCTCGAGCGCAGCTTCACCACGAGAGAGGGGCTGACAGTCCTGTTCGGCCCGTCGGGCAGCGGCAAGACTTCGATCCTCAACATGATTGCCGGTCTCATCCGTCCGGACCGCGGCCGCATCGCCGTCGATGGAACAATATTGTTCGACGATGATGCTGGCATAGATATCGCCCCGGAGCGGCGGCGCATCGGCTACGTGTTCCAGGACGCGCGGCTGTTCCCGCATCGCCGGGTCCGCGCGAACCTGCTCTATGGCAACCGGCTGGTGTCGGCCGGCGACCGGTGGATGGATTTCGACGAGGCGGTGTCCTTTCTCGGCATCGCGCACCTGCTCGAACGCTGGCCGCGTACGCTTTCGGGCGGCGAGGCGCGGCGCGTGGCGATCGGCCGCGCTTTGCTTGCCGGTTCGCGGTCGTTGCTGATGGATGAGCCTTTGACCTCGCTCGATCAGGTACGCCGCGAAGAGATCATGACAGTGATCGAGCGGATTCGTGATGAGCTCAACGTACCTATCCTCTATGTGACGCACGATCGCGCCGAGGCGGATCGGCTTGCGAATGAGATCATCGCCTTGACCTAGGGATTCCCAGAGGGCTGCGGCCGTGCGAGTCAGCGCGGATGCGCAATGGTATAGTCATCGACCTCACGTCAGCGGACCGCGAACGTCTCGATCGGACCTGCAAGGATCGCAACGCCCCTCAGAAGCACGTCTGGCGATCCTGATAAAATCATCGCCGCCGCCAGACGCGGCACCAAATGTAGATTCGGTCCACTAGCAGGCTGTTGAGGAAGCCCATCTGCGGGCGATGAAGGACCGTTCATCGCCGTGATGGAACTCGATGATGCCCTGGAGAGAGCCGTCGGGTTGGAGTTCGGCCAGCCGTCTCCGGTCACTTCATCCATTTCATCATGACCGCTCCAGGAGAAGTCGATGCTCGTCGCTTCGGTGCTGCTCGCCTGCCAGATTTGTCCATGCAGCAGCCGAAGGCGAAGTCACCGCCGCCCTTTTCATCGAACAGGATGTACCCGACGATGCGCCCCACCCCGATCGCAAGGGGAGTTAGCTGGCCTTGAGGTGGTCCGCTATCATGGGTGTCAGGTCCACCGAGGGTCCGTCATCTTCTCGCCAGAAGAAACGATTGAAGCTCTCCTGCGTAGCCCGGGCAACGTCTTTCATATCGTCGGCCGCGAAGCGCTGCATGGTGGCGTTGACGCGAGCAAGAGCAGGGCGAGCCTCAATCCGATCTCGCCACGCTCCGAGGTGGGGCAGCTCGTCCCAATCCATTCCGTGCCGTTCGACATAGAGCGCCCATGGATAGGTCGCGATGTCCGCGATCGAATAATCGCCTCCCGCAAGCCAAGGCACCTCGGCCAATCGCTGGTCGAGGAAGTGATATAATCGGCTAGCCTGTTCGCGATACCGGCGAGCCGCATAGCTCGTGGCGTGATCCGGCGTGATGATGAAATGATTGTGCTGGCCAAAGATGGGGCCAATGTTGGCCATCTGGAGCATGAGCCACTTCATGATCGCGTAGCGCTCTCGACCAGCTGCCGGCAGAAGATCTTCACGGCCGTAGGCTTCTGCCAAATAGATGAGGATGGCGCCGCTTTCGAAGATGGGCTCGCCCGCGGGGCCGTCTGAATCGACAATGACCGGCACTCGGCCAAGCGGATTAAGCGTTAGGAACGAGGGTTCGAACTGCGCCCCATTCATCACGGCAACGAAGTTGATTTCGTAATCGAGCCCTAGTTCCTCCAGCATGATCACCACTTTGCGGACGTTGGGGCTGCCGCAGCCATACAGCTTGATCACCATCCGACCCTTGCGTTCGATCTCATGTGGTCCGCACTCTCGGGCGCTGCGAACGACGCGCCAACTGGCAATACCATTAGCAGCTCGGCATCGTCCTCGTGGTCCGATATCATGTTTCCACCCGGGCAAGAACACCACTTTTCAGCCGTTAGCCGAGGAAAGAGATCGGGTACCAAGCGTCTGATTTTCGCCATTAGCCGCCGAGTCCGTCTGCCTGACTGATCGGAACGCCGGTTCGGCTCCTCGCATAGCGCTTGATCGCTTTTCGCCGCGGGGTTATCCCCAAAAACGCCCGTACGATGCCGGCGTGGCCGGCCGCGATAAGCATCATCCGACCTCGAAGACCGGGGACTGCCGGATTCGCCTCGTTCAAATAGAAAGGAGCCTAGCAGAGCCTCATGCATTCGCTTGCTACTCCGACTGACAGGGGCCTGGTCGACTCGATCGGCCGCCGCATCACCTACGTGCGTATGTCGGTGACCGACCGGTGCGACCTGCGCTGTCGTTATTGCATGAGCGAGGCTATGCAGTTCGTTCCCAAGCAGGATGTCCTGACGCTCGAGGAAATTGTCGAACTTGCCGACGTGTTCATTGCGCGCGGCGTCACGCGGATCAGGCTGACCGGGGGCGAGCCGCTGGTGCGCCGCGGTATCGAGGGCCTTGTCCGCCAGCTGGGTTCCCGGATCGGGCATGGACTCGAAGAGCTTACGATGACCACCAACGGAACGCAGCTTGCGCGCCACGCGATACATCTTCACGAGGCTGGCGTCCGCCGCATCAATGTCAGTCTCGATACCCGGTCCGCGGATCGTTTCCGCTACATCACCCGACGGGGGGATCTGGGCCAGGTGATGGCGGGCATCGATGCGGCCGCGGCCATTGGTCTCGCGATCAAGATCAACATGGTCGGCCTCAAGGGACTGAATGACGACGAGATCGAGGATATGCTGCTTTGGTGCATCGATCGGGGGTTCGATCTCACCCTGATCGAGACCATGCCGCTGGGCGAGGTCGACGAAGACCGGACCAGCCACTATCTGCCACTGGACGAGGTTCGGCGGCAGCTGGAGGTCCGCTTCAATCTCATTCCGACACCTACTCGCACCGGGGGACCAGCGCGCTATTTGGCGGTGGGGGGGACGTCGACGCGCCTCGGATTCATCACTCCGCTCACCGGCAATTTCTGCGAGGGGTGCAACCGCATCCGGGTGACTGCGACCGGCGCGGTTTATGGGTGTCTGGGGCATGACCAGAAGGTCGAGCTGCGCGACCTTATCCGCGCTGGCGGCCGCGACGCTGTGGACGAGACGCTTGATGTGCTGCTCGCCGGCAAGCCCCGCGGCCACGATTTCCGCATCGCTGCAGCCGCACCACCCGCACTCGCACGCCACATGAGTGTCACCGGCGGCTGAAGTATCGTGACGATCTTCAATCGACGCACGGCGTGCTGTCGCGGTCGCGCCAAGACGTGATGATCGCCTGCACGGATTTGGCATGACGCTCGCTGTGCTGATACTCGCCGGCGGTCATGGAACTCGCATCGGCGGCGGCAAGCCGCTGCAGCTGCTCGCGGGTCGTACATTCCTCGATCGGGCAATAGAATGCGCACGGCAATGGAGCGACGAGATCGCCATCGCCGCACGAGCAATTGAGCAGGTGGGAGAAACGGGTCTTACGGTGCTCTTGGACGCGCCGGAACTCGACGGTCCGATCGCCGGACTCGCCTCGGCCCGCCGTCTCGACTGCTCGACCGTGCTGACTATCCCCTGCGACACGCCATTCCTTCCGACCGACCTTCCCGGCAGGCTCTTCGAGGGGCTGGCGGAAAACCAAGCGGCGCTCGCGGCCAGCGCCGGCTACGTCCATCCGGTTTGCGGTCTGTGGCGGACCGATGCGCTCGCGCGGATCGGCGACTATGCCGCTTCAGGCCGGCGTTCGCTGATCGGTTTCGCCGAGACCATCGGCTACGCGGCGGTCGAATGGCCGGACGATCCATTCTTCAATGTGAACAGCCCGGAACAGCTCGCAGAGGCGGAAGCCCGGCTCCGTTAGAAATCGAGAACCTCTACCTCTTGCCCGGAGGTTCGCAGTGGGTCGTGCGCGCGGCTGCGCAAAAGGACGTCCGCCTGGGCCAACGCCTTTTGCGCACTCGAATCCTGATTGAGAAGCGGTGTCGCGCCATGTTCGCCTAGCCGGGCGCGATGAAAGGTCTCGCGGTCGCCGCAGGCGGGCAGCGGTTCGAGAAGCGGGACACGGCGCCACAGAAGCGCTCCGGCCCGGCCAGCGAGACCGGCGACAAGTGGCGCGAGCATCAGGCGGCCGGTGACCAATGCGGAGGTGGGATTGCCGGGCAGGCCAAGGACCAGCTTGCCGCCGGCGCGACCCAACCACACCGGCTTCCCGGGCTTAATCGCGACCTTCGAGAAGATCAGCTCGAGCCCATGCGGCACGAACATCGCCTTGGCGAAGTCTTTCTCGCCCACCGATGCTCCTCCAGTGACCACGACAAGATCCGCCGTTGAGAGCGCGTCACCCGCCGCTTGCTCCATGGATGCCAGATCGTCCGCCAGACGCAGCGACCCAAGGCTGCGACCACCCCATTGTTCGGCCAGCGCCATTATTCCGAAGGAAACGCTTTCCGGAATCGCTCCCGGGCGCCTGCGTGCCTCCCCGGGGGCAGCTAATTCGTCGCCGGTGCCAAGCACCAGCAGCTCTGGGCGACGCCAAGCCTCGACCTCGGCCAGATCGGCGCCGGCCGCGGCAACGAGGGCACGAGGGTTCAGGTAACGTCCTCCTTCCAGGAGGTCTTCGTCGGTGCGGAAATCCGAGCCTCGCGGCCTGATGTGGCGCGCATTGCCCGGATGATCGGCAATGATAGCAAGGTCGCCATCCCGGACCACCCTTTCCTGGATGACGACGCGATCCGCTCCGACAGGTACGGGCGCGCCGGTGAATATGCGAACACAGGTTCCAGGCCCGATCGTACCCTCGAAGCCGCCACCCGCGAATGACTCGCCGACAATGCGGAGCGCGCCGGGCAGATCGCTATCGCGGACCGCATAGCCGTCCATTGCCGAGGAGTCGGCGGGCGGCGAGTCGATCATCGCCTTCACAGGTGCCGCTAGAACGCGGCCAGCGGCTTGGGCGATCGGAACGGTTTCGGGGGCCAAGGGTCGAGCAGCCTCTTCGACAAGGCGAACCGCTTCGTCGAAGGAGATCATTCCCGGGACCAATTCCCGGACCGCCCGCCCTGCTTCGAACTTACCCGGATGCCAGTTATCTCCATCGTCCGGTCGATGGCCTTCAGCATATCGAACAAAGTCAGACATGCGACTGAAACCGCAGTCAGCGCCTCCATCTCGACGCCGGTGACACCGACCGTCCTTGCCTCCGCCACGACGCGGAAACCGGGCAATGCCGTGTCCAGCTCGACGGTCACCGCCACCTTCGTCAGCGGCAATGGATGGCAAAGCGGGATAAGATCCGCGGTCCGTTTGGCGCCCATCACTCCAGCGAGCTCGGCCGTGGCGATCACCGCACCCTTCGGCGCAGTCCCGCCTTGTACCGCCTCCAGGGTTGCCGGGAGGCAAACAAGACTGCCTTTCGCGGACGCTATGCGGACAGTCGGGTTTTTCCCGGAGACGTCCACCATCTGGGCGCGGCCGTCGCCATCGACATGGGTAAGATCGTTCATGCGCAAAGCTGCCGCAGCCGGGGCACTTGTCCGGCGAGTGAGCAAGGGCGGTAGCGGCTGTCGAGTTCGAGGCCAAGGACCAGATCCCAGCCGTCGCGGCAAGCACCACTCGAGCCGGGCAGGCAGAAGATGAACGTATCTTCGATCTGGCCCGCGAAGGCGCGCGACTGAAGCGTGGACACCCCAACTGTGCCGAGGCTGGCCTGGTGGAACACGGTAGCAAAGCCGTCCATCTCCCGCCGGAACAGCGGCCTCACCGCCTCCGGCGTTACGTCGCGCGGCGCGAAACCGGTGCCGCCAGTCGTGAGGATGACGTCGACTGCGGCGTCGGCAACCCATTCGCGTACCCGGTCGCGAATTGCCTCGACTTCATCGGTGACGATTGCTTTCGCGGCCAGATCATGCCCCGCGGCGGTAAGCCGGTCGGCGAGAAGCCGGCCTGAGGTATCTGTGTCCTCGGTCCGTGTGTCGGAAACGGTCAGCACCGCGATCCGTAACGGATAGAAGACCCGGGTCTCATCTATTCCAGGCACGATTCGCTCCATTGTTCGCGAGCACCATAGTCATCGGCGGTCGGCTCGATCCAGCGCGAGCCGCTCGTCGTATCCTCACGCTTCCAGAACACGGCATCGGTCTTCAGCCGGTCCATCATGTAGTCTGCGGCGTTGAACGCAGACCGGCGATGCTTGGAAGCGGCCGCGACGAAGACGATCACCTCGCCTGGAGCTACCGGGCCATAGCGATGGACGATTCGCAGCGACGAAATGTCGAAGCGTTTGCGCGCTGTTTCCGCGATCTCGTCGATCGAGCGACTGGTCAGCCGGGGGTGATGTTGGAGGACCAGCCGTTTCAAGATTTCGCCCGATGAAGAATGGGACCGCGCAATGCCCACAAAATTCACTACCGCGCCGTCGCCGGTCAGGCGGGCCATGAATTCAGCCAGCTCGCCCTCAGCGGCAAACGGCTGATCGGTGAGGCGGATCGACATTCCTCACCCGCCAGAGACAGGTGGAAGAAATTCGACATGATCATGCCCGCCAAGGCGAAAGTCTTCTCCGACGATGGCATCGGCAACGCACACGCGTATTCGGGGGCTCAGAAGATCCCGGGCAACGTCGGGATAGAGTCTGGCGAGGCGAGTTCGAAGTTGCGCCACCGTTTCATCTCCCGCGGGCGCCACCTCTAGCTCATCACCCAGCGCGTCACGGAGCATTCCGAAGAACAGAATCTTCATAGAGAATTTTCCACCGTCGGGATTGAGGGATTTCCGTGATCGGTCCTGTTCCTACAATTTACGACGGTCAAGATACTCCCTGACCTTCGACAATCCGAACCCGGACGTGGTTGTCTGCGGAAAATCAAAGCGGGCGGCGGGGCCTCCGTTATGACGACGGCCTATGACATGCTTCGAATGAAGGGCGTGGAGCTGGGCAAGCGCGACTTTATCGGGCGCCTGCGGAAGAAAGGCTGACCCGGAGGCACGGACTTCACCCGCGGGGTGGATTGAAGCGCTGCACCACGTTGCTGAACGCCGGCAACGCCTCGCAACGGCTAGAATGCGCGGTCAGCGCCGGCCAGGCGCCGGCGGCGTGAACGTCGGGATGCGCCTCGGCAAGGAACCGCATCGCACAGGCCATGGCGACATCGGCATGCCCCGGCGCCGAGCCGAACCAGTAAGGCGAGCCGAGCGTCGCGCAGTCCTGTTCGAGCGCGACGAGCACGTCGGCGACCTGCTTGGTGCAGCGCGCAATCCACACCTCGGATTCCTGCTCGTGCAGGACCCGTTCGTAAACAAGGCTGACCAGCTTGTCGCAAAGGCCCGTCGCCAACGCACAGAACCTGAGGGCAGCGCGCCGGTCGGAACCGGCGGAAGAGATAAGCCGGTGAGCAGGCTCAACTTGTGAATCGAGATGATCGAGGATCGCCATGCTCTCGATAAGCACCTCGCCATCGTCGAGCAGCAGCGTGGGCACGCGGCGCAACGGGTTGTAGGCCGCAAGCCGGTGCGCGTCGCCGAAGACCGACCAGGGCCAATGCTCGTACGCCAGCCCATAGAGGTTCATCGCGACGGCGACGCGGCGGACGAACGGACTGTCATATTGGCCGATCAGGATCATGGCGGGAGTACCCGGTTCGTGCGCGCGTGATCAGCTGGCTGACCCGAGCTTCCCGGCGATAAACAATATTTGGCGCGCCCGGAAGGATTCGAACCTCCGGCCCCCAGATTCGTAGTCTGGTGCTCTATCCAGCTGAGCTACGGGCGCGCGGGAGGGTGGGACATAAGCGGTAGGCATCGGGGGCGCAACCCCGTTGCACGCGGGCGCCGGGGGGCATAGGGCCGGGTCATGGCTGCACGTCGCTTCCTCCTCTCCGCGCTTTGCCTGGGGCTGCCGCTCGCGGGCTGCGCGGCGGGCGGTCCCTTCCCGTCGCTGGCGCCGCGCCCCGGCGAGCTGGGCGGCTCCGAAGCAGCTGCGCCGCCGGTGGAAGCGCCGCCTGCTGCTCCTGCTGCGGACGCCGGCCTGGCCGGCCGGATTGCCGCGCTCGTCACACAGGCGCAGGCGGGTCAGACTGCGTTCGAGGCTGCGCTCGCGGAGACCAAGGCGCGCGTCGTCGCCGCGGGCAGCGCCGGATCGGAGGCATGGATCGCCGGCCAACAGGCGCTGTCGCAACTCGAGAGCGTGCGGACGCCGACCGCGGTGGCACTTTCGGAC
>Ga0268264_10002181_pt1 | contig 17410 bp, 19 predicted proteins | sample KBSSwiS32_FD_190357 | JGI IMG/M metagenome (GOLD analysis project Ga0268264, IMG submission 190357) | Switchgrass rhizosphere microbial communities from Kellogg Biological Station, Michigan, USA - KBS Switchgrass S3-2 (SPAdes) (version 2) | ecosystem: Host-associated > Plants > Roots >...
CTGACGAGTTCAAGAAAGTACGCCGACGCCTAACGCAGCCACCATTCGGTGACTTCCGCGCAGCTCCCGGGCGAACAGATAGGCAAACAAGATTTGACTCAACACGACCGCGGCAACCGTTGGCCGCCTAAACCAAGAGGATCCGGACAGGTCGTACACCAACAGGACCATGACTGCCGCGAAAAAGGCGACAAACGAACCGATGAACGTTCGCACGAACGAACGCTGCCACGCCCAGCGACCCAGCCACGCTGCGACAAGCGCGGCAACAAACGCCGCGAGTAGCAGTATGAACGCAACAATGATGACTTCACCGCCCATGAGGCCTAACGTTCGAGCTAAGCTGCCCGCGGAGGCCTGCCGTAGCGGGTCAGCTTGAGCGAGGGGTTAGGCCTCACTCGCAACTCGGGTGCTTTCACTTGCTAGATTGGAACCTTCGAGCGCGCGCGTGGGCTGGCTACTTCTTATTCGAATTAGCAATATCTCTGAACAGCTTCCATTCTCCATCTTCTCGCTTCCAAAGAATGATGTACTTTTCCTCAGCAACAGCGTTGCCATTGACGTACACAGTTACCTCGCCTTCTTCCGCGACCAGATCCCCCGCGCCAAAAATCTCCTGAGTTTTGAGTTCAATCTTTGACACCCCGGATTTAAGGATCTCCGAGAAGACGGCTTGAATGTTGTCCCTTCCAACGGTAGCGGGTTTTCCTGCAAACATCAGTTTCGCGTCAACCGTGTAGAGGTTCGCGATGGCAGTTGGGTCGCCTGCTGCAACCGCTGCCATAAGCTTCTTGTTTGTTTTGTCAATTCCTGCTCTAGCATCTGTCATGTCAAACTGGTGCATAGCCTGTTCCTCTGGTTGGTAAAATAGTCATGATACGCGCCGAAAACAAGGCGTGCTCTTCGACGCTCTTGAAGTGCCCGAAGTGGAAAAGTCTGGAGCACGGGGCGTTGGCGGGCATCACTCGGATGAAATGTGATCTTCGGAGTTCGCGTCGACAGAAGTGGTTGAGCGGTGGGTTGGGCGTCATATGAACGTGCTTCATTCGACAATTTTGTCCGCCTGTGCAAGCAGCGGCTGCGGTATGGTCAAGCCCAGCGCCTTGGCGGTACTAAGGTTGACAGCGAGCTCCGATGTCGTCGACTGCCGAATGGCCAGCTCGGCCGGTCGGGCGCCACGGAGAACCTGCGCGGTCTGTACCCCGAGTTCGCGATACGCTGCAAGGAGATTTGCGCCGTAACTAATGAGCCCGCCTGCTTCAACAAAGCTGCGCACAGGATAAATTGCCGGCAGCCGGTGACGCGCCGCGAAAGCTACCAAGCGTTCACGCTGGCTGATGAAAAGCGGACTGACCGTGACGATCAGCGCACGTATGCCTTGGCGCACAAGGCTTGCAACCTTGTCGTCGAGTTCCGCTGCGTTGGCCGCTTTTGCGACGACGATTTGCTGGCCGGCCGTGCTAGCCGCCTGCTCAATATTTCGACCATGAGCTTCGGAGCCCGGGTTAATTGCGCTTACCAGTACACCGATCACGCCTGGCGGCGAGACGAGCGTTCGCAGCAGACGCAACGGCTCGGCACTCAGCGCTACTCGGAATATCGTTACGCCGGTCATGTTGCCGCCAGGCCGCTCCATAGTCAGGACGAAGCCGGCCTCTACCGGATCATCACCAGTCATGAAAACTATTGGCATCGTTTGCGATGCTTTTCGCGCTGCCTGTATCGGAGGCGTACCACCACTGACAACGAGAAGAGCCGCGCCGCTCGCTACAAGCTCGGCCGCTAAGCTCGGTAACTTCTCATTATCTCCGTCCGCCCAGCGAAACTCGATGGTGACGTCTTGAGGATCGCTGTAGCCGGAGTCCTTCAGACCCTGCCTGAATGACGCTACAAACGGCGCCCACTGGCCTGCGTTGGCACTATTCAAAAACCCGATAAGCGGGCTGGCCGAACGTTCAGCGTTAGCTCGCAAGCACGGTACCGCGACCAACATGCCAATGAATTGGAGAACGTCCCGTCGTCTCATTCCACGCGTCTCTCTCGTTTTAGTCAGTTGCAGTTGCCTCGAATCTAATTTGACGCCCAACGTAGCAAGCTAACCGGCGGCCCGCCAAGGGGGCGAAGCCCCGCCGGCGGGACGTCCGCGTTGAGCGACGGGTTAGGCGCCTCTGCGCTCATTTGAGCTGAGATGCTCGTTCAAGAGCCTGCTTGAAGGACGAAGCAGACTCCGCAAGTCGCGCACTGCATTCCGGCTTCCGAGCACAGTCGCCTGCGGTGGCAAGCTCGGCATTAATTCGCCTGACCAAAATTTGACGAGCAGCGCCGACCGAACCTGAGTCGAGCGCATCGACTACGGAGAGCAAATGCATTGCGCGTTCGGCTGAGGCTGACGCAATTAGCGCCTCAGCGGTGGCGAGAATATGGTACTCCGCTACGCGCCAGCCTATGGTGCCACCGACGAGGAACCCAAACACGAGTGTTGCAATTAAGGCGAGGACAATGCGACGAGTCATGGCTTGAGGCGCCTAACGAATCAAGCTAACCGGCGGGCCGCGCCGACGCTGACCAGCGAGGAGCCGCGTACCGGCCCGTCCGGTTGACCGCAGGGTTAGGCCGCGGCAGACGCATAGCTACACTCCATGTTCTTGCTTGCGCCAACGCTGGATGACTGCGGCCAGTGCTGTCGAATCCGAGTACATATGGTCGTCTCCCGGAACCGCGACCACCTCGCCACGTACAAGGTGAAGTGCAGCAGCCAGTTCTGCAGCCGACCCGCCAGGGTCTTCAGACTGCTGGATGAACAAAGTTTCCACGGCAGCGGAAAACTGTCGAAGGAAGCGAAGGTCGCCACTCTCAAGTGCGGCATAGGGGGTGCCAATGAAGACTGCACCAGTAGGGCGAAAGTTGTGAAGGCAGAAAGCTGTTGCGGCAATAACAGTTCCGAGTGACTTAGCGATGACGATCGGCGGTGACTGGTTGGCGAGTCGCGCCGCCTCAAAAGCTACGTTCGCTTCGACCTCAGTGTCCCAGTGTCGATAGCGAGTGACGACTGCTTCAGGAAATCCTGCCGCGACCAGAACGCTTCTCAACCAAGCCTCGGTTTCGCTTCGGCGTCCCGGTAGTGCGGTTACATGCACGCGAACCTCCAGTCGATCGAATCAGCGGCCTAACGAACGAAGGTAACCGGCGACCCGCTGCGCAGGCGAAGCCGCGCACGCGGGGCGTCCGTGTTGACCGAGAGGTTAGGCCACGAATGGCTAGCCCAAGTTATGATCAGCATGCCTGGACGCATGGCGATGGTGGGACTTCCTCGGCTTGAATCAACTGCGATGCTTCAGCGACACACACATTGCAAATGTGGACCGAAGCTCCAGCGATCATAGCTCGAACCTCATTCTTCGCGCGGCCGCAGAACGAACAGTACGGCGGTTGTGACGATGCGGTGAGCGGCGGTTCTCCGCGGACCGCGCGCAACTTGTTCAGCGCCACACGAAGCTCAGCCTCGGCAGCCTTCAGTTCATCAGTAGTCAGATTGCCCATCGCTAGGGGCTCGTGGCCTAACGCAACAAGCTAAGGGGCGACCCGCGGCGAGCGCGAAGCGCCGCCGGCGGGGCGTCCCTCTTGAGCGACGGGTTAGGCCGCACGGTTAGCGCGACCAGCGCAACTTGGTGAGCCGCATGCCGCCCACGATAGCGCTCGGCGCCGACGGTGGCAAACACGATGATGGATGAGGCAAGCGTTGGGGTTCGTCATCGGCCTTGGCACGATGACCGGTGCGAGAAGCGCATTAACGGTGCCGAAGCGATTCAGCCCAGGCGTGGCGGGCGCAACCGCAGTAAGGCGACGCGCGAAACCGCCGCGGCGACACTATTCGTCGAGTGAGGCCTAACGTATCAAGCTAACCGGCGGGCCGCGCCGACACTCGCCAAGTTGAAGCCACGTACCGGCCCGTCCGGTTGAGCGCCGGGTTAGGCCACATGGGATTTGGCCGAGGCGTTGCGAATCGACATGGCAATGGCTTCCAACGAAGTGCGTTCAGGCAATGAATGATAGTCCGGCGGATGCCGCAGTCCGAACCCATCGCCGTCGAACCGCGGAAAGACATGCAGGTGCGTGTGAAAGATTTCTTGTCCGGCGGCTACACCATCGGCTAGAAAGAAATTTACGCCTTCACAACGAACGCCGCTATTCCGAATGGCCTCGGCCAGACGCTGAGCCACGCGAAACATGCGCTCACCAACAGACGCGTCGAGGTCCGACACATGGGCTACGTGGGCGACGGGGATAACTAACAAGTGTCCCGGATTGACCGGCTGTATGTCCATGAACCCGCAAACGAGCTCGTCGCGATAGACAATGCTTGCCGGCTCGCGGCCCAACACGATTTCACAGAATACGCAGGCGTCCTGATCGTGCGACATGGGGCCTAACGTATCAAGCTAACCGGCGGGCCGCGCCGATGCTTGCCAAGTTGAAGCCACATACCGGCCCGTCCGGTTGAGCGCATGGTTAGGCCTGCTGTCGCATGCGGAGCGTTGGCATTCGCGGTGCTCAGTCGGGGCGCTTGACGCAGCGAACTTGGCGCGGAATGGATCGCTGCAGACTACCCCCCGTGATTTCCTTGACCTCTCCGCTGGGACAAGTGCCATCGTCGACATAGACGATTTTTCCGAGCGGGATTGCGCCTTTGGGTGGTTCTTCTTTGAGGTATTCGACCTTGGCCTGACACACGGAGGGCAAACAGGCCGCCAATCCAAGCATCGTGGCAACAATGTGTGTGCGCATTTTCATCAAGCTCTCCTTGTGGTCAGAGACGGCCCATCGCTCCTGCAGGCCTAACTGGAACTAGGGACCCTATTTGACGCAAGACATGGCGTCAATAGGTCATTTGGCGGATTGGCAGTCACGGAGAAGTCACCAAGAATCAACGTTCCGGGGTCTAGTTAGAGATCCTAAAGGGCCGTCACGTGACGAACTCGCCCGCCGCACCGCGAATACTCGATCAAGTCCGCGACGCGATCCGTCGCAAACATTACAGCATTCGCACCGAGCAAGCGTACGTTGACTGGATCAAGCGTTTCATCGTGTTCCATGGCAAGACTCACCCAAAGAACATGGGAGCAAGCGAGGTCGAAGCCTTTCTCACCCATCTCGCCGTCGATCGCGATGTGGCCGCATCGACACAGAACCTCGCTCAATCGGCGCTGTTGTTTCTCTACCGCAACGTACTGCATCTCGACCTCCCGTGGCTCACCGCAGTGGTGCGTGCCAAACGGCCGAGTAAATTGCCCGTGGTCTTGTCGGTCGAGGAGGTCGCGCAGGTACTCGTGGAGCTGACGGGGACGCATCGGTTGATCGGCCGGCTTCTGTATGGCGCAGGAATGCGCATTCTCGAGGCGCTGCGGCTTCGCGTCCACGACGTCGATTTCGGGCGCCACGAGATCCTGATTCGCGACGGCAGGGGACACAAGGATCGGATCACCGTCCTTCCGGTGGGCATCATCCGCCCGTTGCATGCGCATTTGCGCGAGACCCGAAAGCGGTACGAAGCGGATTTGCGGGAAGGCTTCGGCGAAGTCTGGCTTCCGCACGCCCTTGCGCGCAAATATCCGTTCGCCCCGCGCGAATGGGGCTGGCAATACGTGTTCCCGTCGGACCGCCGCTCGCGCGATCCGCGCACTGGCGTCATTCACCGCCATCACATCCAGGACCAGGCGTTTCAGAGTGCGATGCGGCAGGCAGTTCGCGATGCCGGGATCGACAAGCCAGCCACGCCGCACACGATGCGCCACTCGTTCGCGACGCATATGCTCGAGTCCGGTTACGACATTCGCACGGTGCAGGAGCTGCTCGGTCACGCGAACGTGAGCACGACCATGATCTACACGCACGTGCTCAATCGCGGGGGTCGCGGCGTCGTGAGCCCCCTCGACCGCCTTTGACCGCTAAAGCAAGCCGCGCCTCCCACAAGTTTTCCAGCTCATCGGCCAGTGTGGACGGCACGCGCACGCCCGACGCGCGCACGCCCCAGCGAAAGCGGCGAAACGGCGGCTTCGCGAGATCGTCATAGGTGACGGGCGGCAACGGGTACAGCGCTTCGAGCCGCAGCGACAGGTATTGAGTCATCGCCCCGGCCGCGGCTTTCTCGGGACGCCAGTGCGGCGCGGGTTCCGGCTCGCTCAACGTGAAGCCGGCGCCGAAGATGCCCTTCGGCGGGACGCCGACGCGGACGAGAAACGCGCGGCTGCCGAGCTCGATGTTGCGCGTGCGGCCGGCGCTCCATTCGGTATCGACGTGGCCGCGGCGACCGAGGCGGCGGATGTCGGCCGGCAATTCGGGCCACGCCCACAGGGCAGGGTTCCAGGCGAAAAGGTAGGTGGCCATGGTGTGACGAGCATCGTCGATGGTAGATTGTGCCCTCAGGATGCCTCGCTTTCTCTTCGCTCGGCAATGCGCGGCCTTGACGGCCTCCATCGCGTTTCTCGTTGCTTGCAGCGGCACGCCGCCGAGAGCACCGGGCGAACCGGCGCCGACCACGCCATCGACGAAGTACTACAAGGACGACGGCCCGGGCGAGTCCCCGCCCGCCAATCTCGAACTGATCCCCGACGCCACGCCGCGTCTCGAGCCGCTCCATCGCTTCGCCAATCGTCCGTACACGGTGCTCGGGCGCGACTACGTGCCCGCGATTGCGCTGCGCAACTACAAGGAGCGTGGCATCGCGTCGTGGTACGGCCGCAAGTTCCACGGCCAGAAGACGTCGAACGGCGAAACGTACGACATGTACGCGATGACGGCGGCGCATCCGACGCTGCCGCTGCCCTCCTATGCGCGCGTGACCAATGTCGCGACCGGCAAGAGCGTGATCGTGCGCGTCAACGATCGCGGGCCGTTCCTGCATGGCCGGATCATCGACCTGTCTTATGTGGCAGCTCACAAGGTTGGGATCGCGAGCAAGGGCAGCGGCGAGGTCGAGGTCGAAGCGATCATTCCCGTCGACAGCCCGACGCTGAAGGCGGCCGCGCCTCTGCCGCCGGTAGCGGCCGCGCCCACGGTCGCCGCCACGGCGCCGTTGCCGCCTGCCGAGCCGCCACCCCCGCCGATCAGCCGCGACGCGGGCGGCTTTGCCGTGCAGCTGGGCGCATTCCAGAATTTCAACAATGCGCAGACCTTCCTGGCGCACGTGCAGACGCAACTCGCATCGGCGCAGGTGGATCCCAAGGTCCGCGAGGCCAACGGGCTGTTTCGCGTCTACGTCGGCCCGTATTCGGATCGCGACGAAGCCAGGCGGGTCGCGGAGCGCATCAGCGGCGCGTTCGGGTTGGCGACGGCCGTGGCACCGCATTGAACATTTTGCGGAACTCATTCCCGGGCTGGTGGTCAACCCGGTTGGCGTGAACCGTTCGTTATAATCGGAGCGTCGCCGCCGCGTGCGTTTCGTCCCGTTGAAGCGCGCGAGCGGCGCGATTTCCCACACAAAAAACCGGCATGCACCGCTCGCTCCGCCTCTGGCTTGCCTTCCTCGCGTTTCTCGTTCTTCCCTTCGCTGCCGCTCGCGCGCAACTGACCATCGAGATCGTCGGCGGCGCCGGCACGGCCATTCCGATCGCGATCGTCCCCTTCGCCGGCGAGTCGGCCTTTCCGCTCGGCGTGTCCGGCATCGTGGGCGCCGATCTCGGCCGCTCGGGCATGTTCAAGCTGATCGGCAGCGACAACGTCAATCCGCGTCCGGCACGCGCCGAGGACGTCGTGCCCGACGTCTGGCGTGCCCGCAGCGCGGACGCAGTCGTCGTGGGCTCGATGCAGCCGCTGCCCGACGGCCGCGTCGAGGTGCGGTTTGCGCTGGTCGATGTGGTGAAGAAAACCACGCTGACGGCGATGACGTATACGGTCACGCCGGCGCAGTTCCGGGCGACGGCGCACAAGATCGCCGACGTGATCTACGAAAAGCTGACCGGCGATCCGGGTGTCTTCTCGACGCGCATCGCCTACATCACCAAGGCGGGCACACGGTATCAATTGCTGGTCGCCGATGCCGACGGCAACGATCCGCAGACCATCGTGACGTCGAACGAGCCGTTGCTTTCGCCGCGCTGGTCGCCCGACGGCACGCGCATTGCCTACGTGTCGTTCGAGAGCAAGAAGCCCGTCGTGTACGTGCAGAACCTGGGCACCGGCGCGCGCCAGGCCGTGGCCAACTTTCGCGGCAGCAACAGCTCGCCGGCGTGGTCGCCGGACGGCCGCCGGCTTGCGGTCACGCTGACCAAGGACGGCGGTTCGCAGCTTTACCTGATGAATGCCGACGGCAGCAACGCGCAACGGGTGATGACGTCGTCGGCGATCGACACCGAGGCGTATTTCATGCCCGACGGCCAGTCGATCCTGTTCACGTCGGATCGCGGCGGCAGTCCTCAGATCTACCGGTTCAACATCGGCAGCGGCGCCGTGGAGCGCATGACGTTCGACGGCAGCTACAACGTTTCCGCGCGGCCGTTTCCGGATGGCAAGGGCTTCGCATTCGTGCGCCGCGACGGCGGCCGCTTCCAGATCGCGGCGCAGGATTTCGCCTCCCGCCAGGTGCAGGTGCTCACCGCGGGACCCGTCGACGAAAGCCCGAGCCTGGCGCCCAACGGCAAGCTTATCCTCTATGCAAACGAGTCCGGAGGGCATGGTATATTGGCCGCAGTCTCGAGCGATGGCCGAATCAAGCAGCGTCTGGTCGCTCCCGCCGCCGATGTGCGCGAACCCGCATGGGGTCCCTATGCGCGATAGTCGCGCGGCCCGCGTCGCACGCCATTCCATTTCCGGTGTCCCCATGATGGTTCCCATCACGCGCCCGAGCTCCACGGCGCCCGCATCATTTTCGAAGCAGGAGGCTCCATGAAAAGAATTCTGTTCGCGGCTCTGGTCGCGCTCCTTGTCGCCGGTTGCTCGTCGACGCCCACCACAGCGCCGGTCGAGGACAAGTCGACCGCGGCCGCGCCCGGCACGACCACCACGCCGGGCGCCGCCACCAGCGGCACCACTTCCGCCGGGGTATCGGGGACGGCGACGGGCGTCAATCCGCTCAAGGATCCCAATAACATCCTGTACAAGCGGAGCGTCTATTTCGAGTACGACAGCTTCACGATCGCCGACCAATACAAGCCGATCGTCGAGGCGCATGCGAGGTACCTCGCGGCCAACCGCAACGCACGCGTCACGCTGCAGGGCCACGCCGACGAGCGCGGCTCGCGCGAATACAACATCGCGCTCGGCCAGAAGCGCGCCGATGCGGTGAAGCGGATGATCACGCTGCTCGGCGTGCAGGAGACCATCGTGGAGACGGTGAGCTTCGGCAAGGAAAAGCCGAAGAACCCGGGCCACGACGAAGCCGCGTGGGCGGAGAACCGCCGCGTCGACATCATCTACGCTGGCGAGTGACCATCCCGTGTGGCCATTGGCCTTCAGTGGATCGCTGAGTGAAGTCTCCCTTTCCCGCGTACGGGAGACTGGGGTGAGGGTTGCCTTCGCGGCATTCTTGTTCATTGCCTGCGCACACACCGCACACGCCGCGCTGTTCGACGACGACGAGGCGCGCAAGCGCATCGCGAACACCAACGCGCGCCTCGATCAAATCCAGACGGACCTGGAGACGCGCCTGACGGCGCTCGAGCAGCAGTTGAAGAACCAGGGCCTCGACCTCCTGCGCGAGGTCGAAGGCATCAAGTCCGACGTCGCGCGCATTCGCGGCCAGATCGAGGTGCTGGTCTACGAGCTGGGCGAAGCCCAGAAACGCCAGCGCGATCTGTATGTCGATCTCGATTCGCGGATGCGCAAGCTGGAAGCCGGCCCGGCTGCTTCCGTACCGCCGCCGCTGACCGAAGGCGCGCCGGCGCCTCCGGAAGTGGTCGCCAATGCCCCCGGCGTACCTGCGGCGGGCGTTCCCCCACTCGCGGTCCCGGCAACCCCTCCCGCCGCCGGCGAGCAACGCGCGTACGATGCCGCGCTCGACCAATTCAAGCGGGGCGACTATCCGGGCGCCATTGCGGGCTTTCAGGTGTTCGTGAAAAACTATCCCCGCAGCCCGCTGGCATCGTCGGCGCAGTACTGGGTCGGCAACGCGCAGTTCGCGCGCAAGGACTACCGCGCGTCGATCGCCTCGCAACGGCAGTTGCTGCAGTTATGGCCGGACAGCGCGAAGGTGCCCGATGCGCTGCTCAACATCGCGTCGGCGCAATCGGAGCTCGGTGACAGCGTCGCGGCGCGCCGTACGCTCGAGGAGCTGATCGGCAAGTTTCCCCAATCGGAGTCGGCGATCAAAGCGAAGCAGCGGCTCGGAATGCGCTGATCGGGATCAGCGTCCCATTTTTGAATGCCAACATGGGTGGCGACGCCCACAAAACTCCCGTCGTCCCCGCGAAGGCGGGGACCCAGTGGCGTGCAACGAAGACACTAGGTTCCCGCCTTCGCGGGAACGACGTGCAAATTGTCATGCATCTCGGTAATCCTCAGTAGGATCAGGAATTGGTCACGCGTACGTTCGCTGCTCGCGTCATCGCCTGGCAGCGCACGCACGGCCGTCACGATCTGCCGTGGCAGAACACGCGCGATCCGTATCGCATCTGGCTCTCCGAGATCATGCTGCAGCAGACGCAGGTCGCGGCGGTGACGCCGTACTACCTGCGCTTTGTCGATGCGTTCCCCGATGTCGCCGCATTGGCCGGCGCCCCGATCGACGCCGTGCTCGCGCACTGGAGCGGCCTCGGCTATTACCGGCGCGCGCATCACTTGCACGCCGCGGCCACCACGATCATGAGCGCGCATGGCGGCCACTTTCCGCGCGATGCCGCGACGCTTGCCACGCTGCCCGGCATCGGCCGCTCGACGGCCGCGGCGATTGCCGCGTTTGCTTTCGGGGCGCGCGAGCCGATTCTCGACGGCAACGTGAAGCGCGTGCTGGCGCGCCATCGCGGCATTGGCGGATGGCCGGGCGCGCCGAAGGTCGAAGCCGCGTTGTGGCGCGCCGCCGAAGAAGCATTGCCCCGGCGCGCCATCGAAGCGTATACGCAGGGGCTGATGGATCTTGGCGCGACCGTGTGCGTGCGCACGAATCCGCATTGCGATGCGTGCCCCGTGGCCGCGGATTGCGTTGCGCGCGGCGAGGCGCGCATTGCGGAGCTGCCGTCGCCGCGACCGCGCAAGGCCCTGCCGCAACGCGCGGTGCGCGTTCTTTTGATCGAGCGCGGCGGCGAGATCCTGTTCGAGAAACGCCCGCCGCTCGGCATCTGGGGCGGGTTGTGGAGCCTGCCCGAATGCGCGCTGGACGACGACGTGCTCGCCACCGTGCATGCGCGCTTCGGTGCGCAGGTCCAGTTGCGCGACATGCTGCCGTCGATCGCGCACGGCTTCACGCATTTCGCGTTGACGCTGCATCCGCAGCGTGTATCGGCCGCTCGCTGGCCCGCCCACGCGGAAGCGCCCGGCATGGTGTGGCTGACGCCGGCCGACGCGCATCACGCGGCATTGCCGGCGCCGATCAAGAAATTGTTGCGGTCGCTTGTGGGTCAGGCCGCCGCCTGGTAAGTCGTCGCGCACCCCCTCCCCAGCAATACCGAAATGAGTAACGGCGATCGCAAAACTCTCGTCGTCCCCGCGTAGGGGGGACCCCGTGCCTTGGGACTTACGCCACTGGGTTACCGCCTTCGCGGGAACGACGATCTACAGAATCACGCGCCATCCCTTTGCGTGCTGCTCAATTGGCCTTGCCCGCAAGAGCCTTGTCGCGTTCGGCGACCAACCGCTCCCACTCCGCGACCGCGTCGTCATAGAGGTCGTACACACAACGCGGACAGCCCGAGCCGCAACAATCCTCCGGTCGCGGCGGCACCGGACGCGGTGGCAGCGCGTCGTTCGCATCGCTCATGGCCTGGCGCTGCTGGCCCAGGTCAGCAGATCCGCGGGCAAGCGGCGCTCCGCATCCGGGACCAAGTCGCGGAACTCGCGCAGCTCGCGCAGCGCGTCCGCGGTGTTGCCTTCGTCGCGCAGCTTGCGAATGCGCACGATCCACGCGTCCGGATCGCGCGCCTTCGCGCGCAGTTCTTCCGTCGATGCGAGAGTCTTGGCGACCATCGGCGGCGCGGCTGCAGGCGCGGCTTGCGCGGGCGCTTCATTGCGCGCAAGCCCGCTCTCCCGCGCACGCGGTGACGCGAGCGGCGCTGCCGGCGCAGAGGCGACCGAGGTCACGCCACGATCCGACGCTGACCCGGAACGTCCGGGTGGCGCGGGCGCCGTTGCCTTGTCGGCGGCCGCCGCCAGTTGCTGGCGCTCGGCCGCCGCATCCTTGCGCGACGCTGCCCGCTCTTCTGCCAACGCCGCGGGTGGTGATGGCGGCGCGGCCGCTGGCGCCGGCGCAATCGCATCCGCGGCCTTTGCGGCGGCACCTGCAGCGGCGTCGGGCTTCATTTCGTCGGCAACGTTCTTGCGCGCATCGGCTGCGCCAGGAAATGGCTGGGGCTCCGGCGCGCGCGCGGCGAGCTTGCCGGTCACCACCGGACGTTCACGTTCGATCGGCGCGGCCGGCTTCTGCGGCGACGGCGCGGGAACCGGCGCTGCGGGCTGCATCTCCTGTTTCTTCTTCTGCCCGAGACTGGCGATGTCGGTGCGCGTTGCCGGCGCGGCCGCATCGCGCTCCTTCACCGCGTCATTGGCGCTCTGGCCGAAGGCGGGCGCCGGCGCCCTTTCCTCGACACCGGGTCGCGCGACCGCGGCCACGCGCTCGTTTGGGGCGACCAGGCTCTGCTCCGGCGACGTCAATTGCAGGATGCCGATGGCGACCACGCCAATCGTCGCCGCTGCCGCGATCGGCATCCACCAGCGCTGGGGGCGCGTCGATTCAAATGAGGATTCCGCGATCACTTTCGCGGCATCCCGTGGCCCGCTGCCGACGGCGCGATGCGCGGCGGCGAGGATCGCGCGGTCGAGCTCGGGCGAGGGCGTTTCGCGCGAATGCGCACGCCACGCGCGCTCGAGCGCGGGATCGCGTTCGGGGGAGTCCGGCGGGTTCATGACCATTCCTCGCGCAGCGGCCCCAGTGCGCTGCGCAGCTTCGCCACCGCGTAACGCAGTCGGCTTTTCACCGTTTCGATGCCCACGCCCGTCAAATCCGCGATCTCCGCAAGCGACAATCCGCTTTCGTATTGGAGCAGAAAGGCGTCGCGTTGTTCTGGCGGCAACGCGGCGAGCGCCGCGTGCAGTTCGCTGCCGAGCTCGCGCGTTTGCGCCCGCGCCTCGGGTTCGTGATCCCGCTCGCCCGGAATCGCTTCGACCAGGCTCCGCGTGTCGCCATTGCCGTCCGCATCCGCATCGTCATCGATCGACGCGAATCTGGCCTGCCCCGCCGCGCGCCAATGGTCGACCAGCCGATTGTGCGCGAGCGTATAGAGCCACGTGGTGAACTTGGCGGTGGGCACGTAGGTCGCGCGGACGCGAATCGCATTCATCCAGACATCCTGAAACAGTTCATCGGCGATGCCGGCATTGCGGCAATGGCGCAGCAGATAACGGTAGACGCCGCCTTTGTGCCGCGCATAGAGAACGTCGAACGCGGCGGCGCGGCCGGCGCCGTAGGCGAGCATCAATGCCTCGTCGCTGTCGGCCGGTGCGGGCGCGCCTTCCATGGCGCGCCCAGTATAGAAGGTCCCCCCGACGCACGCCTTCGGCGTGCCTCCCCCCAAGGGGCGCTCGCCTTGGGGCGGCCCGGCGGCGAGCAAAAGGGGCCTGCCGGCGCGCGAAGCGCCGGCCGCCATGCCCTGGTCCATCAGAAGTTTTCTACCGGGGATCGGGCGCGAACCGCAGCGCGCCGGGAAACGGATTGGGTTCGCGGCGGGCAAGATACGGCGCGGGTCGCGGCAGCACGCCCATCGCGATCAGGTTCTCACGGCGATCGTATTGAATCGCCACCGTTTCCGCTGGGACTTCGGTGGCGCGGTCGAAGCGCGTCACGCTGACGCGCGATTCCTCGTTGCGCCCGTGACCGGTCCCAAGCTTGGACAGCGACTTCATCTGGTCCTTGGATTCCTGCCGCGCGAATTCGTCCGCCGCGCCCGAATCGCGGGCACCCGCTTGCGTGGGGGCGGAAGCCGGTGGCGGAACTGCCGCGTCGGCGCGCGCTTCGTTCTTGGCCGAGCGCTCGACGGGTTGGCCGCCTTCGGCCTCGGCGAGACGGCCGCGGATATCCTGTTCGCGATAGGCGATGCGCCTCGGCCGCTCCTGGAAAACCGCGACGCCGATGACGCCCACGTTCTGCGGCCGGCCGGTGCGCGCCGCATAAGAATCGCCGAGGTCGGTGAAGTAGAACGCGGCGGTGCGCTCGAGGCTCTTGCGCCAGCCGGTGATCTCCACCGAGCCCCACGGGTCGAGCACGTAGCCCGATTGCGATGGCGCGGCGGTGTCGCCCGAGATCACGTTGACGCCGTCCACGCTGGTCACGACCAGGATGCGGGCGCCGGTCGTATTGCGGATGCGCACCGCATATTCATGACCTGGCATGCCGACGATGTAGTGGCGGCCATCCTTCTGGTAGACCGGCAGCGCGGATCCGTCGGCGCGGTCGTAGACGTCGACTTGCACGAGGCTGCTCTTGACGTACGGTGGTGCATACGACGGGATGGAAGGCTGCGCGTAGGCCGCGCCCACCGCGAAACCCATTGTGACGAGTGCCGCCGCCAGCGCCCGCCGCCACGTCGAGAAGGTTGTGCTCATGTTGTGCGTTCTCCTGATGCCACCGCCGGGCCGCGAAATGGGCCGGTCTGCCAGGCTTTAACGCTGGCGGACGCAAAAAGGGGTTGGGGGATACGAAGCGCTGCGCGCCTCCCCCATTGCGTCGCACCCGACCCGGGACGGCCCTTCGTCGGGGGGTGCGCACCGATCGCAAACGCGCCGCGTGCGATACTTTTGGGTTATGGATGCGGGTCAAATCGCCAAGTTGCCGATGCTGGTCGCCAGCCTCGCGTTCGTGCTCGCGTTCATCTTCGGGGCGGTCGCGAACCGGGTGAACTTCTGCACGATGGGCGCGGTGACCGACATCGTGAATTTCAGCGACTGGCGACGCATGCGTATGTGGGTGCTCGCTATCGCCGTAGCCATCGCGGGCAGCGCAATTCTTAGCGCACTTGGCTTGGTCGACCTGTCCAAATCGATCTATACCGGCAGCAAGGTCGCGTGGCTGTCGTTCCTCGTCGGCGGCTTCCTGTTCGGCTTCGGCATGACGCTTTCGTCGGGTTGCGGAAGCAAGACGCTGATCCGTGCCGGGGCCGGCAACCTGAAATCGCTGGTCGTGCTGGTGGTGCTCGGGATTGCCGCCTACATGACGCTCAAGGGCCTGTTCGCCGTTTGGCGCACGACGGGCCTCGATCCGTGGCGGATCGACGTGAGCGGCATGGGCGCCGCAACGTCCGACCTGCCGGCGCTGATCGGTGCGGCGGGGCTGGGGGCGGCCGCCAAGCTCTGGGTTCCCCTAGTGGTCGCGGTCGCGCTCGCCGTCTATGTGTTCAAGGATCGCGAGTTTCGCGCCACGCCCGAGCTCATCGTCGGCGGCCTCGTGGTCGGCCTCGTGATCGTCGGCGGCTGGTACATCTCCGGCCATATCGGCTATCTCGCCGAGGATCCGGCGACGCTCGAGGAGAAATTCGTCGCCACCAATTCCAGCCGCCTCGAGTCGTATAGCTTCGTTTCGCCGGTCGCGTACACGCTCGAGCTCCTCATGCTCTGGAGCGACCAATCGCGGATCGTCACCTTCGGCATCGCCGGCGTGCTCGGGATGCTGGCGGGTTCGGCGGCGTATGCTGTGGCCTCGAAGACCTTTCGCTGGGAGGGTTTCGGATCGGTCGAGGACGTCGCCAATCACATGGTGGGCGGCGTCCTGATGGGCTTCGGCGGGGTGACCGCGCTGGGATGCACGATCGGCCAGGGGCTGACCGGGATTTCCACGCTGGCGGTCGGCTCGATCATCACCTTCGCGGCGATCATCGCGGGTTGCGTCGCCGCCGTTCGCTACCAGATATGGCGCTTGGACAGGACTGCGTAGGCTGGACACGACGTTCGGCCGTTAAAGAACCATGATCATCTTCGATCTTCGTTGTGTGAATGGCCATGGGTTCGAGGGCTGGTTCGCGTCGAGCGAGGAGTTCACGCGCCAGCAGGAGATGCAGCTGGTCCGTTGCCCGATCTGCGACGTCGCGCGGGTCGAGCGCCTTCCGTCCGCCCGCGTCCATGTGAAGAAAAGCGCCGCCACGATGGACCAGCCCGTCGTGAAGGACGCCCCGCAGGAAGCGATCGCGGGCTTTCCCGCCGACCTCGTCGCAAAGCTGCGCGACATCGTGCGCAACACGGAAGACGTCGGCGAGAAATTTCCCGACGAGGCGCGCAAGATCCATTACGAGGAGATTCCCGCGCGCGCAATCCGCGGCAAAGCCTCCCGCGAGGAAGCGCAGGCGCTCACCGACGAAGGGATCGAGTTCTCGCCGCTGCCGCCGTTTCTGACCGGCGAATCGCACTGACGCACCGGATTGCGGTTCGCACCGGCGGTGGCCGACATCGGCTATAATCGCGCCTCTTTTCGGCGGGCCGTTAGCTCAGTTGGTAGAGCAGCGGACTTTTAATCCGTTGGTCACTGGTTCAAATCCAGTACGGCCTACCATTTCGCCGGCGTTGTACCGGCGCTGTCGTGGGCATCCAATAAGAAAGCAGTGCGGGCATGGGTCGTTAGCTCAGTTGGTAGAGCAGCGGACTCTTAATCCGTTGGTCGAAGGTTCAAGTCCTTCACGGCCCACCAATGCCTGCGTTTGATCCTCGATTCGTCGGGCGTTTCCTTCCCTAGTCCGCAGGTAAGACGGCGGGCGGCACAGGGAAGGAATCAAGAATGGAAGCTCTCGGTGAATCCCCTCTGCGAAGGTCCCAAGTCCCTACAGCTTGGATCGTTCCGGTGCGGCGACGATTCGCGAACTCGTTCGCCCTGACGTGGCCGTCAATGATGGTCGTGATCCTTCGCGCGTCCAGCGGTCATTTTTTTGGGTGGCCGGGCCAGCCATGGCGGACAATTGCCGATGCCGCTACCCCGGAATCCACTGACCATGGCCAATCTCGCACCAACGACAGTCCCTCGTCCCGATCTGACGCGCACGTTGCTCGCGATCTTGCTGATGATCGCGCTCGTCGGCGGCTCGTTCTGGATACTGCGTCCATTCCTCCTTTCGACGATCTGGGCGATGATGATCGTCGTGGCGACGTGGCCCATGATGCTCAAGCTGCAGAAGAGATTGCGGCGCCGCGGCTTTGCGGTGGCCATCATGTCCGGGGTGATGGTGCTCGTGTTCGTCGTTCCGTTGCTGCTGGCGATCCAGACGCTGGTCGACAACGCCGACACGATTGC
>Ga0268264_10002184_pt1 | contig 17393 bp, 13 predicted proteins | sample KBSSwiS32_FD_190357 | JGI IMG/M metagenome (GOLD analysis project Ga0268264, IMG submission 190357) | Switchgrass rhizosphere microbial communities from Kellogg Biological Station, Michigan, USA - KBS Switchgrass S3-2 (SPAdes) (version 2) | ecosystem: Host-associated > Plants > Roots >...
CATTTATCGCATTTCCACATTTTAGCATTCATTTATCTTCGCCGCATGACAGGTTTAGAAAGTGTTCAGCTAAAAGAAGTAATCGTTCATAAAGTAGGTAACCCCACGCGGGGAGAGGAATTGCAATTGTCGGCAAATCCCCTTACGCTCAATGATGATATCGTAAATAAACTCCTCACAAAATATTTCCTCGGGGCCTTCAATGAAAACGAACTCTATCATTTTACGCACCTGCACGATGTAAAGCTGAACGAAGTATATAATTATGTAAAAGATCTATTTGATAAACCGGATCAATTGGCAAAGCAGTCTGTTTTGCTGGCACAGTTTCTTTATAGTAAGTCAACGCATGTAAAAGTAAAGCAGGGCGAATTGTATGTTGCTGTGTTTGAAAATGTGCATTTCAATGGTGAATACATTCCTGCCATCGGCATCTTTAAGTCGGAGAACAAGGAGACTTTTTTAAAAGTATTCCCACATGGGCAAAGCTGGGAAGTGATACAGGAAGAAGGCATTAATATCAATAAACTGGACAAAGGTTGCCTTATTTTTAAAACGGATGCTGCCGACGGATACAGGGCTTGCGTAACCGATAACACCAACAAACAAACCGATGCACAGTATTGGATAAACGATTTTTTACAGGTACAGCCCTGCGCCGATAGTTATAATAACACCGACAAGTATTTAAGTCTTTGCAAAAATTTTATTACCAAAGAGTATGCTGATAAATTCGATATTGACAAATCTGAACAACTGGACATGCTGAACCGTTCCATGGATTATTTTAAAACAAAGGAGCAGTTTAACCTGAAGGAATTCAATGAAGAAGTGATCCATCATCCGGAAGTGGTCGATAGCTTTATGCAATACAAGGAAAATTTTGAAAAAGCCCGTAATTATGAAATAGAAGATGAATTTGATATTCATTTATCGGCGGTGAAAAAACAGGCGAAAGTATTCAAAAGCGTGTTAAAGCTCGATAAGAACTTTCATATCTATATCCATGGCCGGCGGGATCTGATAGAAAAAGGTGTTGATGAACTGACCGGCAGGAAATATTATAAGATTTATTTTGATGAAGAGCGGTAAAAGTATAGTAGTGTTTATTCAGTTAACTTTACTATTCAGTTATTTGTATGTCAACGCTCACCATTACACTCATCCAATCATCATTGCACTGGCAAGACAAACCGGCCAACCTGGCTATGTTTGAGCAAAAAATAAATGCGCTCCAGGAACGAACGGAAATAGTAGTGTTACCGGAAATGTTCAGCACCGGTTTTAGCATGGAACCGGCATCACTGGCCGAAACCATGGACGGCCCCACTATTGGTTGGATGAAACGCATGGCAGCAGCAAAAAAGATTATCCTTACCGGCAGTGTCATTATTGAAGAACAGGGGCATTACTATAACCGTTTGGTATGGATGCAGCCAAACGGTGTGTATGGCGTATACGATAAACGCCATCGGTTTGCTTATGCAGGTGAGGACAAGGCATACACAGCCGGCAACAAAAGATTGATTGCTTCAGTAAAAGGATGGAAAATAAATTTACTGGTATGCTATGATCTGCGTTTCCCGGTTTGGGCCCGGCAGTCTCCATCGGCTGCGGGCAATGATGGCAATGGCCATGAATACGATGTTTTAATGTACGTGGCAAACTGGCCCGAAAAACGTATCCATGCATGGAAGACTTTGTTGCAGGCGCGCGCAATCGAAAACCAGGTGTATGTAGTGGGCGTTAACCGTACCGGTGATGATGCTAACCGTATTCATTACAGTGGAGATAGCATGGTGATTGATCCGCTGGGTGAAACACTGTATACAAAACCGCAGGAGGAAAATGTGTTTACCATCACTTTGCAAAAGGAGAAACTGGAAACAGTAAGAAGTAGCTTCCCTTTTTGGAAAGACGCGGATGAGTTCAGTATCTTTCCCTGACCGGTGCCATTACTACGACAAGAGAATATTCAATGATCAATGTTCAACTGACAATGATCAATTAAGTTGTCCGGGAATTATATTTCCAGTGAATATTGAACAGAGGATTAGGTAGAAGAAGGGCAGCGCATAGACATAGCATAAGATAATGGATGACTGAAGCTGTTTGCGAATGATGTCCCTGTATACCCCAGGGGGGTATTTGTGGGTAGCATCATTGCAATAAAAAGCATTTTCGTGCCATAGGCACGATTTGAGCAAAAGACCTGGAATTATCACAAAGCTCACCTACGGCACGCGGCTGCATCCGGAATGTTTTCTACCCGAAAAGTGTTCCGCCGGAACATACCAGCCAAATCTTGCGCTTATGCTACCTAATCCTATATTGAACATTGCTGATTGATTATTTCCATATTGTTGAAGGGATAGTTTGCAATTGTTAATGCTTTGACTAAATTGTTTCATGGCTTCGATACTTAAACTTAATAAAATACATCATATTGCGATTATCTGCAGCGACTATGCGGTATCAAAAAAATTTTACACGGAGATACTGGAGCTGGAGCCCATCAAAGAAACCTATCGCGCCGCGCGTCAATCCTATAAACTTGATTTGAAGATAAACGGCTTTTACCAACTGGAATTATTTTCATTCCCCGTTCCCCCGGCCCGGCCATCAATGCCCGAAGCTTGCGGGTTGCGGCACCTGGCGTTTGAAGTAGATGATTTAACAAGTGCTGTTGCTCTATTGAATCAAAGGGGCATAGTTACAGAACCTGTACGAACAGACGAATTGACCGGCAAGCGCTTTACTTTTTTCGCAGACCCGGACGGACTGCCATTAGAACTATACGAAACCTGATTATGAAAGCATATATCAATGCCCGCATATTTACGGGCGAAACATTTCTTACTGACCATGCAGTGATTACCGAAGACGGTACTATTGTTGACGTAGTGCCGCGAAAGAGAATTCCGGTAAACGCTGCTATCATAGATCTGCCGAACAAAATATTGGCACCTGCCTTTATCGATATACAGATATACGGCGGCAATGGAAAATTATTTTCAAATGAATTGTCGGCAGAAGCCATACAAGCCACCTACGACTACTGTGTTTCCGGTGGCGCTACGCATTTTTTTATTACGCTTGCCACTAATTCCATGGAAGTTTTTTATAAGGGAATAGACGCTGTAAGGGATTATTGGAAACAAGGCGGCAAGGGCATGCCCGGCCTGCACCTGGAAGGGCCTTATCTAAACCCGCTGAAAAGAGGTGCACACATTGAAAAATATATTAAGAAGCCGATACTTAAAGAAGTAAAGGAATTACTGCAATACGGAAAGGGCATTATAAAAATAATGACCATTGCACCCGAACAATGCGATGATGCTGTTATACAGCTCTTGCAAGAGGAAGGAATTGTTATTTCTGCCGGTCATAGCAATGCCAGCTATAGTGAGGGAATAGCAGGGTTCGGCAAAGGCATTGCATGTGCTACCCACCTTTTCAATGCGATGTCTGCTCTGCAGCACCGTGCCCCGGGACTGGTAGGTGCTATTTATGATCATGCCCATGTAATGAGCAGCATTGTTCCCGATGGCATCCATGTAGATTTTGCTGCGCTGCGCATCAGTAAGAAAATAATGCGGGAACGCTTGTTTATTATTACCGATGCGGTAACCGAAACAGCTAGCGGTGAATACCCGCATGTGTTTAAAGGAGATCGGTATACCATGCCCGATGGAACACTCTCAGGCTCCGCATTAACCATGATGAAGGGCGTTAAAAATCTTGTTAGCGAAGCGGGCATTGAGTTGGGCGAAGCATTGCGGATGGCTTCTTTGTATCCTGCCCGGGCAGTGGGTCTGGATGATAAGCTGGGAAGAATTGAAAAAGGCTACGCTGCAGACCTGGTGGTTTTTGATGATGATTTTGAAGTATACCTGCTGAATAAGGTCTGATGGTCGTTTCCGGATTACTTGTCGCCCTTTATCAACTTTTTCACATACTCGATCTTCACGTCATAACCATTTTTAATGGCATCTGAAGAAGGTTTTACAACAATATCCGGTATAATACCCTGGCCGGTTTTAGGGTAGTTTTTATTCATTACCATGCGGAAACGTGGTAACCGGAAACGTACCCGGGTATTGGGCAATGTGGCGTCGGGGATAAACCATGCCGTATTTCCATAAGCACCGCCCCCTGTTTCTTCTCCCACTATTGTAACATTGGACTGGCCTTTTAATGCATTCACAAACAAAGTGCTGGCAGAAAAGGAATTGCCGCCGGTAAGAATATACACGTTTCCGTTATAATGATCATTCTTTTTGGGAGAAAAGTAGTGCCGCTCAAAATAGCCAAAATGATAATGCCCGTCATCTTTTTTCCTGGTCATAAAATGCATGATGAAAAAAGCGCCGAAACTATTCTGGATATGGCTTTCATATTTGCTCAGCCGCCGGGTCGCATACAGTGAATCGGCCAGTTTGAATTTGTGGTCAGCAATGTATTGGGTGAGTTTGGTTGATAAGGAAACATTTCCACCGCCATTATATCGAAGATCAATAACCAGGTTTTTGATGTGTTCCTGGTTAAGTACATGAAAACTGCTTCGGAAAAACGATTTTAATTTGTTTCCGGTACTGAAAGTAGAAACGTTCATAAAAGCGGTACTGCCCGCGGTATCTACCTGTATGCTTCTGGTGTTGTACAGGTTGTTCTCCTTTCTTTCTTTTTTGCTGGGATGGGGGAGTGATCGCAAATACCGCCTGAACGCAGTATCACTTCTTATATCATACAACTTTTCTGAGATGCTTTTCTCAAGCCCGCTGCTGTCAATATAATGCACATTAAAAGTATCTGCCAATCCAAATACTGCCTGGTATAGACCACCAAAAGTACCCAGGTTGCTCAGCGTTTGGTATTTATGGCCGATGCTGTAGCCATCGGTCACCATGTACCGAAAAAGGCTGTCCCTGACCGTTAGAATGGGAATATTGTTGATAGAAACGATTGCCGTTCCGCGTTTAAGCACAGAATCTTTCCGGTTGATATTGGTATATACTACCGCGCTGTCATCCCAGAATTTGATACCCAGCGGAAACTGTGCCTGCCGCACGGTATCTATGTATTTTGCATATTTTTTTGAAAAACGGATGGATGTATGCCCGCAGTCTATTTTTGCAATAACATAGCTCAGCAATGTTCTGAATTGCGGTTCAGTCATAGAATCGCGGATGTTGCGGTATCCATTGTCAAAATAATAATCCAATGAATCTTTGCTGCCATACCAATAGAGAGAAGGGTGGGCATCCTGCAGTATGTTACGGAACAGGTGATAGTCCTGTTGAAGTGCCTCCCTGGGGTATTCTTTATTGGGATCAAAACTGCTCTTAAGACTGCCGCAGCCCGTAATTATAAAGGCAAGCACCAGCAATGAGACGGGGAAATTAAAAAGCCGCCTATTCTGTTGTTCAGCAATTGTCCTCATATCTATATAAACACGTTCGGCCGGAGTCACTTAAACGCGTTCCAGCCCTGTGCGGTAATATCAAACGTATTACCCCCCTTTGTTATTATTTTCCGTCCTTTTTCGGGCCCGGTCATATAACCAATTACGCTTATCTGTTCATTTAATACCAGTTTGTCATAATCTGCCTGCTGAAGGGTGAACAGCAACTCGTAATCTTCCCCCCCGCTCAAAGCACAAGCGGTAGGGTCCAATTCAAATTTAAACGCGGCATTGCGGGTGTCCTCATGGATGGGTATTTTGTCTTCATATAGCACACAGCCGAGACCGCTTTGCTGGCAGATATGCAGTATATCTGAGCTCAAACCATCGCTCACATCCATCATAGCAGTAGGCGTAATATCATTAGATGCAAAAAATTCAATAATATCCTTCCTGGCTTCCGGCTTTAGCAATCGGCCCACTACATATTTTTGATCTTCGAGATCTGGCTGCACCTGCGGACTTTCAAGAAAAATCTTTTTTTCTCTTTCCAGCAGTGTAAGGCCAAGAAAGGCTGCGCCCAAATCACCGCTTACGCAAAGCAGGTCTCCGTTTTGGGCCGTACTGCGTTTCACATATTTATCCTGCTTTACCTCGCCAATGGCGGTTACGGAAATGACAAAGCCCCTTTGGGAGGTGGATGTATCGCCGCCAATTAAATCAACATCATATTTTTCACAGGCGGCATAAACCCCTTCATAAAATTCTTCCAGCGCTTCCAGGCTAAACCGGTTGCTGAATGCAATACTCAGGGTAACCTGTGTAGGCATTGCATTCATGGCGTATACATCGCTCAGGTTTACAATGATGCTTTTATAACCCAGGTGCCTGAGCGGCGTATACATTAAATCAAAATGAACGCCTTCAATCAGCAGATCCGTGGTAACAACTATTTGTTTGCCCAGCGGATCAATAACGGCTCCATCATCCCCTACTCCTACAATAGAAGAGGCATTGTGTAATTCAATGTTTTTGGTAAGATGATCAATCAGTCCAAACTCGCCCAGGGTGGCTATCTCCGTTCTTTCTTCGCTCATTGTATTGGGTTTTCAAAATAGTTAATCGTATGCTTCACCGTTTACACATTTCAGCAGCGCATCATGAACAAGTCCATTGCTGGCAATAATATGCGGTTGGTAGGGCGAATAATGATTGCCTTTAAAATCGGTTACTTTCCCACCCGCTTCTTTCACTATTAAAAAGCCGGCTGCACTGTCCCAGGCTTGCAATTTATGTTCATAGAATCCATCGAAACGGCCGGCGGCCACCCAGCAGAGATCAATAGCTGCCGAACCCAGGCGCCGTACAGGCACGCCTTTCCGGATCAACGTTGAAAAAACATCGAGCGGCCCATTGGCGGTATTCAGGTAGGTATAAGGAAACCCGGTAACCAGGTTGGCCTTGTTTAGATCAGACTGCCGGCTTACCTGTATCTTTTTATCGTTTAGCGTGGCACCAAAGCCCTGCTGTGCAAAAAAGAGTTCATTCAAAAACGGGTTGTAAACAGCACCCATAATCATTTGTCCGGCTCTTTCCAGCCCAATGCTGACACAGCAAATGGGAATGCCATGGGCAAAATTAATGGTACCGTCAATGGGGTCAATAATCCATTTGTATTCACTGTCCATTTTTATTTCACCGGCTTCCTCACTTAGTATAAAATGATTGGGAAAAGAGTGGTGAATGATGTCCATGATTACTTTCTCCGCGGCCAGATCTGCTTCTGTGACCGGGTTATTGAGGCCTTCCTTATTGGTGACGGTAAATTCGCCGTTAAAATAATGGCGCAGTACGTCTGCGGCCGCTTCTGTGGCCCTGAGCAGGGTATTTTTTAACATGGCGCAAAGATAAGAAACCACACCCCCCGACCCCCGGAGGGAGAATAAATCTTTAATATGTTGTTCGGGGGGCCCCTTCCGTAGGTTTGGAGGTTGAGGGCTTACTTATTTAAACTCCCCATCATTTGCTCCGGGTAACGCAGACCGGCAGCCGCATGTTGGGGGAATATGGCATCCATTTCCGCCAGTTCTTTTTTTGTAAAGGAAATATTCAACGAACCGACATTCTCATCCAGGTATTTGATGCGTTTGGTGCCGGGTATGGGAAAAATATGATCACCCTGTGCCATTACCCAGGCCAATGCCAGTTGCGAAGGGGTGCATCTTTTCTGTGCTGCCAGCTTTTCGAGTGCCGTAACCAGGTCAAGGTTTTTTTGAAAATTCGCTCCCTGGAAACGTGGTGAAAACCGCCTGTAGTCATCGGCATCAAAATCGGCTTCTTTTTTTATCTGACCGGTGAGGAAACCGCGACCCAATGGACTGTATGCTACAAATGCAATCCCCAATTCGGCGCAGGTTTGCAGTATATCGTCTTCAGGATCTCTTGTCCACAAAGAATATTCGCTTTGCACGGCCGTAACCGGATGCACGGCGTGTGCCCGTCTTAAAGTGGCAGAAGAAATTTCACTGAAACCAATGGCTTTAATTTTGCCTTCTTTTACCAGTGCTGCCATAGCACCTGCCGTTTCTTCAATGGGGGTTGAAGCATCTACGCGGTGCAGGTAATAAAGATCAATAACATCTGTCTGCAATCTTTTCAGGCTGGCCTCACAGGCAGTTTTTGCATAAACCGGCGAACCATTAAAGCTTCGCAACTGGGGATTGCTGGGATCCCTTACAATGCCAAATTTGGTGGCAAGCGTTATTTTGTCCCGGGTTCCCTTTAGTGCTTTACCCACCAATTGTTCGTTGGTGAATGGCCCATAAGCATCTGCGGTATCCCAGAAGGTTACGCCAATAGCTATGGCATGCTGCAGGGTTTTCAATGATTCATTGTCGTTGCGGGCGCCGTAAAATTCACTCATTCCCATACAGCCCAGGCCTATAGCGGATGCTGTTAAACCCTGCGAGCCCAATTTTTTTGTTTGCATAAAACGGTTTTTTTGAGTACAAAATAATTAGAGATCTACGGATGAAATTATCCTGTTGAACGTTGGTTAAAGCCTGCAGTGATGACATTTAACAAAGGAAAGCTGCAATAGCTTTTTCGAATCATTCCAAGACGTTTACCGGACCAATCATGAAGGCTAACAAAAATCTGCTATTTTAGTGCCGTTTAAATTATCGCTTTTGCTATCCATTATCATTGTCAACTACAATGTAAAATATTTCACTGAACAATGTTTGTACTCAGTACAAAAGGCCATTGCGGGCATGGATGCAGAAGTAATTGTGGTAGATAACAGCTCCACGGATGAAAGTGTTGCCTATTTGGAAGAAATTTTTCCCTGGGTAAACTTTATCGCCAATTCCTCGAATATGGGCTTTGCAAGCGCCAATAACCGGGGATATCAGCAAGCAAAGGGCGATTATATTCTATTCCTTAATCCGGATACGCTTTTATCAGAAGATTGCCTGCGGGCTTCTGTAGAAATCCTGGAGCGCAATAGTTGTGCCGGTGCGCTGGGCATTCATATGATCGATGGTGCCGGTTATTTTCTCCCCGAATCAAAACGTGGATTTCCTTCTGTAACGGCAGCTTTTTTTAAGTTATCCGGGCTAACCGGCATATTTCCGCGTTCTTCTGTCATCAGCCGGTATTATCTTGGCGGGCTCCCGGAAAAGCAAAACAATGAAGTGGAAGTGCTGTCGGGTGCATTTATGATGGTAAAAAAGGCGGTATTGGATATCACAGGCGGGTTTGATGAACGGTTTTTTATGTATGGAGAAGATATTGACCTGAGTTATCGCATCAGGCAGGCGGGTTATAAAAATTATTATTTGGGAGAAAAAAGCATTGTCCATTTTAAAGGCGAAAGCACGCGGAAAGACATCCGCTATACAAAGCTATTCTATACGGCCATGGTTATTTTTGTAAAAAAACACTATGGAAAAAATTCACCGGCTTTTATTGTGCTGATGCAAATGGCCATTGGTACCCGGGCGGCAGTTTCATTTGTGCGGCAATTATTTTCGGTTCGCACAAAAGCACCGTTCCGTCACAAGATCATTTGCACAGGATTAGTGGGAGAGCCGATCGATACAAAAAATGCAACGGAGATATTGATCAATCAGCCTGCAGCACACAGAAAGATAACGGGTATTGTGGATATAACAGGCATCCTCAATGTAAAATCAAAAATGGATGAGCTTGTTTTTTGTCCTGGCAGGCTATCTTACATGGAAGCCATAAAAGTGATGCAGGCAATGGCAAATAAAGGAATCGTATTCATGTTTTCTGCTGCCGGCAGCAGGAGCATCGTTAGCAGTACGTCTAAAAAAAGCAGTGGAGAAGTATTGACGGGTGTAAAAAGAAGCTGAGGACTGTATAATGTTTAACCAATGGGGGTATAAAAAGAAAAAGGGGCCAGAATGGAAATTCAACCCCGTTTTAAAATCCAATATCCTATGAAAAACCAATGCAATGTTAGATGATTAATTTGAATCCCACAATACCTTAAAGTGGGTATTTTCTAAATATTTTATTGTATAAACAGCCAACTATTTTTTTACGAGCTTTTCAGTAAGCTGACGTCCGGTTTCCTTCTGAAATAATGTTATAACATAGACACCTGGCTCCAAAGCAGAGACATCAATAATCTTAATCCCTCCCGGGAACTTATCTGTAATCAACGGTTTTCCGGATTGATCGCTGATTTGAACATCTACTCCCGCCTCACTTCTAACGATAAGAACTTTATCCATGGGGTTAGGGTAAAATTTACATGATATATCCGCTGAAGAAGAGGTGGCGGCTATCATTTCCGAATAATAAGATGCCTGGCTGGTGCTGAATTTAACCCGGTAAAAAATTTTTCCTTTGGGGGGAGAATCATCTGAAAATTCGATCCAGCCACTGTTGGTTGTTTTTATAACGCCTACCATATTAAAATCAATTCCATTACTGCTTCTTTCCACAGCATAAAAATTTTCGGCCGATGGCAGGCTATCGGCTTTCCAACGCAACAAAATTTTTTTGTCCTTTTCTGCTACTATTAAATCGCGCAGTGCCAAACTCACAGAATCATGCCCGGCCACTGGTATTGGATCGGCAGCAGCCGTTTGCGCAGCAGCCCTGCCTGCAGTAAGCAGGACGACCAGAACAAGAGAAAAAATATAGTTCATGAATGCAATTGGCGGTTGAAATGTGGACAACCTGTTAACAAATACCATACCAGCCAGCTATTCAACGCGATATAACAACATTTATTTATCAAAAACATGTTATAGTTTTCCAAAAAAATAAGATCGGACCCTTTCATTTTTTAATGCTATACCATGACTACAAACAGGCAATTGCCATTACGTAAAAGAATAGCCCTCGTGGCACACGATAACCGCAAACACGATCTGATAGAATGGGCAGAACATAATAAAGTGGTATTGGCCCGTCATGAGATGCTGGCTACGGGTACCACCGGCAAATTATTGGAGGCACAGTTGGACCGGCCCGTACATAAAATGATGAGCGGCCCCCTGGGCGGTGATCAGCAGATTGGTTCTATGATTGCCGAGGCTAAAATAGATATATTGATTTTTTTCTGGGACCCGATGGAGGCACAACCCCATGACCCTGATGTTAAGGCCTTGCTGCGCCTGGCCGTTGCCTGGAATATACCCATGGCCTGCGACCGGGCTACGGCCGATTTCCTGTTTACTTCACCACTCATGCACGATAATTATGAATGCATGATTCCTGACTATTCAAGCTATCTGCAAAGGAAAGTGTGATGCAGCTCCAATGACATAACAGAACCCGGATGGAATGGATTATTTGACCAGCGGTTACTTCAAACGACGAATGAAAACCTATCCAATCTGTGTCATCCGTGTGCCAGGTTTCTTATCTTTAAGCATCTTGCCTTCTCCTCTTCACCAAACATAATTTTTTACCAACATGAGAAAACTTATTTTTTTCAGTGTCCTTTATTTAATGATGGGCAAAGCAATGTCGCAGTCAAAACCGTTGATGGGGTTTACTGAAACTTCTTCCAGACAAGAGGTAACCGCAGAACAAAAATTTGATGCTGCACTGAATGCAAAAAACGTAGACCAGTACCTCAAAGACATGTCGGCGAAACCCCATCATATTGGCTCACCAGGAGGAAAAGCGGTGGCCGAATATATTTTGAACCGGTTTAAAAGCTGGGGCTACGATGCGGAGATAGAAACCTTCACAGTATTGTTCCCCACACCTAAAGAACGTGTACTGGAAATGATTGAACCGGTAAAATACAAGGCATTGCTGACCGAGCCGGCATTGAAAGAAGACCCAAGTTCCGGGCAGTCGGCAGAACAATTACCTGTGTACAATGCCTGGAGCGCAGACGGTGATGTTACCGGTGAACTGGTATTTGTGAATTATGGCATTCCCGCAGATTATGAAGAGCTGGAGCGCTTAGGCATCACCGTCAAAGGAAAAATAGTAATAGCCAAATACGGGCGGTCCTGGCGCGGCATCAAGCCAAAAGTAGCCCAGGAGCATGGTGCTATCGGTTGCATTATCTATTCGGATCCCAAAGAAGATGGGTATTACCAGGGCGATGTATATCCAAAAGGAGCTTTTAAAAACGAATATGGCGCACAAAGGGGTTCTGTGATGGACATGCCTGTCTATCCCGGCGATCCGCTGACACCGGGCATCGGCGCAGTTAAGGATGCCAAACGCCTGGAAAGAAGCGAGGCTGCCAACCTTTTAAAAATACCGGTATTGCCTATCAGCTATCACGATGCGCAGCCTTTACTGAAATCACTGGAAGGGCCGGTTGCACCCGAAGGATGGCGGGGTGCACTACCCTTCACCTATCATATAGGCCCTGGTAAAACAAAGGTTCATTTAAAACTTTCTTTTAGCTGGGATTTGAAGCCTGCATACGATGTGATTGCTAAACTAAAAGGATCCGAATTTCCGGATGAATGGGTAATGCGTGGCAACCACCACGATGGCTGGGTAAACGGCGCAGGTGATCCCCTGAGCGGGCAATCGGCCATGCTGGAAGAAGCCCGCTCCATCAGCGAACTGGTAAAAACCGGCTGGAAGCCTAAACGTACCCTGGTTTTTGCTGCCTGGGATGGAGAAGAGCCGGGATTGCTGGGTTCTACCGAATGGGTTGAACAACATGCGCAGGAACTGCAGCAAAAACTCGTAGTATATATTAACTCAGACGGAAACGGCCGTGGTTTTCTGGGCGCCGAAGGCTCGCACGCCCTGGAAAATTTTATGAATGAAATCGCCGGGGATGTTACCGATCCCCAAACCGGTGTCAGCGTACTGGAGAGAAAAAGGGATCGTGATATTGTTAATGCAGGCGATAATATTAAAACCAAAAAAGAATTGCTCGCAAAAAAACCCATGAGCATTGGTGCACTGGGTTCGGGTTCAGATTATAGCCCTTTTATTCAGCACCTGGGCATTCCCTGTTTTAATCTTGGTTTTGGTGGCGAAGACCCCGGTGGCGAATACCATTCTATTTACGACTCTTACTACGATTATGTTAGTTTTAAAGATCCCAGTTTTGAATATGGTGTGGCACTGGCCAAAGTAGCCGGCAGAACAACCTTGCGTATGGCAGATGCGGAATTGTTGCCGTTTGACTTTACCACATTGTATAAAACCATCAATGGCTATGTAACGGAGGTAGCGGCGCTGGCGGATCAGTTGCGCGAAACAACCGCACTGGAAAACCAGCTCATTAAAGAAAAGCGGTATACCTATGCGGCAGATCCGAAAAAGAAAATTTTGGATCCCGTATTGAAGGACGAGGTGCCTTTTTTAAATTTTGCCGGCTTGCAGAACGCCATGACGGATTTAGAAAAAGCCACCAAACATTTAAACGAGGTATTAACCTCGGGTAAGCTTACAGCGGATCAAAAAACAGGCATTAATAAAAAGCTTTACCAGGCGGAACAAAAATTGCTGACAGAAAAAGGCTTGCCCCGCCGGGGTTGGTATCGGCACAGCATTTATGCACCGGGATTTTATACTGGCTATGGGGTGAAAACCTTGCCCGGTATCCGCGAAGCGTTGGAACAACGTAATTGGAAAGAAGCCCAGGAAAATGCAGACTTGGATGCCGCAACCATTAAAAATTTTGCCGTTTACCTGGACGGGATAGCGATGGGCGTGCAATAGCATTTGATGGGCATACATATTTTTTTCGCGAGGGGCTGCACCCCTCGCTTTTTGATTACGCCCTTTCAGGGCTATCCAGGTTTTTCTTTTTAAATTTACCGTCCTGTAAAAATGAATCAGGTTAATATTCATTCATTTATTCATTAGTGTTAGTTAATAGCTATGGGATTTAAATTACATGCGCCATACGCGCCGGCAGGTGATCAGCCGGATGCCATCCGGCAATTGACAGAAGGAGTATTGAACGGCGAAAAATTCCAAACGCTGCTGGGCGTTACCGGTAGTGGTAAAACATTTACAGCGGCAAACCTCATACAAAATGTTCAGAAGCCTACTTTGGTGCTTACGCACAACAAGACCCTGGTGGCACAATTGTACGGGGAGTTTAAACAATTTTTTCCGGAGAATGCGGTGGGCTATTTTGTTTCTTATTATGATTATTACCAGCCCGAGGCCTATATGCCGGTAAGTAATACGTATATCGAAAAAGATCTGTCAATTAATGAAGAACTTGATAAACTCAGGCTGCATGCCACAACGGAACTGTTAAGTGGCAGAAGGGATATTATTGTAGTGGCATCGGTAAGTTGCATCTATGGTATGGGTAACCCTACCGATTATGAAAATGGGATCATTCGCATTAGCCGGGGGCAAACCATCTCAAGACAGGCATTCCTGCATGCCTTGGTAAATTCGCTGTATAACCGTACCCAGATAGATTTTACCAGGGGAACCTTCCGGGTAAAGGGAGACACCGTTGACATCAACCTTCCCTATGTTGATTTTGGTTATCGCATTTCTTTTTTTGGAGATGATATTGAAGAAATAGAAAGTTTTGACGTTAAAACGGGCAAACGCATCGGCAAAATGGAAAATGCTGCCATCTTTCCCGCCAATTTATACATTGCACCCAAAGACCGCATGCAGCAAATCCTGTACGAGATACAGGATGAAATGGCTGCGCAGGTTGAGTATTTTAAAAACAGCGGCAAATTTATAGAAGCGCAGCGTTTGGGCGAACGCGTTAAATACGACCTGGAAATGATTCGCGAACTGGGTTATTGCAACGGCGTAGAAAACTATTCCAGGTTTTTTGATCGGCGTGTGCCGGGCACCCGGCCTTTCTGCCTGCTGGATTATTTTCCCAAAGATTTCTTGTGCATTATTGATGAAAGCCACCAGACTATTCCGCAGGTGAGCGGTATGTATGGTGGTGACAGAAGCCGTAAACTCATACTGGTGGATTATGGCTTTCGGTTGCCCTCCGCCCTGGATAATCGCCCTTTGAATTTTCATGAATTTGAAAATATGCTGAGCCAGACCATTTTCGTTTCTGCCACACCGGGAGATTATGAACTGGAAAAAACCGGCGGGGTAATAGTAGAGCAGGTGGTGAGGCCAACGGGTTTATTGGATCCGCCCATTGACATCCGCCCATCTGTAAACCAGATTGATGATTTACTGGATGAGATTGATAGACGCATAAAAAAGGGCGATCGGGTTTTGGTGACTACGCTCACCAAACGTATGGCCGAAGAAATGGACAAATACCTGCATCGCATCAATATCAAATCAAAATATATACATAGTGAGGTGGATACGCTGGAAAGAGTGGAAATTTTAAGGCAATTACGCCTGGGAGAAATTGATGTGCTGGTGGGCGTAAACCTTTTGCGCGAAGGACTTGATTTACCCGAGGTTTCACTGGTAGCCATTCTGGATGCCGATAAAGAAGGCTTTTTGCGAAATGAAAGAAGTTTGACACAAACCGCTGGCCGCGCAGCAAGAAATGTAGATGGACTGGTTATCTTTTATGCAGATATAATGACAGAAAGCATGCAGCGTACCATCGATGAAACCAGCAGGCGAAGGGAAAAACAAATAAGTTACAATATTGAACACGGTATTACGCCCAGAACCATTATCAAAAGCAAGGAGCAGGTTTTTCAGCAAACATCGGTACTTGATATCAAAGGGTTCGACCCCAAGAACCCATATGCCATTGCGGGTGACCAGGATATGGTAACGGTGGCAGCTGAAGAAGAAGTAGTGTATCAAACCATACCACAAATGGAAAAAGCCATTGGCAGGATAAAAAAAGAGATGGAAAAAGCCGCGCGTGATCTCGATTTCATGGAAGCGGCCAGGTTAAGGGATGAGATGTTTACCATGCAGAAAAAACTTACGGAAATGAAAAAATAATCATTGTTACGTAGGCAATCTAAAAAATTACCAGTGATTTTTATAATAAACTACTTAAGGCCCCGTTTAATCGTGAATCCACTCCTTGGTTAATTATTTTAAAAATCCAGTGTTATATATGAAAAGACGTCACCGCCGTGTATTGTTTAATGCATTTGCGTTTTCCCTGTTGGGGGCATCTATTTACCTGAACATGTTTTGCATGGGCGATCAAAGTTTACTGTCAATAAAGACGCCTGCTAAAAGAAAAGCGGATACGGAACAAGTTAAAACTGATAAACTATCAAAAATAATTCCGGCAAGATCTTCATTGTCCGCAAAACCATCCTAACACTTCCATTTGCTTTCTCGGGGGTAGCCGATGATGCGGCTATTTTTAGCCCCTGCTTGCACATCAATCATTGCAAGATGCGCTACCGCCAGCCAGTAGGCCGCTTTTTGTTTTTGCGTAGCTAAGCCTATGCCTCCTTATGCAGTGAAAATTACATTTTCATTTTTATCACCTCTTCTCTGGAAATACTACCTTAGCACCATTGTAAATGTTAACGGCGGACTGAAAGGTCCACCGCCTGTTTCAACAAGCTCCGGTTCGCCGGGATATAATTGTTATATGCAAAAAAAATTATTCTTACTGGATGCAATGGCGTTGATTTTCCGGGCCTACTATGCGCTTATCCGTAATCCGCGGGTAACCAGCAAAGGCAAAAATACCAATGCACAATTTGGCTTTACCAACACATTGATAGAGCTTATCAATAACCAGAAGCCATCACATATGGCTGTTTGCTTTGATACGCATGCGCCTACAGAAAGACATACCGATTTTGCAGATTATAAGGCCAACCGCCAGGAAGCGCCGGAAGATCTGATGAATGCCATACCCGATATTAAAAGAATCATCCGCGGGTTTAATATCCCGGTGGTGGAAGTGGATGGATATGAAGCAGACGATGTGATAGGCACCCTGAGCAAAATGGCGGCCGATGTGGGTTATGAAGTGTTTATGGTAACACCCGATAAAGATTACGGTCAATTGGTAACAGACAAAGTGAAAATCTACAAACCCGGTTACCAGGGCGGAGATGTGGAAATTATGGGGCCTGCAGAGGTGATTGCCAAATGGAATATTAAAGATGTATCGCAGGTAATAGATATCCTGGGGTTGATGGGTGATGCAGTTGACAACATCCCCGGTATTGCAGGTGTAGGTGAAAAAACAGCCGCCAAATTATTAGCCGAACACGGAACCCTGGAAAAAATAATTGAAAACGCCGATACTATAAAAGGTGCATTGGGCGAAAAAATAAGAAATGGCAAAGACCTGGCGGTCATGAGTAAAAAGCTCGCCACCATTATTATGAATGTGCCCTGTGAATTTCATGAAGAAAATTTCAGGATAAAAGAGATCGACAAAGAAGTGCTTGTTGAGGTGTTTGCAGAACTGGAGTTCAAGGCCATCGGTAAAAGGATTTTTGGGGATGAATTTAACCCATTTACCGCTTCAGGCGCACCGGCTCAGCCAGTTGCCATACAAACTGATCTTTTTGGAAATATTATTGATACGCCCGGCCCGGGCATTAAAATCAAACAGGAGAAT
>Ga0268264_10002189_pt1 | contig 17376 bp, 18 predicted proteins | sample KBSSwiS32_FD_190357 | JGI IMG/M metagenome (GOLD analysis project Ga0268264, IMG submission 190357) | Switchgrass rhizosphere microbial communities from Kellogg Biological Station, Michigan, USA - KBS Switchgrass S3-2 (SPAdes) (version 2) | ecosystem: Host-associated > Plants > Roots >...
CGGGGAAGAACGGGCTCAACCGCATCATCAGCTCCTCCCGCATCCAGAAGCCCGGCCTGGCGCTCACCGGCTTCACCGAACACCTCCACCCCGAGCGCGTCCAGGTCTTCGGCAACACCGAGATCAGCTACCTGCGGACGCTCACCCAGGACGACCAGCGCAAGGTGCTGCGCAAGCTCTTCGACGCCCAGCTGGCGTGCGTGGTGGTGACCAAGGACCTGGACATCCCCGGCGCCCTCACCGAGGCGTGCGACGAGGCCAACCTGGCGCTGATGCTCACCCCGCTGCTGTCCTCCACCTTCATCCAGCAGGTGCAGGCCTTCCTGGAGGAGGCGCTCACCGCCAGCACCTCGCTGCACGGCGTGCTGATGGACGTGTTCGGGGTGGGCATCCTGCTCCTGGGCAAGAGCGGCATCGGCAAGAGCGAGATCGCGCTCGACCTGGTCATGCGCGGCCACCGCCTGGTGGCGGACGACATCGTGGACATCACCCTGCGCAAGGCCGGGACGGTGTACGGGGCGGGCAACCCCATCATCAAGCACCACATGGAGATCCGCGGCCTGGGGATCATCAACATCAAGGACCTGTTCGGCGTGGCCGCGGTCCGGGACCGCAAGAAGATCGAGCTGGTGGTGGAGTTGGTGGAGTGGAACCCCCAGTCCGAGTACGACCGGCTGGGCGTGGACGAGCAGAAGTTCGACATCGTGGGCGCCCAGCTCCCGCTCTCCGTCGTCCCGGTCCGCCCCGGCCGCAACATGACCACCATCATCGAGGTGGCGGCGCGCAACCACCTGCTCAAGCTGCAGGGCCACCACTCGGCGCGCGAGTTCGCGGACCGGCTCAACCGCGCCATCACCGAAGGCACCATGCGCAAGACGATGGGGGAAGAGGTGGAGTGAGGTGACCTCGACGGCGCCCTCGGCGGCGGCCCCCGCGGGCAAGCACATCGTCGTCATCACCGGCATGGCCGGCGCCGGGAAGAGCACCGCCGTCCGGGCGCTGGAGGACTCGGGCTTCTTCTGCATCGACAACCTGCCGGTGGCGCTGCTCCCCAAGCTCACCGAGCTGGCGGGGGTGGGCCAGGGCACGGTGGCCAAGATGGCGGTGGTGATGGACGCGCGCGAGGGCGTCGGCCTCAAGGAGGCGCCGCGGATCATCGACGAGGTCCGGCGCGGCGGGCACCAGGTGGAGGTGCTGTTCCTGGACGCCTCCGACGAGTCGCTGCTCCGCCGCTTCTCGGAGACCCGGCGGAGGCACCCGCTGGCGCCCGGGGGGAGCGTGGCGGACGGCATCCGCGCCGAGCGCGCCGCGCTGGGGGACCTGCGCGGGATGGCGGACCACCTCATCGACAGCTCCACCCTCACCGTGCACGACCTGAAGCGGCTGGTGCAGGCGCGCTTCTCGCCGGAGCCGTCCACCTCCCCGTCGCTCTCCATCATGTCGTTCGGCTACCGCTACGGGGTGCCGCCCCAGGCCGACCTGGTGTTCGACGTCCGCTTCCTCCCCAACCCGTACTTCGTCCCGGAGCTCAAGGGGCTCACCGGCACGCACGAGCGCGTCGCCGCCTACGTCCTGGAGCGGCCGGAGACGCAAGAGTTCCTCCAGAAGGTGGTGGACCTCTGCGAGTTCCTCTTCCCCCGGTACCAGAAGGAGGGGAAGGCCTACGTCACCGTCGCGGTGGGGTGCACCGGCGGAAAGCACCGCTCGGTGGCGCTGGCGCACGAGATCCACCGCCGGCTGTTCGAAGGAAACCCGCGGATCCAGCTGTGGGACCGGGACGTCGACAAGGAGTAAACACCCGGAGGGCCCCTCGGCCGGACGCTCCCCAGGCGGGTGTTTCCCTACCCTCCAGGGCATTCGGCCATCCGGGAGTTATCTTGGAGGGGTCACTGCCTGTTGCGCCGTGCAACAGGCGGGGGTACGAGGGCGATCATGGTCGGGCTGGTGGTGGCCACACACGGAAGATTGGCGGCGGAGATGGTCGCGACCGCCGAGCAGATCGTCGGCCGCGTGGAGGCCGCCGCGACGGTGAGCCTGGAGCCCGGCGCCGGCCCCCAGGAGATCCGCGAGAAGATGCGGGCGGCCGTCGACTCGGTGGACCAGGGGGACGGCGTGATCATCATGGCCGACCTCTTCGGCGGGACCCCGTGCAAGGAGTCCCTGATGCTCTGCAAGGCCGGCAAGCTGGAGGTGCTGGCCGGCGTCAACCTGCCCATGCTCCTCAAGGCCAACTCCCTGAGGTCCGAGGCGATGCCGCTGGCGGACCTGGCCCACGCCCTCACCCAGTACGCGCAGCGCAACATCACCTGCGCATCCGACCTCGTCCGGGAGGCCGCGGCGCAGGCGCGGCACTAGGGACTGGGCCGAGAGGGGGACTGCGAAGGTGATCTCCCTGGTCCGCGTCGACAACCGGCTGATCCACGGGCAGGTGGTGGAGGCCTGGCTGCCCCACCTCAAGGTCACCCGGGTGGTGGTGGCGGACGACGAGGCCGCCAACAGCCCGCTGATCCGCGCCGCCATGGGGCTGGCGGTGAGCCCCTCCGTCGAGGTGGAGATCAAGCCGCTGGCGCAGGTGGACTTCGCCGCGCTCGGCGCCGACTCGACCAGGAGCCTCCTGTTGCTTCGCAACATCCAGGACGTGGCGACCGCGGCGGAGCGCGGGCTGCGTGTCCAGAAGCTCAACCTGGGGAACGTCCACTTCGAGGCCGGGCGCCGCCAGGTCTCTCCGTCGGTCTTTCTCTCGCGCGCGGACCTGGATCGGTTGAAGATGCTGTCCGGGGCCGGCGCGGAGGTGGAGGCGCGGGCGGTGCCGACGGACCGGCCCGTCACGCTGGCCGACATGTCGGAGAGGTTCGGCAAGGACGCTTAAGCTTCGATGGTGGACTGGTCCCAGGTCGCGCTCGCAGGGGTGTGGGGCGGTCTCCTCGCGCTCGAGCGCCGCGCGTTCCTCCAGGCGATGTTCAGCCGCCCGCTGGTGGCCGCCACCTCCATGGGTCTGCTGCTGGGCGACCTGGACTCCGGCCTCTACGTGGGCCTGCTGCTGGAGATGTTCCACCTGGGCGCGGCCAACCTGGGCGCCGCGCTGCCGGAGAACGACACCATCGCCGCCACGGGGTGCTCGGCGGCGGCCGCGTCCTGCGCGCTCTCCCCCGGCGCCGGCGGCACCGGCACCCCCGCCATCTGGGCGCTGGCGATCATCATGTTCGGCTGGCTGGGCGCGCTCGGGCGCAAGGTGGACCGCTGGCTGGAGCCGTACAACACCCGGCTGGCGCGCAAGGCCACCGCCCGCGCCGAGCACGGCGAATTGCGCCGCGCCGTCCGCCAGAACCTGTGGGGGATGTGGCCGCACTTCGTCATCTACGCGGCGCTGGTGGGCGGGTGCTCGGCGGTGGGGTACCTGGTGGGCCCGGCCGTGTCCAAGCTCCCGCTCCAGCTGGTGCGCGGGCTGGCCTGGGCCTACCCCGCCATGGGCTGCGTGGCGGCGGCCATCGCCGCGCGCGGCTCGCACGCCCGGCGGTCGGCGGGGTGGGCCGCCGGCACCGCGGCGGTGGTGGTCCTGGCCTTCGTGGCCATGGCCATCCTCCGCAAGGGAGGCGCATGAGCGGGTCGCCCGCCACCGCCGCGCTGGCCTCCCCCGCGCCCCAGGTCTCCCCGTGGACGCTGGTGCGCGTCTTCGGGCGGTCGCTGTTCCTGCAGGCCTCCTGGAACCCGCAGGGGATGCAGAACCTGGGGCTGGCGTACGCGCTGTTCCCCGCGCTCAAGGACCTCTACCCGGACCCGGAGCGGCAGATGGCCGCGGTCCGCCGCCACCTGGCGTTCTTCAACACGCAGCCGTACATGGCGGCGGCCATCCTGGGCGGCGTCATCTTCCACGAGGGCCGCATCGCCCGCGGCGAGGAAGGCTCCGAGCAGGTGGTGGCCTTCAAGTCCGCGCTGATGGGCCCCCTGGCCGCGCTGGGGGACGGCTTTTTCTGGCTGTCGCTCCGGCCGGCGCTGGGGGCGTTCTGCGCGGCGCTGGTGCCGCTGTTGGGCGCGTGGGCGGCGGTGCTGTTCCTGGTGCTCTACAACGTGGTCCACCTCACGCTGCGCGCCCGGCTGTTCCGGATGGGTCTTCGGTTGGGCGACCGGCTGGTGGAGCAGGTGGCGCACGCCAACCTCCCGGGGTGGGGCGCGCGGCTGCGCACGGTGGGGGCGGCGTGCGCCGGCGCGGCGGTGGCGTACCTGGCGATCTCCCTGGGCTCCAACCAGGGCGGGAGGGTGGGCGAGGCGCTGGCGGTGGGGTACCTGGCGCTGGGCGCGGCCGGCTACTGGCTGACCAGCAAGCGATTCGGCAACTACGCGCTGCTGTACCTGGCGGCGGCGCTGGCGGTGGCGGCGGGGGCGTTCCTGTAAGGGGAGGATCTTGATGTCCGTCGTGGCGGAAGGCGAATACGAGATCATCAACGCGCTGGGGTTGCACGCGCGCGCCGCGGCGCAGCTGGTGAAGGCCGCCAACCGCCACAAGTGCGAGGTCGCGGTGGAGTGCGAGGGGCAGTCGGTGAACGGGAAGTCCATCATGGGGGTGCTGATGCTGGCGGCGGCGCAGGGGATGCGGGTGAAGATCACCTGCAAGGGCGAGGACGCGCAGGACTGCCTGGACGAGATCGCCGCGCTGATCCGCAACCGCTTCGGGGAGGGCCAGTAACGGTGACGGCCGCCCCTCCCACCCTCACCTTCAAGGGGATCGGCGCCAGCCCCGGCGTCGCGGTGGGCCACGCCTTCGTCATCGACCGCAAGCGGATCCGCACCCCCAAGGCCCGGCTGGCGGAGGAGGAGGTCGAGCAGGAGCTGATGCGGATCAAGACCGCGGTGGAGCTGTCGGACCACCAGCTCCAGGAGCTCAAGGACCGGCTGGGCCACGGCGAGGGCCAGGAGCACGCCCTCATCCTGGAGGCGCACCGGCTGATGCTCCACGACCCCATGTTCGTGGACGAGGTGAAGCGGCTGATCGCCACCGACCGGATCAACGCTGAGTGGGCGGTGCGCCGCGTCTCCCGGAAGATCAAGCACATGTTCGACAACATCCCGGACGAGTACTTCCGGGAGCGGCGCGCCGACCTGGACTTCGTGGCCGACCGCATCGTCCGCAACCTGATGGGGCAGGTGGTGGACGTGGAGGTGGAGATCCCCGCCGACGCGGTGGTGGTGGCGCACGACCTGTCGCCGGCGGACGCGGCGGTGATGATCAAGGACGCGCGGGTCTCCGGGTTCGTCACCGACCTGGGCGGCCACACCAGCCACACCGCCATCGTGGCGCGGGCCCGCGAGGTGCCGGCGGTGGTGGGGGCGGGCCGGGCGTCGGAGCAGATCTCCCCGGGCGACCTGATCGCGCTCGACGGCGGGCGCGGCCTGGTGCTGGTCAACCCCAGCCAGGACCAGCTCTCGCTGTTCGCGGAGACGCTGCGGCACCAGAAGGAGATCGAGGTCGAGGCGCTGCAGACGCGCGACCTCCCCGCGATCTCCACCGACGGCTACCGCATCAAGCTCAACGGCAACATGGAGTTCGCGGAGGAGATCCCCTCGCTGCTGGAGCACGGGGCCGAGGGCATTGGCCTGTACCGCACCGAGTTCCTCTTCCTCGACCGGCAGACGCCGCCCAGCGAGGAGGAGCAGTACCGCTGCTACCGGTCGGTGCTGGAGGCGATGAAGGGGCGGCCGGTCACCATCCGCACGCTCGACCTGGGCGGGGACAAGGTGCCGGGGAGCAAGAAGCACGAGCGCGAGCCGAACCCCGCCCTGGGCCTGCGCGCCATCCGCTACTGCCTGCACAACCGCGAGCTGTTCCGGGTCCAGCTCCGGGCGCTGCTGCGCGCGTCCGCCCACGGGAACCTGAAGGTGATGTTCCCCCTCATCTGCGGGATGAGCGAGCTGCGCGAGGCGCGGAGCGAGCTGGAGGCCTGCCGGACCGAGCTGGGCCGGGCGGGCGTCCCCATCGGGCCGCGGTTCCCGGTGGGCATCATGGTGGAGACCCCCAGCGCGGTGCAGATCGCCGACCGGCTGGCGCAGGAGGCGGACTTCTTCTCCATCGGCACCAACGACCTCATCCAGTACACCCTGGCCATCGACCGGCAGAACCGGGAGGTCGCCTACCTCTACAAGCCGCTCCACCTCTCCGTGCTGCGGATGATCCAGTACGTGGTGGGCGCGGCCAAGGGCGCCAACATCCCGGTCGCCATCTGCGGCGAGATGGGAGGGGACCCCGTGTACGCGCTGGTGCTGATGGCGCTGGGCTTCGACGAGCTGTCCATGACCGCCGGGCAGATCCCCGCGGTGAAGCAGATCATCCGGCGCTCCAGCCGGACCGAGGCCGCGGCGCTGCTGGAGCAGGCCATGTCGCTCACCACCGCCGAGGAGATCGAGCGCTACATCCGGACCGAGATGGAGCGGCGGTTCTCCATGGACGGGGAGTGAGGCCCAGATGATCGGCTTGGTGCTCGCGCTGGCGCTGGCGCAGACGCCGGAGCAGGTGGCCCAGGCGCGCAAGCTGGAGCGGGAGTCCAACGAGCTGCAGCGCGCCGGGAAGTACGCGGAGGCGGAGAAGCCGCTCCAGGCCGCCATCGACCTGTGGAGGAAGTCCCGCGGCCCGGACGACGTCGAGGTGCTCAACGACTCGATGAGCCTGGCGGTGGCGCGGCGGCGCAAGGGCGACTTCGCGGGCGCCGTGTCGCTGCTGGAGAAGGTGAACGAGGGGCTGGCGCGGTGCAAGGACCCGGACGCGCCGGAGCTCCGCCGCCGGGCCGTCAACAACCTCGCCGCGGCCTACAAGTACGCGGGGCAACCCAAGAAGGCGCAGGCCGCCTGGGAGGGCCTGCTCAAGGACATCCCCGCCGACGACGCCGAGGAGCGGGCGCGGGTGTTCGACAACCTCGCCACGCTGATGCTGGACGACGTGCACGACCTGGCGGCGGCGGAAGAGTACGCGGACGAGGGGTTCCGGACGTGGAAGCGGCTGCGCGGCAACGCCGATGACCCGGACGTGGCCATCTCCGAGACCAACCTGGGCACCATCGCGCTGGCCAAGGGGAACCGGAAGGAGGCGCGGCGGCTGCTGGAGGACGCGATGCGGGTCCTGGAGGCCTCGGCCGGGCCGGACAGCCCGAACGTGGCGGCGGTCCTCAACCTGCTCGCGGACGTCGAGCTGGCGGAAGGGAACCCCGAGGCCGCCCGTGCCAAGCTCCGGCGATCGCTGGAGATCAGCAAGAAGCTGAAGCTGGATTCCCGGCACTACCTCGTCGTCCAGGCGCAGGACCGGCTCAAGGCGCTCAAGTAAAAAAACCTGCAACCGGGCGTGGGCGAGAATCGCACATGCTCCCCGTCGGTCTCGGTCCAGCCAAGCCGATCTCCACCTCACTCCCTGAGGAAAAGCCGGCGCCCGTCTCTCGCGCGCCGAGAGCGCCGGACACCTTCCAGCCCGGCGTCGCCGGCGTGGAGGCCCCCGAGACTCCCGAGCCCCCGAAGCCGGTGGATGGCCGCCAGTGGATGCAGGACGCGGTGGAGGACATCCGGGCGCGGGTGGCGAACGGGGAGAAGGTGAAGGTGGTGTTCGACCTCGACGACACCATCTGGGACGGCCGGCCTCGGACGACGGAGCTGGCGCACCGCTACGACGCCGAGCACGGCACGCACCTCTTCGACACCCTCTCCCTGGACCAGGTGGGGAAGGACGGCTACGAGACCGCGGTGAACGCGGGCCTCAGCCGCGCGGACGCCAAGGCGTTCAACAGCTACTGGAAGTCGCGGGTCTACACCGACGAGATGGCGCAGTTCGACGCGCCGATGCCGGAGATCGACGACCTGGCCTGGCAGGCGCACTGCGCGGGCGCAGACGTCGTCTACATGACCGGCCGCCCCGAGGCGGAGCGCGAGACCACCCGCGGCGAGCTGGAGCGGCTGGACCTGCCGGGCGCGGACGACGCGCACCTGATCATGAAGCCCACGCTCAACCAGCCGACCGCCGACTACAAGGTTGCCGAGTTCAAGAAGATGCTGGAGCCGGGCGACACGCACATCGGCTGGTTCATCACCGAGAGCCGCCGCGACCTCGGCGCGGTGCAGGACTCGAAGCTGGACGTCCCGACGGTCCTGCTGGACGCGCCGTGGGAGCGCAACGGCCGCCCGCTCGACCCCGGCACCCCCGTCTACCCGTCCCAGGTGGGCGTGAACGACGACCAGGTCCTCTGGGCGGCCTGAGCGGGCGCGACCGCCGGCTCCAGCGCGATCTCCAGGGCCTCGTCCGCCGACTCCACGAAGCGCAGCGCGCACGTCTCGCGGACCTCGGCCGGGACGTCCTCCAGCATGCCCTCGTTCCGCTTCGGCAGGATGACGGTCCTCAGGTCGGCCCGGTGCGCGGCCAGCACCTTCTCCTTGGTGCCGCCCACCGGGAGCACCTTCCCGCGCAGGGTGATCTCCCCGGTGATCGCCACGTCGCTCCGCGCCGGCCTCCCCAGCGCCAGCGACGCCAGCGCGCAGAGGATGGTGAGCCCGGCGGAGGGCCCATCCTTGGGGATGGCGCCGGCGGGGACGTGGACGTGGACCTCCTTGCGGTGGAAGGCGTCCGGGGCCAGCCCCAGCCGGCGGGAGTTGGAGCGCAGCCAGGAGAGCGCGGCGCGGGCGGACTCGCGCATCACCTCGCCCAGCATCCCGGTGAGCACCAGGTGGCTGCGCTCGGCGGGGACCACGCTGGCCTCGACGAAGAGGATCTCCCCGCCCGCCGGCGTCCACGCCAGCCCGGTGGCCACGCCCGGCCGGTCGATGCGCTCCACCACCTCGTCGAAGAACCGCTGCGGGCCCAACAGCTCGCGGAGCTGCCGGGGGTCCACCCGGATGGGGCCCTCCTCGCCTGCGCGGATCCGCAGCGCCACCTTGCGGAGGATGCCGGCCAGCTCGCGCTCCAGGTTCCGCACGCCCGCCTCGCGCGTGTACTCGCGGATCAGCCGCGGGAGGAGGGCCGGCTCCAGCGCCACCTCGCCCTCGCGCAGGCCGTGGGCGTCCAGGGCGCGCGGGAGCAGGTGCCGCCGGGCGATGTGGATCTTCTCCGCCTCCGTGTAGCCGGCCAGGGTGAGCACCTCCATCCGGTCCAGCAGCGCGGGCGGGATGGCGTCCACCGTGTTGGCGGTGCCAATGAACAGCACCCGCGAGAGGTCGAACGGGACGCCCAGGTAGGTGTCCGCGAAGGCGTGGTTCTGCGCCGGGTCCAGCACCTCCAGGAGCGCGGCCGACGGGTCGCCCTGCAGCCCGCGCCCCAGCTTGTCCACCTCGTCCAGCATGAACACCGGGTCGGACGCCTCCGCCCGCGCGACGGCCTGGAGGATGCGGCCGGGCATCGCGCCGACGTACGTGCGCCGGTGGCCGCGGACCTCCGCCTCGTCGTGGATGCCGCCCAGGCTCACCCGCGCGAACTTCCGCCCCATGGCGCGGGCGATGGACTGGCCCAGCGACGTCTTCCCCACGCCCGGCGGCCCCACGAAGCAGAGGATGGGCTCCAGCCGGCCGCCGACGCTGCCGCGCTGCTCGCGAAGCGCCTTCACCGCCAGGTACTCGACGATGCGCTCCTTCACCTTCTCCAGGTCGTAGTGGTCCTCGTCCAGCACCTCGCGCGCGCGCCGCTCGTCGATGGGCCCGCCGGTGGCGCGGCCCCAGGGGAGCTTCACCACCCAGTCCAGCCAGGTGCGGACGATGCCGTGCTCGGGCGAGCCGCCGGGGATGCGGGTGAGCCGGTCCAGCTCGCGCTCCGCCTCGCGCTTGGCCTCCTCCGGCAAGGTGAGCTTGTCCAGCTTCACCTTGAGCTCCTGGGCCTCGGCGCGCTCCGGGTCCAGCTCGCCCAGCTCCCTCTGGATGGACTCCAGGTGCTGCCGGAGGATGGCTTGCCGCTGCGTCTTGGACATCTCGTTGGCGGTGTCCGCGGTGATGTCCCGCACCACCCGCCGGACGGCGATCTCGTGCCGGAGGAACTCCACCAGCCGCTCCAGCTTCAGCGAGACCGCGTCCAGCTCCAGCAGCTGCTGCTTGGGCTCGTTGGCCAGCGCCAGGGTGGAGGCGATGGAGTAGACCACCTGGCGCGGGTCCGGCATCTGGTCCACCGCCGCCGACAGCTCGCCGGGCAGCTCCATCGACAGCTCGACGAACTGGCGGAAGAGGGACTTCGCCGTGCGCAGCAGCACCTCCGACCCGGACCCGTTCGCCTCCCGGTCGGGGACCACCTCGAAGCGCGCCACCAGGTACGGCTCGGTCTGGAGGAACTCCAGGATGCGGAAGCGCTCCAGCCCGGCGAGGACGACGCGGACCGCGCGCTCCCGGCCGCGCAGCTCGTCCACGTCGCGGACGATGGCCATGGTGCCCATCCGGTAGAGGTCGTCCGGGCCGGGGCGGCGGGTGTGCGTGGTCCGCTGCGCCACCAGGCCCACCATCCGTCCGTCCCGCCCCACCGCGTCCAGCAACCTCAGCGACCCCGGCTCGCCCACCAGGACGGGTGAAGCCGTGAGCGGGTAGGCGACCGCGTCGTGGAGCGGCAGGATGGGGAGCGCGTCCGGCGCGTCGAGGCGATCGCCCGGTTTCATGACGCTTGCGCTCCCTCCCCCGTGGTTACGTTTCTTTCCGAAAGGAGCATGAGACATGGCCATCGTTCGCAGAGGTGAGAGAGAGGAAGGTTCCTCGGGGCTCGCCCGAGGTTGGGAATTCGATCCCTTCCGGGTGATGCGCGAGATGCTGCGCTGGGAGCCGTTTCAAGGCATGGGCCGCACCTTCGCAGGCGCCGTCTTCGCGCCCGACTTCGAGGTGAAGGAGCGCGCGGACGCCTTCTTGATCAAGGCGGACCTGCCGGGCGTCCAGGAGAAGGACCTGGATGTCTCCTGCAACGGCAACCGCGTCACCATCAGCGGGCAGCGCGAGGAGGAGAAGCGCAGCGAAGGGGAGACGTACTACGCGTCCGAGCGGACGTACGGCAGCTTCAGCCGCTCGTTCATGCTGCCGGAGAGCGCCGACCTCGACCACGCCGCGGCCAGCTTCAAGGACGGGGTGCTGGAGCTGACCATTCCCAAGAAGGCGGAGGAGAAGGCGAAGAAGATCCCCGTCAGCGGGCAGGGCCAGAAGCAGGTCAAGGCGTAGCGCTGGAAGCGGGAACAAGTCCTCTCCAATGAGCTGATCCGCTCAACGGTCCCCATCCCGCCCAGGCGCGACAACCGGCCTGGGCGCCGGGGGGACCGGGAGCGGCGGCCTCCAGAGGGTTGGCGCGGGACGCCGCCCGGAGGCAAGCTAGGCTCCAGGATGCGGAACGCTCGATCGCTCGTCGCGCTCGCGTGCCTGGCGGCCCTCTGGCCGTGGCCCGCGCCGGCGCAGGAGGACGAGGAGGACCAGCCGGCGCCCGAGGAGCGCCCCGCCGAGCAGCCGAAGAAGAAGAAGCGCCCCCCCGAGGCGGCCAAGCCCAGGGGCGACGAGCTGCCCGGGTGGGCGGAGAGCTGGCCGGAGACGTACCGCGCCGCCCAGCAGGGCGGGTCGCTGCGGGTCACGGCGAAGGTGACGCCGTCCGCGCTGCCCCCCGGGTCGTCCGAGGCGTTCGCGCTGGTGACCATCCGCGCGCCCATCTACCCGGTGGAGCGCGAGGCGCCGCTCAACGTGGCGCTGGTGCTGGACAAGTCGGAGTCGATGAAGGGGGCGCGGCTGGTGGCCACCAAGCGCGCCGCTCGCGAGGTGATCGGCGAGCTGGACGAGCGCGACCGCCTGGCGATCATCGCCGTCTCCGACGACACGGAGACGATGCCCTCGCAGGAGGTGACGGAGGGCGTGCGGGCCCGGATGCTGGCGTTCGTGGACCGGGTGCAGGCCTCCGGCGGCAGCAACCTCTCCGCCGGCATCGAGGCGGCGATCAACCAGATCACCCCCAAGTCGCCCGACTACGAGTTCAACCGGGTGGTGGTGGTGACCGACGGCATCGCCACCCGCGGGCTCACCGACAAGGACGGCCTGGGCAACGTCGCCAAGAAGGCGCGCACCGTGTACCGGATCCACGTCAGCGCGGTGGGCGTGGGCGAGGACTGCGACGAGGACGTGCTCCAGCGCATCGTCAAGGACGGCTGGGGGTTCCTCACCTACGTGCGGGGCCCGTCGCAGGCCGCGCGGGTGGGGCACCTGCAGAAGCTGGAGGTGCTCCGCCGCGCCGCCGAGCAGACCGAGCTGCGGCTCAAGGCGGGCAACGGGGTGGAGATCCTGGACGTGCTCAACTACCAGGCGATGCCCTCGGGCGGGGCGCTGGTGGTGCCGCTGGACGAGGCGGGGCCCGGCGACGAGTTCAACGTGGTGCTGCGGCTGAAGGTCAACGTGCCGGCGCGGATGCAGGGGACCATGACGCTGGGCACCGCGGAGCTGAGCTACCTGGACATGTTCGGCAACGCCACCCGGAACGCGAAGGTGCCGATCGCCGCCCCCATCTCCACCGGCGGCCCGGGCGCGCCGGACCAGGAGGTGACGGTGGAGGCCGCCAGGGCGGTGACGGCGAAGAACCTGGTGCTGGCGGAGGAGAAGTACGAGGAGCAGAACCGGGGCGCGGCGCTGGAGATCCTCGACCACACGGAGGACCTGCTGGGGCAGATGATGAAGTCCGCCCCCAAGGACGCGCTCTCCGAGGAGCTGGTGGCGGTGGCGGCCGCGATGGAGCGGTACGCGCCGCCTTCGGGGAAGGGCGGCCCGCCGCCGAAGGTCGAGAAGAAGAAGAAGCGCGGGCGCGGGCGGTGAGCTCGGTCGCGGAGGTCCTCGCCCTGGTGGACCCGAGGGTGCGCGACCGCGTCCACGCGGAGTACGTGGCGCTGCCGCGGGCCGGAAAGTCGCTGGGGCCGCGGGTGGTGCTGGTGGGGCACCGCGCGGCGGGGAAGAGCACGCTGCTGCCGGCGGTGGCGAAGCTCCTCGGGCGCCGGGCGCTGGACCTGGACGCGGAGATCGAGCGCGCGCTGGGCCAGCCCATCCGCGAGGTCTTCCGGGAGGACGTGCGCCGGTTCCGGACGGTGGAGCGGGAGGTGTACCAGCGGCTGCCCAGGGGGACGGTGGTCGCCGCCGGGGGCGGGTTCCTGGCGCTGCACGCGGACCTGCTGGGCGAGGACACCGCGGTGCTGGTGCCGGTGTCGTTCGAGACGTACCGCGAGCGGTTGATGGCCGACGCCAGCCGGCCGAGGCTGCGCCCCGAGATGTCCGTGGAGGAGGAGCTCCGGGCGGTGTACGACGAGCGGGAGGCGATCCACCAGCGGCTGGGGTCCCGGGCGATGAGCCTGGCGGAGCTCCTGGCGCTGTCGGGCGCGAGGCCCCGCTGATGGCGCCTCGCCTGGTGGTCACGCTCCCCCCCGGCCTCGACGGCGACGCCGCCCGGGACTTCGCCCGGCGCGCCCGCGCCGGCGGCGCCTCGCTCCTCGAGCTGCGCACCGACCTGCACCCGACCGCCTCGATCGACCCGGCCGCGCTGGCGGACCAGCTGGACCTCCTGGTCGCCGAGCGCGGCGCACGCCTGCCCCAGCCGTGGATCTCCGCCGCGTCCATCGTGGACCGCGAGGAGCCCCACGCCACCGCCGGCCGCGGGAACCCGCTCATCTCGCACCACGCCCCCCACCCGCTCCCCACCCTGCAGGCGCTGGCGCTCTGGCGGAAGCTGCGGCCGCCGCCCGAGGCGCTGGTGAAGCACGTGGAGCCGCTGGGGAACCCGGCCTCTGCCCCCCGCCTGCTGGCCACCCAGCGCGCGCTCCAGAACGAATTCGGCCCCGGCCGGGTCACCGTGCTCGCCACCGGCCCACTGGCGCTCCCGTTCCGCGCCGTCCTCTCGCGCGCCAACGCGCTGGAGTACGTGGCCATGAGCCCTGCCTGGAGCTCCGCGCCGGGGCAGCGCCTGCTGGACGACGCGGTCCGCGAGGCGAGGCGCGCGGTCCCCGGCCGGTTGCTGCGGCTGGGCATCATCGGCTCGCGCATCCAGGGCAGCCGCTCGCCCCGCATCCACCCGCAGCCGTTCGACCGCATCGACCTGCCCGAGGACGCCGCGCTGGGCGATCTGCTGGACGCGCTGCTGCCGTTCTACGCCGGGCTCGCCATCACCAGCCCCTTCAAGCGCGCCGCCGCCGAGCACGTGCGCTCCAAGCTCAAGGCGGTCAACACGCTGGTGCGCCGGCCCGACGGCTGGGAGGCGCACAACACCGACGTGGAGGGCGCGCGGGCGGCGCTGGAGGCGCTGCGGCGGCGCAGGTCCACCCTCCTCGGCTCCGGCGGCGCGGCGGTGGCGCTGGGGCTGGCCGCCCGCGAGCTGGGCGTCGAGCTGCGCGCGCTCCGCCGCGGCGAGCTGGGCGACGCGCCGGTCCAGGGCGCGGTCATCTGGACCTGGCCCCCGCACCTGCCAGCGCCCGCGCACCTCCGCTTCGAGGGCGCCGCCCGGGTGGCGATCATCGCCTACGGCGCACCGGCCCAGGTGATCGCCCGGGAGATCTCCCAGCGCGGCGGCGTCCCCATCCGCCTCGGCCCCCGCTGGCTGATCGCCCAGGCCCGCCGCCAGCGCGCGCTGTGGGAATCTGCCGGCCTCTGAGAGTCCGAGAAAAACCCAGCAGTAACGGAACCTTACGCGGGTGGTGCGCGACAATGCCACATGCCTTCTCTCCCCGTTGGCTCCTCCCCTGTCGCCCGCGCTTCTTCCGCGCAGGCCCCCGCCGTTTCCACTCCCGCGGCTTCCCAGCAGCCGGCCGCAGCCACCAAGCGCGAGGACGGTTTCGATGCGTCGAACCGCCGCCCCGCGCCCGTGGTCACCCAGCCCGGCGTCCGCCCCGCGGACGGCCTCAAGGCGTACGAGGAGCTGACGCCCAAGCAGCAGGCGCTCCTCGGCGAGGACGGGAAGGCTCGCTGGGACGCGCTCAACTCCAAGGAGAAGGCCGGGTTCATGGTCCTCACCACCCGCATGGAGCAGAACAAGCTGGACTCCACCGGGCTGAAGCTCAAGCCGCAGCCGGAGGGCATCCAGCAGGACCGGCTGCTCTTCGAGGCGGAGCCCAAGGAGGCGGTGGAGCGGCTCAAGGGCCAGGTGCAGGAGGCGGTGAAGCGCGGCGACTTCCTGGAGGACAAGCCCTCCGGCGGGCTCCACGGCGACGGCATGGCCGACTACGGCGCGCGCCAGTGGGTCACCCGCGAGTCGATGCAGCTGGGCTTCGGCAAGGACGGCCTGTTCGTCGACATCGACCGGTTCGGCGCGAAGACCGACCTGGTGGGCCTCTTCGGCCACATTGGAGAGGTCGTCCACAACCACACCACGCACTCGAAGACGGACCCGTTCAAGGTCGGCAAGGCCCTCCACATCGACGTGGCCTCGCATTTGCCTAAGTCCGTGCAGTAGCCGGACGCGGGCCACCCATCAGAGAGAGCCGCTGTCGACGAGGTCGCCGTCACGCCGTCAACGGCGTTGTCGGCGGCCTCGGTGCGTGACGCGCGCATCTTGCCGGATCGAGGGCGTCCCGCGCACGGCATGCGCGGTGCTCTTCCGTGGGCCTGAGAGCGGCACCACCACGGAGGACGCCATGAAGACCCGGATTGGAACCTGGCTGAGCACCCTGGACACCAAGCGTTTCCTGGCGCTGATGGTCGGCCCAGGGGCGCTGGCCCTGGGGGTGGACGCGGCGATCTCACACTTCGCCGGCAGGGAAATGCGGAACCCGGCGCAGCTCACGCCCATCACATACGGTGTGGTGGCCTGCATCGCGCTGGTCGCCGCCGCGGTGCCGAAGCTGACCGCGGCGCACTTCCGCCGCGCGCTTCGCTGGGTCGGCGGGGCGGGGCTCCTGGTCGGCCTGGTGGGGACCGCGTTCCACGCCCACGCGCTGTGGGTCATCCTCCAGGGCGAGCCCATCACGCTCCACGCCCTGGTGAACGCGCTCGCGGTGGCGCCGCCGCTGTTCGCGCCCGCGGGGTTCGCGGCGATCGGCGCGCTGGTCTGGGCGCTGGGGAATCCGCGGGTGACCATCAACGTGCAGCGGCGGCCCGTGCTGGCCTCGGTCCCGCCGCTGCCGCCCGCGAGCTTCCCCGCGCGCCAGGCGGCCTGAGCCCGGAGGACGCGGCCCGCAGGCCGCCGCATCAGCGCCCCCTGGGCTCTGGGGGGTTGAAGCGCTAGGGTGCCGCCCCCTCGGAACCGGAGGGACGCATGGAGGAGGCGGCGCAGGTCTGCTTCATCAACATCGGGCCCAAGCAGCGCAGGCTGCGGCTGATGTCCGGGGTGCTGTTCCTGGTCCTCAGCGTGGGCGTCGGGGTCGGGCTGGTGATGGGAGGCGCGCCGAGGCTGGCGCGCCTCGGGCTGTTCATCCCGTTGCTCGCCGCGGGGGTCGGGTACTTCCAGTACCGGGAGAAGACCTGAGTGAACCTCGCGCGGCGCGGTCTGCGCCACATGGACGGGGAGAAGGAGAAGATCACCGACTCGCTGGAGGTGCGCGCGCTGAGGCAGCAGGCGCGCAAGGTGTACCTGGAGTCGTTCGTCGCGGCGGTGGTCCTGACGGCGGCCGCGGTCGCGGTGCCGGTGATGTGAGCATGCCGCGCTCGCGGGCGCTGTGGGTGGTGGTCTCGGTGGCGGTGCTGGCGGCGGTGGCGGCGACGTGCGTGTCCTGCCAGTCGCTGGGCCGCGCCGTCATCTCCGTGATGGGAGACCCGAAGAAGTACAAGCCGGCGGCGGTGCCGGACGGAGGGTCGGGCGCGGGCGCGTTGCTCGCCACCTACGACGGGAAGGACGCGGCGCGCCGGCGCATCGAGGTGGCGCTCCAGCCGGTGGCGCGCGGGTTCGACTCGCCCACCGACCTCCAGTTCCCGCCCGGCGAGTCGAAGCTGGGCGTGGTGCTGGAGAAGGGCGGCGCGGCGAAGTGGGTCTCCGTGGAGGACGGGTCGTCCGGGCCGCTGTTCAGCGTGAACGTGCTCACCGATTCGGAGGAGGGGCTGCTGGGGTTGGCCTTCCACCCGAAGTTCGCCGAGAACGGGCGGTTCTTCATCGACTACGTGGCGGAGGTCGGCGGGAAGGACACCACGGTGGTGGAGGAGTGGCGGGTGCCGCCGGGCGCGGACCTGCGGACCGCTCGCCCCACGGCGGGGCGCCGGCTGCTGACGCAGGTGCAGCCGTACCAGAACCACAACGCGGGGCAGCTGGCGTTCGGGCCGGATGGGTTCCTCTACGTCGGGTTCGGCGACGGCGGCTTCGCGGACGACCCGCACGGGAACGGGCAGAACCCGAAGACGTGGCTGGCGAAGATGCTGCGGATCGACGTGGACCATCCGGCGGCCGGGCGGGCGTACGGCGTGCCGGGGGACAACCCGTTCCTGGGGAAGGCGGACTTCCTGCCGGAGATCTGGGCG
>Ga0268264_10002191_pt1 | contig 17369 bp, 16 predicted proteins | sample KBSSwiS32_FD_190357 | JGI IMG/M metagenome (GOLD analysis project Ga0268264, IMG submission 190357) | Switchgrass rhizosphere microbial communities from Kellogg Biological Station, Michigan, USA - KBS Switchgrass S3-2 (SPAdes) (version 2) | ecosystem: Host-associated > Plants > Roots >...
CGGCTGCTTCGGGTGACGACAAACGGAAGGGTGGAAAAGGCGGAAAAGACAAAAAGAAAGAGGCCCCTAATTAAAGGAGCCTCTCTCTGACGTGTGGCTTTACGCCAGTTGTTTTCTAACTTATTGTTCGTCGGCTGGACGGCCAAAGAACAATGCAAGTTCAAAACCAGCTGTTTCAGGTGCATCAGAACCGTGCGAAGCATTATGGCCAATTGATGTGCCAAATTGCTTACGAACAGTACCTTCAGCAGCATCTGCTGGGTTTGTTGAGCCCATCAAGTCACGCCATGCTTTTATAGCACCTTCTCTTTCAAGGGCCATAATGATGACAGGACCGGATGTCACGAAATCAACAAGTTCTTTGAAAAAGGGTCTATCTTTGTGCACGTTATAGAACGTTTCAGCCATTTCTTTGCTGAGCTGTCCCTTTTGCATACGCAAAATTTCAAAACCATTTTTTTCAATCATAGAAATGATCTCGCCTGCATGTTTTGCAGCGACTGCATCAGGTTTGATCATTGCAAATGTATGTTCAATTGCCATTATGGTTTTGTTCCTTATTCAGAGTCTTTGTCTTCGTCTTTTTTAAACGCATTTTCCAAAGCCATTTGCAACGAGCCTTTTACAGAGCTTCCTGCTTCTGGAGATGCAGTAGTCGCCTGTTTTTGCTGTTGTTGACGTGGCTGTTGGTTTTCTTTGCGTTGTTTTGCTTGTGGTTTAGCAACAGGAGCTGGTTTAATTTCGCCTTCAAGACGAGTGCTCAAACCAAGTTTGCGATCTTGTTTGTTCACGTTTACAACGCGGAACTTCGCTTCTTGGCCAACTTTGAACACTTCTTCAGCTTTCTGTCCGCTATGTTCGATTGCGAGGGTTGCATTGTGCACGAGGCCTTCGATGCCACTTGCCAATTTCACGAATGCACCAAAGTTGGTGATTTTTGAAATAAACCCTTCAACAATAGTACCCATTGGGTAATCTTGCTCAACCACATCCCATGGATCTTGGCTCAACTGTTTAACACCGAGGGAAATTTTCTTGCTGTTTTTATCAACGGCAAGTACCACGGCTTCAACTTCTTGGCCTTGTTTGTAGCGATCGCTTGGGTGATCAATATGTTCTGTCCATGAAAGGTCAGAAATATGCACCAAGCCGTCGATACCCGGTTTGAGTTGGACGAAGATACCAAAATCGGTAATGTTGCTGATTTTGCCTTTGATCTTTTGACCAATCTTGAATTCATCCTCAACGGTTTCCCAAGGATTTTGTTCAAGCTGTTTGATACTCAAAGACATGCGACGTTTTTCTGCATCGATTGAAACAACCAATACTTCAACTTCGCTGCCGACTTTATAACGGTCATGCAAGTTGTTGATACGGTCAGTCCATGAAATTTCAGAAATGTGTACCAATCCTTCAATTCCCGGAGCAACTTCAACAAAGAGGCCGTAGTCGGTAATGCTTGAGATTTTGCCTTTAATACGTGAGCCTGCAGTCACTTTCGCGCTGAGTTCTTCCCACGGATTTTCTTGCAATTGCTTGATGCCAAGAGAAATTTTCTCGTTGTCTTTATCAAACGAAAGCACTTTAACGGTGATTGTTTGACCAATTTTCAACATTTCGCTTGGATGTGCAATGCGGCCCCAAGTCATATCAGTGATATGCAACAAGCCGTCAACACCACCGATATCGATAAACGCACCATAGTTAGTGATATTTTTAACGACACCTTGAAGTGTTTTGCCTTCTTCAAGTTTGAGCAACAACTCTTTGCGCGCACCAGAACGTTGATCGTGCATGTATTTGCGGCGAGAGATAATAACGTTGCCACGTTTTTGGTTCAATTTGATAATGTTGGCAATGATTGTTGAGCCAACATATTGATCGAAATCAGTGACGCGTTGCAAGTCAATTTGCGAACCAGGCAAGAATGCCGGGATGCCGATATCAACGCTCAAGCCACCTTTAACTTTGTGGGTAACAACACCCTCAACTGGTTTGCCCGCTTCGAATAGTTTAACGATAGCATCCCACGCACGCATTGCTTTCGCTTTTTCGTACGAGAGGACCACGTTACCATCTGGGTCTTCCAGAGTTTCGATCATAACTTCGATTTCTTGGTCTGGCTTGAAGTTTTTCAACTCGTGTGGGCCAAACTCAAATTTTGGGATAAGTCCGCGAGACTTAAACCCGATATCAACCAAGACACCGTCTGAATCGGCTTTAACGATTCGACCAACAGTGATTCTGCCAGGGTTGATGGAATCAAAAATCCCTTCGTAGAGATCCGATAATTCCTGCAATTGCTCTTGGTTTAGTTCAAGAACTAAATCTTCAGGCAATGCTTTCGTTCTGACCTTACAAAACTGGTCAGGACGTATAACTTCTTTTGACATTAAAAAGGGCTCCTAGACGGCTTTTTCAAGAAGAAAAGCCTGCTTTATAGGCAGAACGCATATAAAGGTTAGGGGTTAAACATATATATCTTTAAGAAGGCTGCTCTATTAAAAACAGGCCTTTCTATGCTTTTTATTCTAACAACTATAATACAAATTGGCAAATTGAAATGGGCCCTCATCTAGGGATCTTCCGGGGGAAATTGGGGTCATCCATTTAAAAAAGAGAGGAGCCTCGATATAGGAGGCTCCTCTCTTGGGATTTCAGCTGATTTTGAATCAATAGAGACTTACTTGTTCTCGATAATTTTTTCAACGATTCCGGCCAACGTTTTTTCGCCTCTTTCAACAAGCCCTTTCACTGCCTCAAATTCCTCGTTGGTTTCAAAGCATTGTGTATTTACACACTTTTCATCACCGAGGAGTTTTAATAAACCGCGACGAGGCTCTGTGGAAACCGGTAAATCTAATGCAGTGCGGACAGCCCTGATGTCATCTTCTTCATCTGAACAGACTTCTCCAGAAATTCTTCGCAATATGCATTCACATGCCAGAGGATTTGCAAAAATTTGCGGTCGTAGGATTTGTTCTTCATCTGGGGTGAATAAATATATTCCGCCTTTTGGAAACTGTGATAAATAGTTCTCGTTGCTGAGCTTAAGTGCGGCGCGAATTACTTCATATTGCCTAACTTGCTTATCTCTTTCGTTAATGTGCTGTGCAGTTTTGACAATGTCCATTGCCAGGCAGGGCGCGGTATTTATCGCGAGTGTGAGGCACAAGAATGTTTTTTTCATTATTTTCCTTTTGGTTAATAAGGTATCCTCAAATACTTTCCGCCCCATGATTAACTATTCTTGCTCAGCCAGTCAAGAACCATCTGGCTCCAGGTTTCCATACGATCTTTTTTCTCTAGGCATTCAGTGAGAGAAACGAGCTCCCCGCTTTGCAATTCAGAACGAATGCTGATCTCATCAGAATCACCATGCAGGAGCAGCACAAAGCCAACATGCACTTTGCCTACATCATTTGAATCATCATTCAAGATGCCGATTGGTTCGATCTCCAGCGTTCCGGCATAGTTCACTTCTTCATGAAATTCCCGCGCAGCCCATTCGAAGATGTTGCTCGTGCTGGTCATATCTTCTTTGCGAATGTGGCCACCAATGCCAAGGCTGAGCTTGCTTTGCAGGCGAGCTTCAGACGCCTGTTTGTGCCGTTGCATCAAAAAATAGCGGCCTGCATGGGTGAAGATCAGATAAGGGATCACTTGTTTATAGGTGGGATCGGTTTCCATTAAGAAGCGAGGATGGAATTCTTGGTTTCTTGCAATCAAGGGAAGCAGGGTTGCAAAGTCGACCGTTTTGATGCCTTGCCATGCTGTTTGTGGAAAGAGCACGGAACGTTTGACGACCAAGATTTCTTCAGTGTGGTGATGAGGCATCGCTTGTGCGGCTGGGTTATGAGCAGCTGAATTGTTCATTATGTTCCTTTTTTGAAATGGGCCTTCTGATTGCTGTTTTTTTGACGCATACAGCCAAAAAACGTACACTGACAAACAAGTATACCAATCTTTTTTAATCTGCGGATGGCAGATTAGTTCAGGAAGGATTTCTGCATGAGTTACGATGTGCAATCCATTGAGCAAAAATGGCAGCAGCGATGGGAAGATAAGCCCATTGCAAAAACAAAGCCTCACGGTTCGGGTAAAAAATATTATTGCTTAGATATGTTTCCTTACCCATCCGGCTCAGGGTTACACGTTGGTCATTGGCGCGGATATGTGTTATCCGATGTGTATGCACGCATCAAATGGTTGCAGGGCTATAATGTGTTGCACCCAATGGGGTGGGATGCATTCGGGTTGCCTGCAGAAAATGATGCGATCAAAAAAGGCATTCTGCCTCAAGTGAGCACCGAGCGAAATATTGCGCGCTTTAAAGAACAGCTCAAGCATATTGCTGCAATCTATGATTGGGACAAAGAGCTCAACACCACTGATCCCCATTATTATAAATGGACGCAGTGGATCTTTTTGCAAATGTATAATGCTGGTCTTGCCTACGAATCGAACATGCCAATCAATTGGTGCCCCTCATGTAAAACGGGTCTTGCCAATGAAGAGGTGATCGATGGTGGGTGCGAGCGTTGCGGTACTCAAGTTGAGCAAAAACAAATTCGCCAATGGGTGCTCAAAATAACTGACTACGCACAAAAATTACTTGATGGTTTGGACACACTCGAGTGGCCAGACAAAGTGAAGGCGATGCAGCGCAATTGGATCGGACGCAGTGAAGGTTTAGTTTTTACTGCTCCAGTTAAAGATTCTCATTTAACGATCCAAACATTTTCTGCGCACTTTGAATCATTCGCGGCAGACACGTTTGTGGTCATCGCGCCAGAACATCCATTCTTGGAAACATTGCTTGCCGATTCACCAGACAAAGATGCCATTCTAGCCAAATGCAAAGAAATGGTTGATAAGCGTGCGCAAGGTGGCTTCGAGCAAAAAGATCCAGAAGGGATTTTTACTGGCAAATATATTGTTGATCCGGTTGGCAATGGTGATTTGCCTATTTGGGTTGCAAGTTTCGCGATCGCAGATTATGGAACCGGGATGGTGAAATGTTCTGCGCATGATGAGCGCGATTTTGCATTCGCTAAAAAATATGGCATCAAACTCAAAGCAGTGTTGTTCCCTGAAGATCCGATTTTACGCAAGAAAGTTGCAGATCTTGAAGTGTGCTATACCGACATGAAGAATGGCATTTTGAGTGAACCTGCGCCATTCGCGGGCAAACGTGCTGGTGATGTGCGTCAGGAAATTATTGAATATTGTGTTGCACAAAAATTAGCAGAACCAAAAGTTTCTTACCGTCTGCGTGATTGGATTTTCTCTCGCCAGCGCTATTGGGGCGAACCAATTCCACTCATTCATTGCAAACGGTGTGGCATTGTTCCCGTTCCGGAAAATCAGTTGCCCGTTGTGTTGCCTAAAGTTGAGTTCTATGAACCAACAGGCACCGGCGAATCACCACTCGCTGCAATCGAAGACTGGGTGAATGTTGATTGTCCACAATGTGGCGGTCCTGCCAAGCGAGAAACAAATACGATGCCGCAATGGGCGGGATCATGTTGGTATTTCTTACGCTATCCAAATCCTCATTTGGAAACGGCAGCATTCGATAAAAAAGATATGGAATATTGGTTGCCGGTCGATCTTTATGTTGGCGGCATTGAGCATGCAATTTTGCATCTTCTTTATTCACGCTTTTATGTGAAAGTGTTGCACGATCTTGGCCACTTGGCATTTGATGAACCATTTGCACACTTGTTCAATCAAGGCATGATTTTGCGTTATTCGCAAACGAGTGGGCATGTTGAAAAAATGTCCAAATCAAAAGGCAACGTGGTGAGCCCAGACGAAGTGGTTGCGCAGTATGGATCTGATGCATTGCGCATTTACATTCTCTTCATGGGTCCGCCAGAGCTTGATGCTGAATGGCAAGATACTGGTCTTGAAGGGGTAAAGCGCTTCTTGAACCGTTTGTGGAATTATTTGGTGGAAGCTGATCATATGCTCGATGATGGTGTGCAGGAAGATCCGCATGTAACGCGCCGTGTGCACATCTTCTTGAAACAATTTCAGGAACGCATTGATGCCTTCAAACCAAACACGGCAGTATCGGCTGCGATGGAATTGGTCAATGAGCTTTATGCATTGCGCAAGCCGTTGAGCAAAGAGTCAATCGAGATGATCTTGGTTGCGCTTTCAACAATGGCACCGCATATGACGAGCGAATTGCTGGAACAGTTGTTTGGTAAGCAGTTGCATGAATGTTCGTGGCCAACATATAATGAGGCATTCACTAAGGCAGCAGAAATTGCAGTCGTTGTGCAAATCAATGGTAAACTGCGTGCGAATATTTTGGTGGCACCGGGAGCATCGCAAGATGTGGTGGAACCAATGGCGCGTGAAGCGGTTGCGAAATGGTTGCTTGATGGCCAGGTTGTGAAAGTTGTTGCGGTGAAAGATAAGCTTATTAATTTTGTGGTTAAATAAAAAATAGGAACAACAGCTATGAAAAAATTATTACTAACTTTGAGTATGCTCTGCAGCTCAGCAGCATTTGCAGCAACACGTTTTGAATTGGTTCTGCAAGTGGGTGATCAGCAAACGCGTGAAGAACTTTTGTTGCAGGTTGGCGAATCCATTCAGTTTGGTGAAGATCCGTTGCTTGTGCAGGGCACGGTGACTTCAGAGGAAGCGGACAAAGTTATTGGTGAGGTTGCTGTCTTTATTCGTAATGAGCAAGGCATTATGCAGCCGATGGGAAAAGATATGATTGAAGTGGCATGGGATACGGCCTTCATTATTGAATTTCCAATCAATGGCCAAATGGCGACATTAACGTTTGTTGCACATCGCGCATAAGACCTTCTCCTATTTCTGAGTATAAATAGTAGCCCGTCATTTGCCGCCAAGCAAATGCCGGGTTTTTTTGTGCCCTTTTTTGGTGCGCTGCGCGTGAGCATTGTTTTTTGAATGCCCATCCAGATAAGATGCGAGTATGTTTCACCGGTAATGTTTTCAAGAGGCGCAGTGTGCAATTATTTAAAACAACGTCTGTTTGTCTTCTGTTCATCGCATTGTTTATTCATGGAACGTTGGTGCATGCGGCACGTCAAAAAAAATCGGATGGGGATAATATGTCAAAACGATCGCTCAAAGAATATCAATCGCGCAGGGATTTCAAAAAAACGAAAGAACCAAAAGGTGAGGTGACCGGTTCTCGGTCGCGCATGTTTGTGGTGCAAAAGCATGATGCAAGTCATCTTCATTATGATTTTCGGTTATCGATAGATGGTGTGCTGGTTTCCTGGGCGGTGCCAAAAGGGCCATCGCTCAATCCGCGCGATAAGCGACTAGCGATCATGACCGAAGATCATCCATTGCGCTATGGAAAATTTGAAGGGACTATTCCGGAAGGCGAATATGGCGGCGGCACGGTGATGATCTGGGATACCGGAAGCTATCGAAACATCAAAAAGAAAGATGGCAAGTTGGTGCCAATGGATGTTTGCTTGGAAGATGGGCAGATCGAAATAATATTGGATGGGGAGCGATTGCAGGGTGCATTTGCGTTGGTGCGTACGGGGCGCGAGAAGCAATGGCTGCTGATTAAGATGAAGGATGAATATGCATCTCGAAAAAGTCTTGTGAAATCAGAAACCACATCAGCAGTGACTGGACGCACCATGAAAGAGATCGCGGCTGAAGATAAACAATGGGTGAGAAAGTGAAAGAGACTATAAAAGTTGGTGCACACACAATCGAATTGAGCAATCAAGATAAAATTCTTTTTCCAAAATCGAAAATCACCAAAGGCGATCTGGTGCACTACTATGAAAATGTTGCGCCATTCATGGTGCCGCATGTGAGGGATCGACCATTAAACATGATGCGCTTTCCTGATGGCATCACCCATGAAGGCTTTTATCAAAAAGAGGCGCCTGATTATTTTCCATCCTGGATTGCAACTGCTGCCATTGCAAAAAAAAGTGATGGCAAAACAAATTATGTGCTCGTGAATAATGATGCAACATTAGTCTATCTTGCCAATCAAGGGTTGATTACGCCACACATTTGGTTGAGCCGAGTGCCGAAGGAAGATAATCCTGATCGCATGATTTTTGATCTTGATCCATCTCCAGGTGTTGGCTTTGATACAATTCGTTGGGCGGCGCGTGAGCTGAGAAAAAAATTGAAAGAGAAAGATCTGCCAGTCTTTTTGATGACAACCGGTTCGCGAGGAGTGCATGTGGTGGTTCCGCTCAAGCGGATGGAAACTTTTGAGCAGGTGAAAAGTTTTGCGCACGCAATTGCGCTGGAATTGGTTGAGAAATTTCCAAGCAAACTAACGCTCGAAATGTCCAAGGCCAAACGGGGCAAGCGAATTTTTGTCGATATTCTGCGCAATGCCTACGCGCAAACGGGTGTTGCTCCCTATGGTGTGCGTGCGATAGAAGGTGCTCCGGTGGCCACACCGATTGAGTGGAAAGAATTGGGATTAGTGACACCGCAGAAATATACGATTAAAAATATATTCCGCCGCTTGAAAGCCAAGGGGGATGTGTGGGCATTTATCGAACAGCATGCGGTGCGGTTGCCGAAGATTTAATCCCGTTTTTTTTCATCTTTAGGAAGCAATGCATCTAAGTAGGCATTATTTGCCGACTCCCATTGGTATTTATTATTCTCGAGCTTCTGTTCAAGGAATGTAACTCTCCATTCTTGAAATGCCACGAGCTCAACTTTTTTTTCAAGAAGATTGCGAGCGATCTGAAGTTGACCGAAGATATATTTCTCATTTTGCTTAAGCAGTTGTGCTTCAAGCCAAGCGGCATAACTCAGACGAAGCGCCACTTTGCACATTGGAGGTTTACCTTCTATGGCTGAGGCAACTTTACTGCTTCTCATACCAAAGCTCATGCTGGGTGTGATGGCTGCTGCGAGGGCGAAAAATATAAATTTATGTTTCATAATCTTCCTTATTTACTCTGAGTACTATCCATGAATTCCAGAATCGAGGATAGAGTTTCGGGGGAAATGCCTGCTTTGCAAATTTCTTGAAAGGCATCACGGGCATAAGAATAATCCATCATAAGACGAAAAACCATTTCCTCGGTCCCATGGATTTCTTGGCGGGTAAGAGTACCTTCTTTTACTGCCTTATTTTGGCTATCGAGTTCTGCGCGGACCTTTTCAAATTGGTTTTTTCTATTGGTCATTACCCTCCAGTGATTCAATATTTGAACGCTGTGGGGGATGGCGTCCTCCATGCCTCTCATGCACAAGCTCGTCATTGGTGTGCTGGCCGCTGCAATCAGGGCAAGAATTATAAGAGTACGTTTCATTGATGTGTTCTCCGGGTGTGAGTTTATAGAGTTATTTTATTCGAGCATGCGCATCAAATTGCGCCGCGCTATATTCATTCCGAGCTTCCACAATTTCATGATTAAGGTCGGCAACGCGTTCACTCAGTAGGTTTACCGCTCGGCTGGGAGTTGCTTGTTCAAGATAACTTTTGTTTGGGTCATTTCGTTCTTCTTTTTCTTTTTTCACGAGACATGCAAGGGTTTCCTGATGTTCTCTTTCGAGGGCTCTCACTTTCTCTAGAAGACGCTCCGCATCCTCAGCGGTGTATACATAGCGATCCATGCCCATAATCGGTGCCGTCGCTAGGGCGAGAAATATAAAAGCGCGTTTCATAGATGTGTTCTCCGTTGTGGTGATTTAGTCTTGGTGCTTCATGCTTGAAAACCCTGATTTTTTTGCAATCCGTTGCTCTGGAATCGCATCACGTTCGGCTTTGAAAGATTTGCTTAAAAGTTCGGTCAGCTCTTGGGTATTTTTTTCGCATTCGATTTCAAGAAGTTTAACTCTTAATTTTTCCCCCTGCGAAAAGTCTGTTTGTTTTGCGATGAGGGAATTGAATACTTCTTGCGGATGTGCTTTGAGCGTCATTGGTATGAGCGCAGTTTCCTTTGCTTTGAGATCTGCGAGTGCCTCTTCGTAGAGTGCTTCAACCGCATCGTGCCTTGCACGACTTATCTCAAGCGCAACCTGAAGGGCCACGGGAATATTTGATGTTTTTTTTGAAAGTGACAATAGACTGCTTCTCATACCCAGGCTCATGCTTGGGGTGATGGCTGCTGCGGACAGGGTGAGTAATACAAGGGTGCGTTTCATCGATCTAGTCTCCGGTAATGTGGTGATTAAAATGCATGTCGCGATAAGAGTACCACTTTTTTTCGGCGAGACCATACCCTGGGTAGAAAAAAGTACAGCCCCCGTTTTCAGGAGAAAAAGTTTAAAATGTTGTAAAAAAATATTTCAATTCTTGACTTTACAAATTGAAATACCTCAGGATTGAATTCAGAACAAGTCATTCTGCATCGGAAGATAATGATGGGTGAGGGGGGAGTTGGGGATACTGAGTGCATTCGCACATTGTTTCTCAATTAACTTATCTGTCATATAATTTCTATTTGGAAAACAATGTCATAATGCTTTGCGTAATGCAAAAGTAAGGGGATAGGGTATGAAGCGTTTATCATTTTTTATGTTTGTTGTGTTGTTTTCGAATCTCGCATTGCGTGCAACCGACATGCCGCAATGGTCTGATTATGCCAACACGTTGCTCAGTTCTATGAATGATATGAGCAATCAGTTTGCAGCAGATATGGATCTCTATGCATCTATGATTACTGAGATTGATCAGCTCAATGAAAATTTTGATGGTAGTGAACAAAGTCGTCGTGGTTTGTGGCTTTCAATAACTTCTCTATTTAATCATTCAGCGCAAGTGGCTGCAGAAGCTGCCGCCCAAATGGAAGAGGTGATCTCGCAAAAAGATGAGCTTATTCACGAACTCAAGCAGCAATTGAAACAATTATTGCATGAAACAAAAGCTGAAATTGAAGCACTCAACGAAACAATTGATCAATTAAATCAAGATCTTAATGCAGCGCATGAAGCCTATGCAACATTGGTTGATAATGGTAATGCATTGGCGCAAGAAGTGATTGCACAATTGAGTGCCTTGAAATTGCAATATTGCCAAATGATTGATCAACGCGCACTCTTTTTGGCAGCAGTTGGCCGTTTAATGGACAATGTGAATCAATATATTTCAGACAACGCAGCAGATGTGAGTGATGGGCAAGAATCTGATGACGCACAAGCAGCACCAACTTCAGATGATTCAAGCGCAGCTCCAGTTGCAGACGCGACAAGCGCAGATGCAGTTGCTCCAGAGCAAACTGATGCGCCATCATCTCCAAGTGTTACCGTTGTGATCCCAGCACAAAATGATTCGCAAGATGACACAACTTCTACAGACTCTTCAGTAATCGTAGCGCCAGTTGATGAAACTTCAGCAACCGATGCAGTTACTCCTGCTGTTGATGCAACACCAGTAGCTGATGCGGCTCCGGTGGTTGATCAAACAGTTGCCCTAGTGACCACTGATACAACATCTACAGATTCTTCAGTAGCACCAGTAACGGATGTAGTTGTAGATGTAGTTGCGCCAACAGTTGATCCTGTTGTTGATGCAGCTCCGGTAGTTGATGCACCAGTTGCTCCAGTGACAACCGATATAACGTCTACAGATTCTTCAGTGGATGCAGCTCCAGTGGTTGACCAAACTTTGGCAACTGATGTGGTAGCGCCAGTAGTGGATGAGGTTCCAGCCGTTGATCAAACAGTTGACCTAGTGACAACTGATACAGGTTCTACAGATTCTTCAGTAGTTGCAGTAGCGGATGTGGTTGATGCAGTGGAAGCGCAAACAACAAACTAAAATTCCTTTCATCGAAAACGAAAAAGACCTGTTCATACGAACGGGTCTTTTTTTTATTCTACGTTGGCAGATAGATGGTTTACCACCTGAATGAATAACAGTAGAATAACCCTGCGTAGCTTTAGCGTAGTAGGGTAGGGCTATTAAAGCGCGTTATACTACCTGCGTGAAGATATTCATTCGAATGCAAAGGAGTCACAATGAAGTTTTTCCTCGATACTGCTGATGTGAAGGCAATCCAAAAATGGGCAGAGACAGGCCTTGTCGATGGTGTGACCACCAATCCAACCCACCTGAGCAAAGAGGGCGGAGATCCCAAAAAAAAGATCAAAGAAATCATTTCTATTTTGCCGAAGGGTGACATTAGCGTTGAAGTGACTGAGCAAAAACCGGAAGCGGTCTATAAGCAGGCACGTGCGATAGCAAAAATATCAAAGAATATTTCAGTTAAAATCCCATGCCATAGTGATTATTATCCGGTAATTGGCAAACTTGCCAAAGAAGGAATCAGTGTGAATGTAACGCTCGTGTTCACGGTCATCCAAGCAGCGATGATGGCGAGATTAGGCGTGCATTACGTTTCTCCTTTTATCGGACGGTTGGAAGACATTGATGTTGATGGTATGCAACTGTTACCAGAGATGCGTGAAATTTTTGATCTCTATGGATTCAAGACTGAAATTTTAGCCGCATCATTGCGCAGTGTACCCCATGTGCATGATGCCATGCTGGCAGGAGCGGATGTCCTAACATTGCCGATCAGTCTCTTTGAAAAAATGGTACAAAATCCATTGACCGATCGTGGAATTGAAATGTTCAATGCCGATTGGAAAAAATTAGGGGTGAAGCAATTTCCTTGAGCGCTGATCCAAACACATGATTGTTTTTTCCGACGCCTGCACGCTATCCTGAAAAAAATTAATTTCAGGAGATATGTATGAAGTTCTTATTCCGCATAGGGCTCTATGCCTGGCTTGTTGTTTTCACTGCTGTTGCGATGGATGTTCCTCGTGAGCAATTTGATCTTTTTTATTCCGGCAACACAAGCATCGATGAACAAATTGTTTCTGCAATTCAGCAAGCGCCGCCAGGCTCCACTATTATTCTTGCGCAACTTTTTTTAACCCACAAAAGAATCACTGATGCGCTTGGGGATTTTTTGGACAATAATCGGGGCAGTGTTGAACTGCTCATTGATCAGCGGCATGGCCCAACGAGGGGCTTTGCAGAATGGCTGGAAAAAAAGGGTGCAAAGTTGCAGCGGGCAAAAGGGTTGCATGTCAAGCAGTGCATCGTTGCGCCACACGGATTGTTGCAGCCAAGATCTTTATTTGCGGCCGGGCAAGGAGAGCCTGAAGAGCCTGTAGAAGAAAGCTGTGCTAATGCGGATGTTGATTTGGTGATTCGTGCACCAGATGGGCAAGGAAAAGTTTTTTTTATGTCTGAAAATTTGAGCACCATGGCAAACCAGCATTTGGAGTATGCGCTTTATAGCCAAGATCCACAGGTGGTGTGTGATAATGTTGCCGCATATCAGGAGGGTGCTGAGTTTATGCAATTGGCTACTCCGGAAAAAAAGAAAGCGTTGAAGAGTCGTTCTGTGCAAGAACTCACTCCCTCAAAGCCCGGCGCCATTCTAACAACTGCAAAATCGGATATCCTCGAGTGCACCCGGCTGCGGATGCTCAAGCCACTTGAAAATGGCATGAAGGAGACGATGCGGATTGCCACTATGACCTTTGATTCTCAAGAGATTGCAGATGCGCTCAAGCAGAAAGCGCAAAACCCACATGCTCGAGTTCAATTGATTGTGGATGGCTCTGTGTTGCAAGCGAAAAAGGGTCGCGAGTTGCTCGCTGATCTGAAAGAAAATGGAGTAGAAATCTTTGTCTATAATGTTGATCGCAGCAAAAAGGTGTGGGAAGGAAGTACCATTCCCCTGTTGCAGCATGCAAAAATTGTGTATCGCTTGCGTGAAAAGCAGGGGCAAGAGCCGGAAGTTCTGTCTATTTTTTATACCGGGAATATGGCGGAAAAAAGTAACACCGAATTCAATATGGCATCATTCCATTTAAACGATCAGGCATTGGCGGCAAAAGCGGTGGGACTGCTGGATGCCTTAGTGAAGGAATCACAACCATATGCCCAAATAGATTTTGGAGCAGTCGAGGGGCGGGCGAAAGAGAAAAAGGTGAAGGCAGCTAAGAAAGCGGCAACCAAAAAAGTGCAGGAAAAGCGTGAGGAGAAAGAGGAGCTTGCTCAACCAAGAGCGCCTAAAAAGTCTCGTGTGAAAAAAGGAGTAATTTCCAAATAGTAACATTAGCAAGGGGCTGGATTCTTGATATACTAAGGTATAGTTTGAACAAAATTCTTTTTGGGTGTTCATAGTATTATGGCTAAAAAAATATTCAAGTTGCACAATCCATATCCGGCAGCTGGTTCCCAGCCCGAGGCAATCAAGAAGTTGGTCAAGGGGCGTCCTGGCAGGTCCACCTTGCTTGGTGTAACCGGATCAGGCAAAACATATACTATGGCCAATGTGATTGCCCAGCAGGATCGGCCGGTGCTGGTATTGGCGCCAAATAAAACGTTGGCTGCGCAGCTCTATGAAGAGTTTTCTCTCTTCTTTCCCGAAAATAAGGTTTGCTATTTTGTCAGCTACTATGATTACTATCAACCCGAGTCTTATATGCCGGCGCAGGATATTTATATCCCCAAAGAGACGAAGGTCAACAGCGAGATCGAACGCTTGCGGATTGAGGCAACTGCCTCGCTGATCAACCGTCGCGACACGATTGTGATTTCCTCAGTCTCCTGCATCTATTCGCTGGGTAACCCAGAAGATTATCGCAACTTGGCAGAATCATTTGTGGTAGGCCAAGAAATTTCCCGTACTGAATTGGTGCGGCGATTAATTTTCATTCAATATCAGCGCAATGAGACGGACAAAGGACCGGGGACTCTCCAGGTTTTGGGAAATACCGTTGAGATAAATTTGCCCTACCAGCGAGAAAAATTACGCATCGAGCTTTTTGGCAACACTATCGAATCATTGCAGTGGGTGGACAAGCATAATAACAATGTCCTCATGGCCTTGGATAATGCCGTGGTGTTTCCTGCAAAACATTTTGTGACTCCTGAGCACAAAAAAGAAGCGGCACTCAAAAGCATCGAATCTGAATTGCGCGATTGGGCGCCAATGCTTGAAAATCCTATCTATCAAGAACGGATTCAAAAGCGCGTGACGCATGATTTGGAAATGTTGCGTGAGGTTGGTTACTGTTCGGGAATCGAAAATTATTCAGTACATTTTGATGGGCGCAGATCTGGCTCAAAACCGCCATGCTTGTTTGATTTCTTTCCGAAAGATTTTCTTTTAATTCTCGATGAGTCTCACATTGCCATTCCCCAACTGCGTGGGATGTATGCCGGTGATCGTGCGCGTAAAAAATCATTAATCGAATTTGGGTTCCGGTTGCCATCGGCATTCGATAACCGGCCGCTCCGGTTTGAAGAAATTGAGAAATATTTTAATGATGTGATCTTTGTTTCGGCAACACCGGGCGATTATGAGATTGAACATTCTGATCAGGTGGTGGAACAAATTATTCGTCCAACGGGATTGCTCGATCCAGAAGTGTTTGTGCAGCCGCGAGTTGGCCAGATGGACCATCTAGTCAAGCTCATCAAGGAAAAAACAGAAGCGGGTTATCGTTCGCTTGTGATGGTGCTGACCAAAAAGCTTGCTGAAGAGCTTGCCCATTATTTGGAAGAACGAAAAATTCGTGTCTGCTATTTGCACAGTGATTTGAAAACACCAGAACGAACTGAACTTCTGCAAAAATTGCGCCTTGGCATTTTTGATTGCTTGGTGGGGGTCAACTTGCTGCGTGAAGGTATCGATTTGCCGGAAGTTGCGCTTGTGGCCATCATGGATGCGGATGTGGAAAGTTTCTTGCGCGATAAACGCTCGCTCATTCAGATTATTGGTCGTGCTGCGCGAAATACTGAATCGGAAGTTGTGTTGTATGCGGATAAGATTACGCAATCGATGGACAATGCGATGAAAGAAACGGCGCGGCGCCGCATGCTTCAGCATGAATACAACCAATCGCATGGCATCACACCACAAACGGTCAAACGGGAAGTTAAAAAAAGCATCACTGATCTGCAAGCGGCTATTGCTGCTGCCTCAAAATTGGGCAAAGCGAAGAAGAAAAAAGAAAATGAGTCTGCAGTTTCCAAGGATGAAGTGGGGCAACGGCTTATTCAAATCGAGCGTGATATGCAGGATGCTGCAGAGCGGCTCGATTTCGAAACAGCAATTGCACTTCGTTCTGAATGGTACGATCTCAAAAAGACCATGGATTCATAAAAACATCTATTGAGTATATTCGTCTGCCTGCATCCAAGAGGTGTGGGCAGATTTTTTTTGGTCATAAAAACTGTTCATCCATAATTTGTGCATTTTTGTTATCCTTGAATGGTATTTTATTTTTATATCAAGGAGTTTTTTGTTGAAGATTATTATATTTATCGCAACACTCATTGTTGCATCATTGCTAACCGTTTCCCTTGGTTTTTGCGCACGAAAGGAACCAATGATTCCAGAATCACACTATCCCTTTGTTCATTCAGTTTCCGATGTGGCTCAATTATTTCCTAAAACGATTGAGGAAATCCAACGTTGGACAACTGATTATACCGGTCAAGTGACCGATGCCATTAACGCGCTTATTGCCATTCCGGCAGCAGAACGCACGTTTGCCAATACCGCACAAGCGCTTGATGATATCGGTAGCTTGTCCCAGCTTGGCATTCGAGGAAATTCCATTGAGGTGATTGAGTATGTGCATCCTGATGAGGCGATGCGCAATGCAGCGCATGAATCCAGCCTCAAGTTGAAAGATTTTTGGATCGATACTATTTCCACCAACAAGCCGCTCTATCACGCGTTCAAAGATTATTATGAGGGTGCCTATAAAACGGAAAATCTGACTGATGAGCAGCGCTATTTGGTTGAAGAAAGTATGAAGGAATTCAAGCGCGCTGGTTTGCATTTGCCCGATGATCAACTTGCGAAAGTGAAAGAAGTCAAAAAAGAGTTGATGGTTCTCTCCCAAGATTTTGAGAAAAATATTGCAGAAAGTATGGGCAAGCAGCACATCACGGTTGCCAGAGAAGGCTTGGATGGCCTTGATGATGATTTTATTGCTGCACTCAAACGCACTGATGATGGCAACTATATTCTCGGCGTTGATTATCCAACCTATTTTAATGTGCTGAGAAATTGCCGCGTTGAGCAAACAAGAAAAGATCTCTACCGTGCATTTGGTAATGTTGCCTATCCGGAAAATGATATTCTGCTTAAAAAGATTATCGCTAAACGAGATGAGTTAGTGCATCTGCTTGGTTTTGAAAGCTATGCGGCCTATGATATTGAAAATAAAATGGCGAAAAAAGTTTCTCGCGTTGAGGAATTTTTAGGCGGATTGATGGAGCGTTTAGTTCCTAAAGCGCAGGCAGAAATCGCACGCCTTACTGCCGATCTTCCTGAATCAGTTTCGCTCACGGAAGATGGCCTGATCAAACCGTGGGATCTTTCATT
>Ga0268264_10002192_pt1 | contig 17358 bp, 15 predicted proteins | sample KBSSwiS32_FD_190357 | JGI IMG/M metagenome (GOLD analysis project Ga0268264, IMG submission 190357) | Switchgrass rhizosphere microbial communities from Kellogg Biological Station, Michigan, USA - KBS Switchgrass S3-2 (SPAdes) (version 2) | ecosystem: Host-associated > Plants > Roots >...
GCATGTTCACCGCAGCCTTCGACATGGAATAGGCGTTCAGTTGGTGCTCCACGGCCAGGCTTGCCAGTGACGAGGTATTGATGATCGAGCCGCCACCCGCTTTGATCATGTGCGGAAGCGCCGCCTGCGACAGCAGGATGAAACCACGCACATTGACCGCCATGATCCGGTCAAACACTGTCGAGCTGGCCGATGTCCGTCGCCTGATCCGCCGCTACCTTCCTTGAAAGGATGGCCGCATTGTTGTGCAGAACATCGATGCGCCCGAATGTCGCGACCGTGAACGCCACGGCATCGCGCGCCTGTTGTGGGTCCGCAACGTCAAGCTGAATTGCCGCCGCCTTCAGGCCGCGCTGCTGCAACCGTTCTGCCTCGATCTGAGCCTGATCCGCATTGAGGTCGGCGAAAACCCTGCTCGGCCATCAGAATGGCGCCTGCCCGGCCCATGCCCGAAGCCGATCCCGCGATAAGCGCAACTCGTCGTGCGAGTCTGTCCCTCATATTCTGCTCCCTCACCCGTGATTGGGCAGCCGAATTCCTCATCCAAGTGGCTGCCAGCCGCGCTGTCGCGCCCTAGGAACAAAGATTTGGCACATGATTTAGGGCGCCCTCTCACCATTTTCAGCCACATGCCGACATGATCGAACTATCACGCATCGGATAGCGCGGTGTTTGCCAGGATTAAGGGACACCTTTGCTTGTCGGCTATGCCGGGCAGTGAAACAATAGGCGAAAGATTGAGCCAAGAGGGGAAACGCCTGTGGCACGCTTGTCGGGAAAGGTCGCAATCGTTACGGGCGCAGGACGCGGCATCGGGCGCGAAATCGCTATCCTGTTCGCGCGTGAAGGCGCGACAGTGGCCCTGGTTTCGCGCACAGCGGCAAGCATGGATGAAGCTGTCGGTGAAATTCGGAGCAGCGGCGGCGTGGCGGCGGGATTCGTGTGCGACATTTCGCAACCTGACGAAGTCGCGGCAGCCGTCACAAGCGTGATGTCCGCTTTCGGCGGCGTAGATATCCTCGTCAACAACGCACACGACACGCGCAACGTCAACGCGCGCGTTGCGGAGGTAACGACAGAGCATTTGCGAACCCAGATGTCGGGCACGAATGCCGCATTGCAATTCATGCAACTCTGCCGGGTCAGCATGGCCCAGCGCGGGGGCGGCAATATCATCAACATGGCCTCCGCAGCGGGGGTCCACGGCAGCAAGACCTTCGCACCCTACGCCATGGCCAAGGAGGCCGTGCGTGCGCTGACGCGATGTGCCGCCCGCGAATGGGGTCGTGATGGCATAACAGTGAACGCAATCTGCCCCCTTGCGACGACTGACGCGCTGCAACAGGCGATCGACGCCGGCGTCGCGCAAGCACCCTCCGGCCCATTGGGTCGCTATGGGTCTCCGGCGGACGATATCGCGCCCGTTGCCCTGTTCCTCGCCAGTGCAGACAGCCGATTCATCACCGGACATACACTGATGGCCGATGGCGGGCTCAGCATGGACGCTGGCCGCTGACCCGGAACCGGACGTCGCAAATGAAGGAAACCGCCGTGTCGGCTCTGCTCACCCCTGTCCGTCTCGGCGTGATCGCATTGCGCAATCGCATTGTCATGGCGCCGATGACCCGCGATAGGGCCGGCCCGCAGGATGAGCCGACCGATCTCATGGTCGATTATTACCGTCAGAGAGCAGGCGCGGGGCTTATCGTCACCGAAGGAACGCAGCCCTCCCCCGCGGGCAAGGGATACTGGCGAACGCCCGGCGTTCACTCAGGCATCCAGATTGAGGGGTGGCGCAAGGTGGCCGACGCTGTCCACGCAGAGGGCGGTGCGATGGTCATGCAACTGATGCATTGTGGCAGGGCCAGCGTGAGAGCCAACAAGGATCCCGCCGCCGAAACCATCGCCCCGTCCGCCCTGCCGTCAGGGGTGAAAATTCCCGGCCCCGGCGGCGATCCGCAGGAGCCGGATATGCCCCGCGCGCTCGCTACCAAAGAGATTTCCGGCATCGTCGCGGAATATGCGCAGGCTGCCGCCAATGCACGATCCGCTGGGCTGGATGGCGTCGAACTGCACTGTGCCAGCGGATATTTGCCGATGCAGTTCCTGTCGTCCAATTCCAACCTGCGGACTGATCATTATGGAGGGAGTGCCGCGAACCGCATCCGTTTCGTAGTGGAAACATTGCAAGCCCTTGCCGACAGGATCGGCGCCGGTCGCGTGGGGTTCCGCATTTGCCCCGGGCATGACATCAACGGGATGAATGACGTCGACCCGCAGGAAACTTACGCAGCCCTCTTGAAAGCGGTCGCGCCGCTGGGCTTGGCCTACCTCCATCTCATCCACTTGCGGCTGACCTCGTTCGATCCGCTGGCCTTGGTGAAGGCGCATTGGCGAGGTCCAATCATCCTCAACAATTCGATGGCGCTCGACGAGGCCGAAGCGGTCGTCGCCCAGGGGCAGGCGGATGCGGTGTCGTTCGGCCGGCACTTTGTCAGCAATCCTGATCTGGTGGAACGCCTCAGGCATGGCCACCCTCTGGCGAAACTGAACCGGCAGACCCTGTATACCGGCCTTGGCGACGACCGCCGAGGATATACCGATTATCCCGCTTTCGTCTGACGAGGAACAACGGCATTGACACCAAAACAATATAGGCGCGTCGTCACCGGACTGGACGCACAAGGCCAGAGTTGCGTCATGATTGACGGCCCCGTGCCACCGGATCAGACCAGTACGAGCCTGGTGTGGCGGACCGCTTCGGTCCCTGCCGACAACAGCGGCACAGATGATACATGGACTCCTTTCAACCGGGCGCTGCTTTCTGAACCGGGCAGCAAGTTCATCCTGGTACACATGGAACCGGGGAAGTCCGAACAGGTGTTCATGCACGCCACCAACACGATCGATTACCTGATCGTGCTTGAAGGCGAGATCATGCTGGTGCTGGAAACCAGCGAAGTCCGGCTGGGGCCGGGCGACCTGGTCGTGGATCGTGGCGTCATCCACGGTTGGCGAAACGTGGGGGCAGGCCAAGCGACCTTCGTCTCGATCATGATCGAGGCGGAACCTGTCGGCCCCGGCGCGACGGTGTAACCGCTCAGCCTGATCTTCTGCCTTCCCGTTTGGGCCAGGCAGTCCTCAAATGGGGATGCTGGGCGACCAGATCCCGGCCTATGCTGCCATCAATTTCGGCGGCCGGTTCGGCGCTCGAGACTTGGAGAGGCATTATGGCGGAACATGATCTGGTCGTGCGGGGAGGAACCGTCGTTGACGGTCGGGGCAACGCGCCGATCCAGGCCGATGTGGCGATATGCGATGGCGTGATCGTCGAAATCGGCCAGTCGGTAGGGCATGGCACCCGCGAGATTGACGCGCAGGGCTGCATCGTCACTCCGGGCTTCGTCGACGTACACACCCATTATGACGGCCAGATCAGCTGGGAAAGCCGCATGGTGCCTTCGTCGAACCATGGGGTGACAACTGTGGTCATGGGTAATTGCGGCGTAGGGTTCGCTCCGTCCCGGCCCGATGATCATGAACTGGTCATCAAGCTCATGGAGGGAGTTGAGGACATCCCCGAGGTTGTGATGGCTGAAGGCGTGCCATGGAACTGGACCAGTTTCCCGGACTATCTCGACGCCCTCGACCAGCGCGCATCCGACGTGGATTTCGCCACACAGCTACCGCACAGTCCGCTGCGGGTGTTCGTCATGGGTCAGCGGGGCGTCGATCTCGAACCGGCCACTCCCGCCGACCTTGCCGAAATGCGACGGTTGACCGCCGAGGCCATACGGGCCGGCGCGCTTGGCGTCTCCACCTCACGCAGTTTGTTCCACCGCTTCAGGAGCGGTGCCCTGGCCCCGTCGGTCGGCTCGGTGGAGGAGGAACTGCGCACGCTTGCGCTAGGACTGAGGGATGCCGGGTCCGGCGTGTTTCAGTGCATACCCAGCCTGGAAGGCAGTCCGGAAGGGGAAATGGCGGTTTTCCAGGATATTGCACGCTCATCGGGCCGCCCTGTGAACTTCAGCATGCTCCTCCCCGACATGGCCTATATCGACGGGATTCATGATGCCGCCCGCGAAGGCCTCACGATCCGGGCACATTTCGCGCCCCGGCCCACGGGCATATTGTTCGGCCTTGACCTTAGCTATCATCCGTTTTCGCTGCATCCCAGCTTCCGGCCGATCGCGCACGCTCCGCTGGCTGGAAAGGTGGCACGGATGCGCGATCCGGCATTCCGCCGCCAGCTTCTCTCCGAAACGGCCGAGGATCCCAATCCCTTCTTCCTCAAGCTTGTGAACACACGCGAATATCTGTTTCTTGTTCGGGAGCCGCTGGATTATCATATCTCGCTGGATGCCAGTCTTAACGTGCAGGCCCGCCAGCGCGGTGTCCCGCTCGACGAACTGATCTACGATACCTTGCTCGAAGATGATGGACGCGCAATCCTCGGTCTCTTTTCGCGAGATCCCCGCAGCTATGTCGAGGCTATGCGGCCTCTGGTCGAATCCGATCTGGCGGTCATGGGCTTGGGTGACGGGGGTGCGCATTATGGCATGATCTGCGACGCAGCCTATACCACCTACATGCTCGCTCAACGAAGAGACGGGCCGCTGGGCCATGAGTTGCCGCACCTCATTCAGGCGATGACGAGCCGTCCCGCTGCGTCGGTGGGGTTGAATGACAGGGGTGTGATCGCGGCAGGCTACAAGGGCGATCTCAACGTTATCGACCTCGATCGACTGAGCCTTTCCCGTCCCCATGTCGTGCGCGACCTGCCGGCAGGCGGAAAGCGCCTGTTCCAGCCCTCCCGGGGCTATCGCGCCACGATTGTCAGCGGGGTGGTCACGCAGCGGGACGATCTGCCGACCGGCGCTCTGCCCGGGCGGCTCGTCCGCCACGCCCGGAACAGGCCACGGGCCGATGAGCGCCTGCTGGTCAGCCAGGAATAACGGTCCGTCCTCGAAATGGTGGTCGGGGCATATCCTCGACCACCTGATTACAACCGCGAAGGGTTGCCCCAGCTTTGCAAATCCAAGGTTAGGCGAGCTCGACCGCCACAGCCGTCGCCTCACCACCACCGATGCAATCAACGCCAGCGCCAGCGCCTTGATGACCATATCGTTGACCGACAGCCTCACATGACGACTTCCAGCCGTCACCGTCCCGCTCGATTTGCTCAATCGCACGCGTCGTCAGGCGCAGATAGACCGATCCGGCATCGTCGGCCTGCATATGCTCGAACGCCCAGCGCTTCATGAGAGCCAGTTCGTCGACGAAGGCCGGCTCGAAATAGGTGAACCCGGGCTGCCCCATGCCGATCAGCGGCGAGTTGAGCCGGCCGCCCGAATCGCCGCGACAAAGGCTGTGAAGGAGCTCGGCTCCGAGCCGATGCCCCATTTCTCGGCACGGCGAATCACCTCCCTCGATGAATTCGAGACCTACCTGAACGCCGTGGTCGGCCATGCTGGCGTCCGCCGGTGCTTTGTCATTGCTGGTGATCCATCTCAGGCCGAAGGTCCTTTTGAGGAAAGCTCGGCATTGATTGCGACGGGAGCGTTCGAGCGCGCGGGAATCAAGGCCATCGGCGTTGGGGGCCACCCTGAGGGCCATTCGAACATGTCCGTCGAGCAATGCTTTTCAGTGCTCGAAGCAAAATGCGCGGACATTGAGAGCCGTGGCATGGCGCCGCTGATCGTGACGCAATTCGGCTTCGATTCCCGCCCATTCCTTGAGTGGCTCAAGCAGTTGCGTGCTCGCGGGATCGATCACCTGTCCGGATCGGCGTTCCCAGGCAAGCCCGCCCGAGGCGATCACCAGAGAGGCGGCGGCGCGACCCCCGCGCCGCCGCCGCCCTCATGAAGCGATCAGAACTTCACGCCGAGCCGGGCATACCACTCGGCCGGGCGGTTGTAGGTGCCGTAGATCGCGCCACCGGCGATCTGTGCCTGGCCGGTGATGAGGTAGCGCTGGTTGGTTAGGTTGGTGCCGCCGACGGTGATGTCGAAGTGCTCGTTGGCGGGCTTGAACTGGATCGAGCCATTGACGATGTCGGTCGGCTGGCGAACCAGCAGGAAGGTGCCTTCGGTGTCGTTCCGCATCGAACTGGTGTGCGTGTAGTCAGCCAGGAACACGAGCCTCGACCCATTGCCCAGCGGCACTTCGAGCCGCGGCGAGATGTTCGCCTTCAACTTGGGCGCCTTGGGCAGGGAGGCACCCTTGAAGACGCCCGCCTGGAACGGGTTGGGCGCCACGAACGCGGAGTTGCCCCCGCAGAACGCCGCGGCGTTGCCGTTCTCGCCGCAGATGTAGGTGTACTCGGCGTCGAGCACGCCGATCGAGCCGTTGATCGTGAACCAGGAAGTGGGAGCGGCGGTCGCCTCGATCTCGAACCCCTTGACCCGCGCGTTGCCCAGATTCGCCACCGTCGGTGAGATGCCGATCTGCTGGTTGAGCTGGATGCCCTTGTACTGCGTGGTGAACGCCGCGATGTTGAGCTGGAGCTTGCGGTCGAGGAACTGCGACTTGAGCCCGATCTCGAACGATTCGACCTTTTCCGGCCCGAAGGTCGGCGCGCTGGGCAAGGGGTTCGAAAGGCGCGTCGTCCACCCGCCCGAACGATAGCCGCGTGACCACGAGAAGTAGCCCATCACGCGCTCGCTCGGGTGGATCTGGATCCCGGCCTTGGGCGAGAAGTTGTTGAACTTCTGCTTGCTGGGGCCGGCCGGGTAGTAGTCGAGGAAGTTGGGCAGGCTGCCCAGCGACTGCTGGTAGTCACCCGCGAAGCGCGCATAGTTGTTGTTGCCGACAGGGAAGCCGGTGAGCGCGAAGCACGGGATGCCGTTGATCGCACCATTGGGTGGCACGCAGTTGAACAGCTTGTAGTTAAAGGCGTTGTCGTCGGCCTGGCCGCCGAAATACTGCTTGTCCTCGTGGGTGAAGCGCCCGCCGAGCGTGATGCCGATGAGGTCGCTCAGCCGATAATCGATCTGCCCGAACGCGGCCAACGCCTTGGTGTTGATATAGCCCGGTCCGTCGACCTGGAGCAGCCCCTCGCCAAAGGTCACATAGTCCTGCAGGTCCCCCGCTTCCTTGAAATAATAGCCGCCGAAGGTGAACTTCAGCTTGTCGTCGAGCGCCGAGCCATTGAGCTGGAGCTCCTGGCTGAACTGGTGCTGGTTCACCGTGAAACTGACCCCGAGGAGATTGACCGGCGACCCGTCGACGTCGACACCCGCGTTGAAATCCACCTTGCGGTACGAGGTAATCGACTTGATCAGGATCGTGTCGGTCAGGTCCTGCTGCAGCGTGGCGGTCACGCCATATTGCTTGATCCTGGAGTAGTTGTTGCCGTTGGCATAGGTCGTGTCCTTGCTCGGGGCGATGAAGCGGCTGTCATAAGGGAGCAAGCCGCCCGCCGTCAGCCCGGCACCCGCCAGACCGGGCAAGGCGTTGTATCCCTGGACGCCGGTGCGCGGGCCGCACAGATTCCCGGCGGCGCGTGCCGCGATCTGCGCCGGAGTGGCGCCGATGCAGAAATTGTAGAGGCCGGCGAAAAGGAAGCCCGACGATCCGGTCAGCACGTCGAGCGCGGTCTGCCCGCCCGGATAGCCCTCGAGCGGGCCAAGATTGTTGGCGACCAACCCGGCGAACGGACCGGGCACATTCTCAGTCGTCGCCAGCAGGCTGCTGGCCGTCGTTTCCTGGTCGACGTTGGTGTAGTCGAACGTCACCGTCGCCTTGAAGCTGCCACCGTTATATTTGAGCTTGTTGCGGAAGCTGTAATTGTTTTCACCGCCCTGCCGGCTGCCGTTGTTGTTGTAGCCGGCGGCGTTGTAGTTTTGGAACGAACTGGACGTAAAGGGAGTCGCCCACGGGAAGGGGATGCGGTGCTGGTAGCCGTCGCGGCGCTGGATTCCGAAGGTCACCGAGCCGAACAGGTCGCTGCTGATCGGGATGTCGACCGTGCCGCGCGCGCCGAAGCGGTTATAGCTGCCGGTGGTGAGATCGCCCACAAAGCGGAATTCCTTGCCCGGATCGTGCGTCACGATCGAAACCGCGCCGCCGATCGTGTTGCGGCCGAACAGCGTGCCCTGCGGTCCCTTGAGCACCTCGATCCGCTCGACATCGAGCAGGTCCTGGTTGGCACCGACCGAGCGGCCGAGATAGACCCCGTCGAGATAGACGCCCACTGCCTGGTCGATGTTGAACGCGAAGTCCGACGAGCCGATGCCGCGGATCGAAGCACCGAGCACCGCGGTCGAGCCCGAAAACGGCGTCGATGAATCGAGCGTGACGTTCGGCGAGATCGAGGTCAGCGCCGAGACATCACCCACCGCGCGCTCCTTGAGCGCCTCGGCGGTGAACGCCGAAATCGCGATCGGTACGTTCTGGACATTCTCCGCACGCTTCTGTGCGGTCACCACGATCTCGGCAATCCCGCCATCGTCCTGCGATTGCGGCCCGGCTTCCTGCGCCAGGGCAACATTCGGCGCCAAAGCCAGCGCCGAGACTCCCCCCAACAGGGCCACAGACAAAACTCGAATGGAAACAAAATTGGCCATCATCAGCCCCTCCCCTTTGCGCACTTGACCCGGGGCTTCACCCCCGTTGGTTGGACTTGTGCTCGATTACCGGGGCCAAATTGGGCCCTTCGAAGAAAATAGTCTCGGCAGATTCGGTCCATTCGATTGGCAAAAACGGAACAGTGGCTTCATGTCACGCTAAAAATTCGCCGGCGCGAGCCCTCAAGCTCAGACGTATATCTCTATCTTTCAGATGGATAACCTGCCACGCATCCATCTCTGACGCGCTTGCACTGAGCCAAATCGCGGCCATTTTGCGAAAATCCAGGCAGAAGGCGATTGAGGCAATCGGAAAATGCCCAATCGTTCCGATCAATAATCACTCAAGCCGATCCGAATTTCCGGGAATCAATGATTGGCAATGCGGCTAGCACGAATCTTTGTCGAGCTTGAGCTCGTACCGGCGAGCCCCACGCAACGGTCAAGTCGTAAGCACATGATGGCTTGCGGACTTGGCACACCCACCGCTTGGCCGATGCTAATCTCGTACCATCGGTCGGCAGCATCGGGGAGTCGTACGACGCCTTGGCCGAGACGATCAACGGCCTCTACAAGGCCGAGGTCCATCTGGCGGCAGCGTTCGCGGGCAAGCGCTTCGGCGGTCGAATTTGCAACACGCCGCTGGGTGGACTGGTTCAATAATCAGCAGCTCTTCGGCTCCATCGGCTATATCACGCCCACCGAAGCCGAGGCCAACCACTATGCAGCCATGCACCACCTCGACATGGCCGCGGGCAAGCATGACTCCGCACATCGTTCAGGTGTTTCTGCCGCCTTAATCGACAAGACGACAGCCCCGTGCGGATTTCGAGGTTGTGCGCAAGAAAATGCTCGACCGCTGCGGTGGTGTTACCATTTATGCGGGGGCGCTGGCGGTGAGGCTGTGGAAAATATCGCAACGCTGGCGGCCCAACGGTTTGAGTGCGACGGCTAAGCGGAATGTGCCTGCTGATCCCGGTGAAATTCCTCCCACCCCTGATAGCCGAGGAAGTTATTCTCATCGAAGAACAGGATCGGCCCGCCCAGGATCATGAGGTACTCCGTATCCTCGAGCGCCTTGGTCTCGCCGTGAATCATGCCGTTCGCCTCGTAGAGATAGTCGCCGGCGACCAGCTCGGAGTCGCGCACCTGAAGGCGGCCCTTGAGCATGAAGACATGGGCATCACCCAGGTGCTTGTGCGGCGGCGTGGCCGACCCCGTCAGCGTGCGTATGAGCACCGCCGTCCGCCCGGTTTCCGGGCCGGTCCAAAGTACCTTCATGAACTGCCGCTCGGGATCGAAGCGGTTCGGAATCCACTCGAGCTTGTCAGCGTGGACCAAAACGTCGCTCATGACGTCTGAGTTGACGGGCGAGATGTCTTGCGAAAGTGCCACGGCTATCCTCCTCCTAAGGGCAGAAGCCGGCCGACGGTGGGGAACCGGCTGCCGCAGTGCTCCGGCAAACCGACTTCTGACGCCGTTATGAGCGTTCGAACTGCGTCCCGTCTCGCCGCTTCAGGGCCTTTTTCTTTGCGAAAAAGGAACTGCAAACCTATCATGAGCAAGGCGCGTTGCGCCGCGCGCTGCGGTCGGAATCGGCCCCCCGATCCCGCCAGTCCTTCTTGCAACGGGCACTCCGCGGCGATGCTCAGCGCCAGCATTCCGACCGGGAGGCCTGACCGATAACCGGGTTCAAGACATTTCTCGGATCGAGGCTTTTGTAGAACTCCGATATCCTGTGCGCCCTGCTTCCCGAGCGGCTGATCCAATGATCGCTGCGCCGCCAAGTTCGAGAGCGCTGTCCGCTACCTAGGGGTGGGCATAGAAGTCGCTCTCGAACTCCCCGAACCGGCTGAAGTCTAATGGAGTCAGGCCAGCGGCTTGACCGCCCCGAGCCGCATGCCGCCGTCGATCATCACGTGGCTGCCGGTCATGTAGCTGCCGGCGTCGCTCGCGAGGAGCAGCGCGAGCGGCTTGATCTGGCATGTCTCGGCCATGCGGCCCACTGGGACCAGTGCGTCAAATGTGGCCTTAGCGGCCCGGTTCTTCTTGACCCAGCCGTCGCCGATGTTGGTCACGAACGGCCCCGGTGCAATGGCGTTAACGCGTATGCCATAGGCGGCGAGTTCGTAGGCGGCGTGGCGCATGAAGTGCTTCACGCCCGCCTTCGCGGCCATGTAGGGCACCCCGACGATCGCTTCGTTGACCTCGGCGGCGTTCGAGCTGGTGATGACGATGCTGCCGCCGCAGCGATGAGTGTTGGCCTTCATCACCCGCGCCGCCTCGCGCACAGTGTGGAACACGCCGGTCAGGTTGATGCTGATCGACTTATACCACCGCCCGGGATCGTAAACGTCGATCTGGCCTTCCGGATTGCGCTTGCCCTCAGGCGTCCAGAAGCCGTTGCCGACATCGAGCCCGGCGTTGGCGAAAGCGATGTCGCAGCCGCCGTACACCGCGACGTGGTCGTCGAAGGCCCGCGCCATCTGATCGAGCTGGGCGACGTCGCACACGCCCCAGCGCGCTTCGTAGCCTTCGTCGACCAGCCGCAGCGCCTCGCGCGCGGCGCCCGCGCCGTCGATGTCGGTCAGCGTTACCCTAGCGCCGGCCTCGGCCATGCATTCGGCGTAAGCGAGCCCGATCCCGCTTGCCGCCCCGGTGACGAGCGCCGAGCGGCCGCGGATGTCGAACTGGTCGAGGGTCTTCATGCTACTTCCTTCGTCAACCCGGACTTTGTTCCGGGATCCTGTTGCCTTCCGCCGAGCGCTGCATGCCGCAGTGTGACCTAGCCAGACGGTGCTCAGCGCCAGAATTCCGATCGGGAGGCCTGACCAATACCCGGGTTCAAGACGTTCCTCGGATCGAGGCTCTTGTAGAATTCCGACAGGGCAGGCTTTGCCTTGTAAAGATGCCCGACGTTATGCTCCGCCGGGTACTCGGCCCCGCGGCGGTCGAGAATGCGCAGCATCCGATGCTCGAGAGTGATCGGATCCACGCCTTTGCGGACGATATAGTCCTGATGGAACACATGGCAGAAGAAGTGGCCGTAATAGAGCTTGTGGATGACATCCTGCTCGATGTTCGGTGGCAGCGCCTCGAACCAGTCGGTGTCATTGCGCCGCAGCGCGATGTCGAGCGCCAGGATGTCCTCCACCTCCTTTCCATGAACCTCACGGTAGCGGACGGCCGCGCCTGCCGCGGCAAACCGGTGCAGGAACGCCTTGGCCCCTTCATCCGGCGTGCATTCGAAGAAGTCGCCGGCGTGCGAGGGAAATCGTGTCGCCAGATATGAGCGCGCTTCCCCGGCTCCCGCAGCCGAGATCTTGATCATGAGGTAATGTTCGTACCGGACGCGGAAATCCTGCATCCGTCGCGGCAGGTGGCCGGGTGCGAACCGGCTGGCCCGCTGCAGAAGGCGATCGACGAACCCGGTGCGGAAGCCGAGTTTCTTCGCGGCAGCATCGATCCTCGCCTTGAGCGCGAACAAGCCGGGCAGCCGGCCTGCTCCAAGCCACTGGATCGCGAGGAAGGTATCCTTGCCGTATTTCTCGGCCACATCGTACGCCGTGCGGTGCATATATTCGCCGGCAATGGGCAGCGCCGAAAACGTCCCGAGCATGTCACGCCGAAGCCGGGTCAACTCGCCCGTGTCGTTCGTCCCGATGTAGAAGACAACGGCGCCCCGTTCGGCAGGAAATGTGTCAAGGCGCACGGCAAACACCGCGAGCTTTCCGGCGCAGCCGGATGCCTCGTAAAGACGCGACGGATCGGCATTGAACCGGGCCGGAGTCGGCGCGTCGACCTCGCGGACGCGGGCGGAGTAACGATCATCCGAGCCAACGCGGCCGGGCTCGAGGTCCGCGTCGCGATCCGAGAATTCCCCGCGCTCGATCCGCTGCAGCAGGTTCTCGGGGTCCTCGCCCAGCTCGATGCCGAGGTGGTTCACCAGCCTCACCCGGCCCTGCTCGTCGATCCGGGCGAAGAGGGAAAGCTCGGTATAGACCGGGCCGCGGTGAACCAGCGAGCCGCCGGAGTTGTTGCAGACTCCGCCGACCACGGAAGCACCGACGCAGGAGGAACCGATGACCGAATGCGGCTCCCGGCCCAGCGGCTGCAGTTTCCGTTCCAACGCGTAGAGCGTGGATCCCGGCAGGCAAACGACCTGGCGACCTCCATCAAGCAGGTGGATCGCATCGATCCGAAGGGTATTCACCAGGACAACCGGCCTGTCGTAGTCACCGAACGGTGTCGAGCCGCCTGTCAGCCCGGTGTTGGCGGCCTGAAAAATCATGACGGCGCCCGAATCCAGACACGCCTTCAGCACCCGCCATTGCTCGACCAGCGAGCCTGGCCGCACCACCGCCACGACCTCTCCGTGGCCATAGCGGTAGCCCCGGGTGTAGCGTTCAGCTGCAGCATGGCCGGAGAGCACATGGGCCGCGCCGACGATTGTCGTCAGCGCCCCGATGAGGTCTTCCCGCGAGGCCGGTCCTGCGGTGCCGCTGGTGGGTTCTGCAAGGCTTTGCACTCCTTGCGGCCCGTAGATTACTCGCCCACCACCATCTGCGCGAGGGCGGGTGCGGAGAGGATCTCGATCCAGTAGCCATCCGGGTCCTTGATGAAGGCGAGACCCTTCATCTTGCCGTCGTCGGGCCGCTTCACGAATTCGACGCCATGTGCATCAAAGTGCTCGGCAGCGGCATAGACGTCCGGCACAGTGATGCCGATATGACCAAAACCGCGCGGATCGGAATTGCCGTTGTGATACCCGGCGAAATCGTCGTCCGTCTCGGTGCCCCAGTTATGGGTCAACTCGAGGGTAGCCTTCTGGCGAAACACGAACGCAGCGCGCTGCGCGGGGTCGTTTGGCACCTGCTCGTCATCGGGGCGGACAAAGGCCATGAAATAGAGCGAAAACTGCATTTCCGGGAAATCGAACCGGTCCAGCAGCGTCATCCCGAGGACGTCGCGGTAGAAGGTCACCGAGCGCTCCGGATCCTTGATGCGCAGCATCGTCTGATTGAAAATGAAGTCGCGGGTAGCCTCCGCGTTATCGTGCCTAGACATGTCTCATCCCTCTTATGGCGCCCTCCTCGCGGGCTCGTTCAGCCGCAATCATGGAGCAAGATTCACACCTTCTTTGCGCTTCAGTTGCAAAGCGTCATCCCGCCATCGACTATGAGTTGCGTCCCCGTGATGAAGCGGCTTTCGTCGGACAAGAGGAACAGCGCGCCGTTGGCGATATCCACCGGCTCCTGCGCGCATCCGAGCGGCACCTGCGCTTCAAACGCCGCGCCTGCCTTGTCGGCACCTAGGCTCTTCTCCCGTCCGACTCTATCGATAATGCCGTTCATCATGTCCGTGCGAACAATTCCCGGGTGCAAGGAATTGCAGCGGATACCATAGTCTCGTTCCGCGCAGTGCATGGCGACAGAGCGCGTGATATGGGCGACCGTCGCCTTGCTGGCGCCATAGGCCAACAGGAACGAGGCCGGTATCAACGCGGCGATCGACGAGAGATTGACGATCGATCCGCGGACGCCCTCCGATGCATCCCCAACCATGAGGGGGATACCGTATTTGCACCCCAGCACCGTTCCGTCCACATTGACCGCAAAGATGCGATGCAGGTCCTCCAGAGCGATACTTTCGACATCTTCCCCTGCCTTGCTGCTGGCAATGCCGGCATTGTTCACGAGGCCGTCGAGGCCTCCAAAATCGCGCTTGAGGCCAAGCGAGAGTGCTGACCATTCTTCTTCCGACGAGACGTCCAGGCGCCGATAATGACCGCCGAGTTCCCGCGCCAGATGTTCACCCGCATCATCGAGAAGATCAGCGATAATGACAAGAGCACCTTCATCAGACAGGCGGCGAGCGCAGGCCGCGCCAAGACCGCCCGCGCCGCCGGTTACAAGAATTCTTTTCCCGGCGACTCGACCGGCGCGTGCCTGTTTCACCATGGAATGACCCTCTCCCTTGTTCTGCGCTGGATTCTCACGCCTTGAATTCCGCTGTGAGTCCCCCATCCAGAAGATGAACGCTGCCGGTCATTCCGGCGCTGCGAGGGCTGAGCAGGAAGACTGCCACGTCCGCGACTTCCTCTGCCGTTACGAGCCGGCCGATCGGATGTTGTTGCGCCATCTGCTGCAAAACCGCCTCGTCCAGAGTCTCCGTCATTGGTGTCCGCACGTAACTCGGACAGACCGCGTTGCAGCGGACGCCGCGCCGTCCGAAGTCGACGGCTGTCGACTTGGTCAGCCCTACCACGCCGTGTTTGGCGGCAATGTACGCGGTCGCCTGAGGTTGCGCTAACAGACCTGCGACGGACGCCATGTTGACGATGCTTCCTCCACCTGCATCGAGAATGTGCGGCAACTCGGCCTTGAGGCTATTGAAAACACCGGTCAAATTGATCCCAATGACGCGGTCCCAGTTTTCCCTGCTACATTCGACAACAGTTGCCCAGTCGCCGGGGATACCGGCATTGTTGACGGCGCCGTACAAGCTACCGAAGTCTTCCGCGACCTTCCGGCAGGTGCGCTCCATATCCTCGAGTGAGCCGACCTCCGCACCATAGCCGCGCGCCCCGCCAAGCCGTCGGCTCAGCGCTTCGGCCGCCTCGGCATTGCGGTCGACGATGGCTATCCTGGCTCCCTGCGCGGCAGCCTTAATCGCGATCGCCTCGCCCAGCCCGGATGCACCGCCGGTGATGAGGATCACCTTGTCTTTCAGTTCGTAGTCCAAATCCGCTCTCCTATAGGCATGCCGCATCACGCGAGGTGGCCACCCAACGGCATCCTTTACCTCAATTGTCCGCAGCTGTTGCGCGTTGGTTGGAGATTCTATTGAGTTGGCGAGAGCCGTCTCGGCGGCACCGACCCAAATGTTGTGCGATTCCGGAACTCCGAGCGAATTGCCCGCATCGGGCCTGCACGCTTGCTTCGGCCATGCTGCCAACATAGGATCATGTGAAAGCGAGCAGCATGGTTCCTGCGCGGGACCGGGGCAACACGATGGCCGCGGCTATTTGCCACGCTGGTCCTAAAAGTGAAACGCGGAGAGATCAGGTGCAGCGTAAGTCGGACCGTTCGGCAAACTCCGGAAACGTGCAGAAGGATTGTCCCACTTCCATCGTGGGAAATGCCAGCGCGTGGCGAGATCGGCTGTCGCAAGTCTTTGTCGAGGTGGACTTTGTTCAGGCTAATCCGAAAGAGCAGCTATCGGCCCTGGTTTATGAATATGCGTTTGGCGATCTGACCTTCATTCGAACCATCGTGGAAGGCGGCAAACACCGCGTCAGGCGTTCGCAAACATTAATCAGGAAGTCTCCGCACAACGTCTTCTTCATTGCTTGCCTTCTGCGAGGGAAGGCGACGTTTACCCAGAACGACAGAACGGCCGTTCTTAAGAAAGGCGACATTGCCATTCTCGATAGTACGCAGGAGTATGTGGCCGATGCGGAGCAAAGTTTCGACACCCTTTGGGTGCGTGTCCCCCGGCATCGCATCGAAGGCCGTCTCGGTCATTACAGCCGCTTGATGGCGGAGCGGATCGATGGCTCAAAGGGCGTCGGGCGACTTGCTTCGGTCATGCTTCGCACCTCATTTTGGGAAGCGCCGCGAGTCGTTGCAACGGACGCCAACCGAGCGACCAATGCGATTCTAGACCTTATCGGCATGAGTCTCTCTTCTCGAATTGCCGATCGCGCGGCTTCCTCGCGATCCAGCCAATCCAGCCTTCAAAGAATCCAGCGGTATATCGATGACCACCTCGATGATCAGGACTTGACGCTCAGCTCGGTGGCGAAGCTCCACTTGGTTAGCGCGCGCTATGTCAACAAGCTGTTCATGCAAGAGGGCGTTTCGGCCGCGCGGTGGATACGAATGCGCCGCCTGGAACGATGCCGCGCCGATCTCGAAGATCCGGCAAAACGGCATCTCTCGATCAGCGAAATCGCATTCGACCACGGTTTCGGAAATATCAGCAGCTTCAATCGCGCATTCAGGTCACGTTTCCATACAACGCCGACAGCCCTTCGTAGCGTTAGGTAGAATTACTGGTTCTGTCCGGCTAGCGCTAACTTATCTTAGGCGCTTATCGACAGACTCGTGCTCTTTTTCGCACAGAATCTCGTAGCGTGAAGCCCCCGATGGTGCGATGATCGGCGTGCCGTAATGGCTCGAACCAACAGGTTCTTTTTCTTTGCACCCGCTTGCGCGGGAAGAGCCGGGGCGGATGTGAATCGGTGGATCATCCAAAAATTGCCCGCACAACCGAGGTTTAGGTGTGCCCAAGTGCTCCGTGCGCGCCTTTTGGGTCCGGTTCATCCGGCTTAGGTTCCGGTTGATAGTACGTCGAACCGACAACTGCATCGTCGAATATCACAACTCGAATTTATGGCGTCTCGTGGGCAAAAAATCTGCAGCGAGCATTGCCAATTATGAAACGCCGCACATGATGCCGACGCTTACCGTCGATACAACAACATAAGGTAATGTAGCCATGAAATTCACTGAGCTGTGCAGCAAGCTGCTGGACCTCGATCCCGCTGTCCCCGCAATCCAGTTCGAAGGTCACTGGTACACTTGGGGATGGGTGCAGCAAATCGCACGGCAAGTGCACGCCCAACTCGCAAACATCGGCGGAGCGCCCGTAAGCTTCGTCGCGCGCAATCATCCCGCCGCGCTTGCCGGTCTCGTTGGTTTGCTGACGCAACCGCGAACGGTCAGAATGATCTACGCATTCCAGTCGCCGTCCGCCATGGCCGCCTCCGTAGAAAAGCTCGGTTCTC
>Ga0268264_10002195_pt1 | contig 17346 bp, 17 predicted proteins | sample KBSSwiS32_FD_190357 | JGI IMG/M metagenome (GOLD analysis project Ga0268264, IMG submission 190357) | Switchgrass rhizosphere microbial communities from Kellogg Biological Station, Michigan, USA - KBS Switchgrass S3-2 (SPAdes) (version 2) | ecosystem: Host-associated > Plants > Roots >...
CGTCATCCGAGGCGAGAAAGAGCACCGCCTTGGCGATCTCCTCGGGTTGGCCGATGCGGCCTGCCGGGATCAGGCTCGCAAGATAGTCTTTCGTGCCTGACGCCTGATCGCCCCCACCGAACAGGTGGTTGAGTCCCGCCGCCTCTGTCACGCCCGGGCTGATCGCATTGACCCGAATGCGCCGGTCCTTGAGGTCGAGGATCCAATTCCGCACGAAGCTGCGCACCGCAGCCTTGGTCGCCGAATAGACGCTGAACGCCGGCGTGCCTGAAACGCTCGTAGTCGAGGCGGTAAGGATGACCGAGGCGCTGCCCATGTCCTTCACCTCGTTACCGGCTGAGGATCGACCAAAGCCCGTCACAGATATCGCGACTCGTGTCTATAATCATGGCTTGCGGCTCGATCCGGTGGTGCGCAGCCTGTTCGACACCCACTTCTACAAGCTGCTGATGCTGCAGATGATCCGGCATCAGCATCGGGATGCGCACGCGACCTTCTCGCTGATCAATCGCCGCAAGTCGGTGCGCCTAGCGCACGTGATCGAGGAGAAAGAGCTGCGCGAGCAGCTCGACGATGCCCGCACGGTCCGCTTTTCCAGGAAGGAGTTGATCTGGCTCGCTGGCAACAGCTTTTACGGCAAGCAGCGCATGTTCGCGCCGGACTTCATCGAATGGCTCGCCGATTTTCAACTGCCGGGCTAGGAGCCGCGCAAGGTGGATGGCCAGTCCGGGCTGCACTTTGACGGGTCGCGGACGCACACGACGATGTGGTAGATTCCGGTGATCGCCACCGTCAACGAGCTGCGTTTGCGTGCCGCGCTCAAGGGCTCCAAAACTACCGACCAACTCCTGTGAAGCAGTTTTTACATGGCCTATCCCACTTCGCGCCATCACCGGGGCCAAAGCTGGCCTCTAAAACAGGATCAATATCCACATGAACGAGTGACCGCTTCCGGGGGGCGCTAAGTCGCTCGCGGGTGTTCATAACCGGGCCCTCTCAGCGGAGTATCGGCTTACCCTTGTTTCTCAAGCTTCCATCCCGTCGGTGCCTGCTGGTCGACAGAGCATGTGAAAACGTGCACCTTCCTGTGAGGGCACAAGCACCAGGCTCCCAGCATAAGCGCCGAGCAACGAACGCGCGATCGCCAAGCCGAGGCCGGTACCACCCTGTTCGCGCTTGCTTGTGAAAAATGGCTCGAAGATGCGCTCGGCGTCGGTGTCGGGTACTCCCGGGCCGTTATCGACAAGATCGAAGTGCACCGCACCTTCTTGGCGGGCTAGAGTTATCTCAAGTTGAGAGGCGCCGGCCTGATGAGCGTTCTCAGCCAAGGTAGAGAGCAACGATTCCAGCGCGCTCTCGTCCATCGCGACAAGGACCGGTGCTGCCGGGAGGTGCAGTACGATCGAGAACGTGTCGGTCGAGAGCGCGTCGGCGATCGTGACGAGAACTGCGTTTGCGTCGGTGCTGGCGCCTTGCTCGCCGACCATGACGTCAGCTCGGGCCAACTCCATCAGTCGACCTACGAGGCGGGACAGGCGCTTGGTGTCTGTCGACATGTTGGTCAGGAAGCGTTCGCGCTCGGCGGCGGTCATCGTCGGGCCGTGGTCCTGCAGCAGTTCGATTGCGCCCGAGATCGCCGCCAAGGGCGTCTTGAACTCATGGCTGACCGAAGCCGCGAAATCCCGCAAGTAGCGCGAGCGCTTACCAATGCTCTCTGCCATCTGGTCGAAGTCTTCGAACAAGGCGCGGATCTCCACGACCTGCAGCGACGGCAGCCGCAAGGCGACGCGCCGGCCCGAGGATAGATCACGCGTCGCTTCGCTCAGACGCTCGATCGGGCGCACGATCGCGCGCGAGAGCACAGCTGAAAGCACCAGCAGCATGGCGAAGATCGCAGTTACGCCGAATGCGATCTTGCCGCGATCTTCGTATATCCCGAGGAACAGCGCCCGGGGCGAACGGGAAACCAGCAGGATGGCCACCACCTTGCCGTCGACCATAATAGGCCGTGCATGGTGCAGCCTGATGTTCGCCGCGCGGCTCAGCCATTCGAGCGCGCGGCCACTGGCGTAGCCAGCGTTCTCGCGCAGCACCGTCACGGCGGTTCCGGCTTGCGCCGCCCGCACTTCCGGCAAGGCGGCGAGGCTGCGGCCTGCCTCGGGACCGTTGAGCAGGATGCCTTGGCCGTCGAGCATCAGGATCGAGGCGAGCGTCGTTACCTTGGTTTCCTGGAAGGCTGGCATCATCCGGCGGGCGAGGACAACCGCGGCCTGGTCGGGAGTCTGGCGCGTCAACACGGCGGGTGGGCGCGGTGGGAGGACCGGCGAGGAACGCAAGTCCACCTCGGTGAGCTGGTCGTAATAGCGCTCCGGCGGCTTGGGAGGCGGAGGAATGGCCTCCAAGGGGATTCCCCGAGCCACGATCCCCGCTCCGGCCGCCAGTGCGGCGCCTTGCGCGAGCAGCTCGGCCTCGGTCCGACGCACCAGCGCATTCTCGTAGACCCGCAGGAAGATCGCGCCGAAGCCGGGCAGCGCAGCCACGAACAGCATAGTCGCGAGCAGGATCGTGCGGAGCCGAACAACGGGCCAGCCTCGCGCGATCCACGCCTTGAGGACGGCTATCATGAAGGAACTGGCGTTCCCGCGCAGGCGCCCAGGCGATAGCCGACGCCGGCCCGCGTCTCGATCACGTCGCAGCCGCCCACTTCGGCGAATTTGCGGCGCACATTGCGCACGTGGCTGTCGACGGTCCGGTCGGTGAGCGCGAAGCCCGGCCCGCGGAACCGGTCGATGATGTTGTCGCGCGAGAAGATGCGTGAGGGCATCGCCAGCAAGGTGCGAAGGATGGTGAACTCGGTCACCGTCAGGTTGACCTCGTGATCGCTCCAATGCGTCGTCCAGCTCTCGGGATCGAGGCTAAGACGGCCATGGCGCAGCACCGAGACATTCTCGACCGCCGGAGGACGTGCGGCGGTGCGGCGCAGGATCGCTAGGGACCGCGCCACGACCTCACGCGGGGAGAAGGGCTTCACCACGTAGTCGTCGCCGCCCAGCTCGATGCCGAGCACGCGGTCGATCTCGTCGTCGCGCGAGGACAGGAAGAAGATCGGCACCTCGCTGCCGGCACGCAGGCGGCGACAGACTTCAAGGCCATCCATGCGCGGCATGTTGATGTCGAGGATGACGAGGTCGGGCGCATGGCGCTCGACTTGCGCCAGCGCGGCCTCGCCATCGGCGGCTTCGATCGTTTCGAGCCCGGCCTTGCCGAACGCGAAGACGAGCAATTGCCGGATGTGCGGATCGTCGTCGACAATCAGAATGGTGCTGGGCATGGGGCACAAGATCATCTCCGGCTCGCTCCTGTCAACGCGGGGGAGGGCACTGGCATCGCCGGCACCGCTGGGGTGGGTGGCGGGGGAGCAACCTGAGGCACAGGAGGCGGCAGCAGGGCGCCGTCGCAGCCGCGTTCTCCCTCTCCAAGCGGAACGGGCCTCAAGCGTTGCAGGAGCTCGTCGGCCCGTCGCAATCGCCAGGCGTCCAGCAGCGCGCCTTGGCTGTTGTGCCGCTTACGCAACGCGTCGTAGGCTTGCATGCGGACGGATTGCACTCGCTCGCGAAACGCAATCGGCAAGTCGCGGCGGCTCTCCAACGCGAGCAGCGGCAGCACGGCGGAACTGCCCAGCTGGTCGAGGTAGCACAAGTCCAGCGCCGCGCCCGCGCCGCCGACCTCGCGCGCGTGCTCGACATTCCATTGTGCCGCAAGCGCGCCCAGGTCGACGAAGCAACCTGCGGTCAGGACGAGGCCCGCCGCGCCCATGTTGACGTTGATCAGCCAGGCGGCACTCCGTCCGTGCAACGTGCGCCAGCAGATCGCGGCGAGGCCAAAGGCGACCAGCGCCATCCACGCCAGTGCCGCGACGCGCAGCCGAGTGAGCGAGTACGCCTCCACATAGTCGATCGTGCGCAGCATCGAGGAGACGACGAGGAAGATGTTCTGCGCAATCCACAGCGTCACCAGCATACGGATTCCGTCGGAGCGCGCGGTCTCCGATCCTGGCCGCAGCGCCACCAGCACGAACAGTGCCGCGAGCAGGGCGGTGACGATGAGGGGGTAGGCGCCGCGATGCGCGTACTGCGCCATGGTCAGTCCGTCCGGCATCGCCGCGAGACCCCAGAGGTAGGCCGCATCGAGCAGGTTTTGAGCCGCGAAGGTCAGGTTGAAGAGCACGAGAGAGATAGCGACCGAAGCCACCGAGACGCCTGGCAGAACTCGCTCGCCACTGCTTGCGATCGGCGGCGGCAGATGCTTGGCCAGGCTCGGACGCAGCAGGCACCAGGCCATGACGAAGCACAAGCTCCAGATCATCGCACGCGCAAGCAGGGTGAAGATGCTCCAGGCTTCGGGCATCATGGTCGAGAGGGCGCGCTCGATCAGCGGGTTGGCGGCAGCGAACAGCACCAGGATGACCGCGCTCCCCAACACCGGCAGGGCCAGCAGCGAGATGGTCGCGCGCACGTTGCCGCGCTGGCTGCGCCCGGCCTTGCGGACCCGGGCGAGGCGGCGCAGGTCGATCACCCATCCAAAGGGCGCGCGCAGTCCTTGCCACAGCAGTCGCTGCGTCCATCGCCAGCCATCGTCGAAGCGCCCCGTGCCCGGCAGCAACGTCGCGATGCCGGCCGCCACCCAGAACAGCGCCCAGGCGAGCAGGCTGGGATCGTAGAGCAGGGCGACGGCGAAGGCCACCGCGACAAGGATCGGAACCCAAGCGCGGGGGCTGCGCCGGACTGCCGGGCGCCCGGCCAGCAGCGCGGCGAGCAATCCCAGTGTGAACAGTCCGAGGCCGCCGCCGGCAAGCCTCTGCTGATAGAAGATCAAGTCACCAAGGAGGGCAACGAGCGCCGCCGGGATCAGCTTCCACCGGAAGCTGGAACCCAGCGGCAGGGCGGCGATGTGCATGACGATATCTCCCTATCTGGTGGGGAGACTATGCCGTGCTGGTTGACGAGGATTGGCAGTCGAACCCTTGAATAGTTCGCGCAGAAGTTGTGCAGATCATGTGCACGAAAGTGCAGAAAGCGCAGATTTGCGCGGCTTCATTAGAGTGCCGCTCGAATTCATAGATCTTTCACCTACTGTACTGCATCTTTGAGCGCTTGTCACTTCCACGGCTGCAGACATACTTTCATCTCTACGAGCGAGTGGAGATGACGATGATCACCCGTAGCATGATTTCGCTTTCCTTGATCTCCAGCTTGGCTCTTTCGGCATGCAGCCGGCAGCCCGGGGCCGAAGAGGCGGCGTGGCAGGGCGACCCAGCGCCCGACCAATTCGTCACGAACGGCGAGCGCTACGATGGTAAGGAGGTCGGTTCCATCCATCGCGTCACGGCTGAGCCCGTCTCCACCTTTGCAGTCGATGTCGACACGGCCGCCTACGCCAATGTCCGACGCATGCTGCGGGCCGGGCAAAGCGTTCCTCCAGCGGCTGTCCGCACCGAGGAGATGGTCAACTACTTCCGCTACGATTACCCACTCCCGGCCACGCGCGATGCGCCGTTCAGCGTCACCACCGATGTCTCGACCACGCCCTGGAACCCGGAGACTCGCCTGCTGCGGATCGGGCTGCGCGGCTATGATGTTGCGAGCTCGCAGCGCCCGCCGGCGAACCTGGTGTTCATGGTCGACGTCTCGGGCTCGATGCAGGACCCTGACAAGCTGCCGCTGGTCAAGCAGGCGCTTTCGATCCTGGCAGATTCGCTGCGGTCGGACGACAGCGTCTCCATCATCACCTATGCGGGCTGGGTCGACACGCTGGTGGAGGGCAGCCACGATCCGGCTGAGATCAAGGCGGCCTTGAGCGGTCTCGACGCCGAAGGATCGACCGCCGGCGGTCCAGCGCTTGCGCTCGCCTACGAGCTGGCCCGCGCGCATCGCGTTCCTGGTGGCATCAACCGCATCGTCATGGCGACCGACGGCGATTTCAACGTCGGCCTGTCCGACCAGAAGGGGCTCGAGGATATGGTGCGGCAGAACCGCGAGGACGGCATTTCGCTGACCACGCTGGGTTTCGGTCAGGGCAACACCAACGACGCGATGATGGAAGCCGTGGCTGACCTCGGCAACGGCAACTACGCCTATATCGACAGCGCCATGGAAGCGCGAAAGGTGCTTGACGAGGAGCTATCGTCCACCCTCTTCACCATCGCCAAGGACGTGAAGGTGCAGGTCGAGTTCAACCCGGCCGAGATCGATCAGTACCGCCTGATCGGATACGAGAACTGCGCGCTGCGCGAGGAAGACTTCAGCGAGGATCATGTCGACGCCGGGGAGATCGGTGCAGGACATCAGGTCACCGCGATCTACGAGGTCGTTCCCACAGGGCACCGTGGTTGGATCGCGCCTCGCAAATATGCTGCTGCGACTCAAGCGCCTATCCGTACCGCCGGAGAACTCGCCACGGTGCGCGTACGCTACAAATTGCCGAATGGCAGCAGCAGCAGGCTGATCGAGACGCCGGTCGCTGCTCGCGCCCTCGAACAAGCGAAGGACCCACAAGGCGACATGGCTTTTGCCGTTGCCGTGGCCGCCTTCGGCCAGAAGCTGCGAGGCGACACTCGGCTGGGCGACTATGATTATACCGCAGTTGCCGACCTTGCTGGCCCTCAGGCAGATTACTTGCGCCAGGAGTTCGTGGAACTGGTCAGACTGGCGGGGAAGAGCGCCACACGCATGGCATTCGGCAAGGAGGGCTGATCGATCGTCCCCGTCGCCGCTTATTCAAACTTCTGCGGCCTCAAGGACCGCAGCACTTAAGTCGATACCGAGCACGGTCGCGAGAACACGTCGCCAACTCACACTAACCAGTGGCTGTTGTGAGTCGCTCCGACCGCAAAGCTGCCCGGCGGCTCACGTCCAAAGCTGGCCGATCAACCGAGCCTTCCAGTCCGATGAATGATCTGCAGCTATTAGGGGGCTAATCCGAGCCACTGAGAGGCATCTTTGTTGGCGGGTACAGCCGCGACCCGACGTCAAACTCCAAGCTGCGACTGTCGATCAGATCACGAGTTTCCAAACCGACGATGTGGACGGCAGATTTCTCCAAGACCTGTCGTCTACTTCACGAAATCGGCATGGCAGCGACGCGCCTTATATCCGGCTCGGCCCACAGATGCGTTCCGCAAACTGGAATCTTGTCTGCCACCTCATTAGCCATCGAAGCCGGTCGACCGGGAAAGCGTCTCCCATCGAGTAACTTCTGCTCGCATATCGTCGAGCTTCTGATCGACCAGCCCAAGCGCGTCTTCGCCCAGGAACAATCGAGCCGGCGGGTTCTGGTCCTCAACGATCGCCAGCAGCGCTTGCGCCGCCTTGGCCGGATCGTTCGGCTGGTTGCCGCTCTTGGCCTGTCGCGCAGCTCTTATCGGGTCCATCACTGCGTCATAGTCCGCGATGCTGCGCGGCGTCCGATCCATCGAGCGCCCAGCCCAGTCGGTGCGAAACTGCCCGGGCGCCAGCGTCGTTATCTTGATGCCGAACGCCGCGACTTCCTTGCCGAGCGCTTCGGAAATCCCCTCCAGCGCGAACTTGCTGCCGCAATAGAAGCTGAGCCCCGGCATGGTGATGAACCCGCCCATCGAGGTCACGTTGACGATGTGCCCGCGGCGACGCTTACGCATGCTGGGCAGTACCGCCTGCATCATCGCAACCGGGCCGAACACATTGGCGGCGAACTGCCGCTGGAGATCGTCCATCGACGATTCCTCGAGCGCGCCTTCGTGGCCGTAACCGGCGTTGTTCACCAACACATCGATCGGACCGACATCACGCTCGGCTGCGGCTACGGCTAGAGGAATAGAAGCGAAGTCAGTCACGTCCAGCCGCAGCGCCCTCGCGCGGTCCGGTGCGAGTGAAGCGAACGCATCCGCGTCTTCCCTGCGCCGCACCGTCCCTATGACCCGGTGACCGGCATCCAGGGCGCCTTGGGCAAATGCTCGACCCAACCCGGAGTTGACGCCGCTGATGAGAAAGATTTTTTGGCTGTTGTTTGTCACGCGTATGCTCCTGCAGGACAATCTTATTATATCATGATATAGATAAGCGATGAATCAAGACAAGATGGCATCAGGCGCGAAGCGCCGGGGCGAATCGGTGCGCAAGCGCGTGCTCGACGCGGCAGAGCGTCTGCTGCGTGACGGCAGGGCAGAGTTCTCGATGCGTGATCTCGCCTCGGAAGCCGGAGTGAGCTTCGCGACACCGTTCAATCAGTTCGGCAGCAAGCTGGCGATCATGCACGCACTGTCGCGGCGACGGGTCGCCGCGATGATGCAGCGCTTCGACGCGACGGAGCTACCGGCCGATGCCGCGGATCGTGTAGCGCTCGCTATCGACATAGCGGTCGCGGTCATGCTCGAGGAGCCGATCGTGAACCGCTCGGTTATGGCCTGGATAGGGACTGCCAGTTCGGCGCCGGGCGAAGTCAGATCGAATTCCACCGCCTTATGGGCGCACGCCGTGGGCGACGGATCCGGCCTGCCTCCGTGCCGACGGGACGAGGCGTGTCGCATCCTGCCAGCGCAAATCGCGCTCGCTTTCCGAGGCGCCTTGTCCTTCTGGACCGCTGGCGAACTCGCCGATGAGGAACTCGGCCCGGCCGCGCGACAGATCGCCGGCACGCTCCTTCGCGCATATTCTTTCGAGTAGGCAGTATGGCACGAACTCCGCGATGCCGCGGTTGGCCTGAAAAGGTCGCCGCCGATCCGCACGCAATCTGAAATAATTTCAAGGAGAGGTGACCGGGGCGGCGTGGCGCGCGAATAAGAGAGCATGCGCTCGGACTTTCTCTCGAGATTGATCTCAAGGCCCGCCCCGGGCACGGCGGCGGACAACCGCGAGCGCCCGTCCCGAACCGCGCCGGACGGCTGGAACAGTCTGATGGTGGCGGCTCAGAACGGCCATGGCGGTGCCTATCGCCGGCTGCTTGGCGAGATGTCCGAGTGGCTCACCCGCTACTTTCAGCGGCGGCTTCCGCCGGGTGAGGTGGATGATGCGGTCCAGGAGACGCTGCTCGCCGTCCATCGCCGGCGCCACACCTATGATCCGCAATATCCGCTCGGACCCTGGCTGGCGGCGATCGCCAAGAACAAATGGGTCGACCAGCTGCGCAGCCCAGCGCACCGCCCCATGGACGAGATACCCGACGATATCGCAGTAGGGGATCACGAGGCGTCGGTGGTCAGCAGCTCGGTCCTGGCAAGTCTGCTCGACACACTCCGCCCGGCGCAGGCCCAGGCGATCCTGCTGGTCAAGGTACAGGGCTACAGCGTCGAGGAGGCGTCAGGCCAGATCGGCCTCTCCCCCTCGGCGGTGAAGATGAACATCCACCGCGGGCTCGGGCGCCTGACGGCCATCATTGAGAAGACTCCCGATGTCGAATGAATCGCTGATCGCCGACCTTTCGTCGGACCTCGCTCCTGTCCAGCGCCGCAGCATGCTGCGCGAGGGCGGACTCGTCTTCGCGCTCGGTGTGGTGGAGCTCGGGCTGTTCCTCGTCCTGGGCGTGATGCGCCCGGACATGCATCATATGGGCGGTTCGCCGTTTCTGATGTGGCGGGTTGGAAGCCTCGGCCTGCTCGCCGTCGTCGCCTGCGTGCTGGCGATCCGCTCCTTCTCACCGACGGCGCAGCCGCGCCGGGGGCTGATGTTCGCCAGCGCCCTCGCAGTCGCGGCCATCCTTGGTGGAGTGTTCGTCACCCCGGACGGCGCGAGCGAGCGCGCGCTGCTCGATCGCATCAATCCAGCCAGCGGAATCGTGTGCGCCACCTCGATCTTCGTGCTCTCGCTGCCGATCGTGGCGCTGCTCGGCGCCCTGATGCGGAGGGCTGCGCCGACCCAGCCAAGGCTGAGCGCGCTCGCCTCCGGCATCGCCGCCGGCGCCTGCGGAGCCTTTGTCTTCGCCTTCTGCTGCCCCTTCAACGACCCCCTCTACGTAGTGGTCTGGTATACCATCGGATGCGCCGCGGTGGCGGTCGCAGCGCGATGGGGCCTTCCGCATCGCTTCCGCCTCTAGTCAGAACCGACGCGGCCGGACGTAGGCCGCGCACCGCCTGAACCCCGATCACCGATCCACCCGGATTCCGGGACGAGAGACGTGCGCCTGCATCACTGAAAGGAACCTGCCATGACCATTACCGACACAAAGTCCCCGGATCGGGACTGGCTCAAGACCTACTATTATCTGCGCTTCGCGGTCTCCGCGATCTGGGTCGCGGTCGCTTTCACGGTCGCGAAAACCATGCCGCCGCTCGCTGCGGTAATGCTCGTCGGCTATCCCGCATGGGACGCTTTCGCGAACTATCTCGATGCCAGCCGGAGCGGCGGCCTGACGAAAAACAAGAGCCAGATGCTCAACTTCCTCGTCAGCCTCGTGACCGCCGTCGCCGTCGCCGCAACCCTGCCGCACGGCATGCACGCGGTGCTTCAGATCTTCGGTGTGTGGGCTGTTCTCTCCGGTCTGTTCCAGCTCCTTACCGGGGTGCGGCGCTGGAAGTCCTACGGCGCTCAGTGGGCCATGATCCTGAGCGGCGCTCAATCGGGGCTCGCCGGGGCGCACATGCTCAGCAAGGCGGCGGGCACGGCGCCGGTTAGCATCGCCGACATCGCGCCTTACGCCGCCTTCGGCGCTTTCTACTTCTTCATCTCGGCGGTTTCTCTGACCATCAGCGACGCGCGCAGGCGCTCGAAGGCTCTTGCGGCCTGACGCGCGTCTCCATCATCTGGCCTTGACGGGCCTGCCGCGTGCAGGCCCGTTCCCTTCCCGGGCGGCGCTTCGCGCCATGGCCCACATCACGAGGTAGCCTCAGCATGCGCAGCTTCGACGCAATCATCATCGGTGCCGGCCAGGCGGGGCCGGCGCTCGCCGGGCGGCTGAGCGATGCCGGCCTGTCGGTCGCCATCATAGAGCGCCATCACGTTGGCGGCACATGCGTCAACACCGGCTGCAGGCCGACCAAGACGCTCGTGGCCAGCGCCTATGCGATCCACACCGCCCAACGTGGTGCGGACTACGGCTTCAGCGCCGGACCCGTCGAGGTCGACATGAAGGCCGTCGCTGCCCGGGCGGAGAAGATCATCCGAGATGGGCGGGCTGGTAACGAAAACTGGCTGTTGGGCATGGCGAACGTCGAGCTCATCCGGGGGCATGCACGCTTCGAGAGTTCCATCGTCGTCTCCGTCGACGGGGAGCGGCTGACGGCGCCGCGCATCTTCATCAACGTCGGCGGCAGGGCCGTGGTGCCGGACATGCCAGGCGTGGATCAGGTTCCGATCCTCACCAACACCGACATCGTCGCGCTCGACACGCTTCCCCGACATCTCGTGGTGATCGGCGGAAGCTATATCGGATTGGAGTTCGCCCAGATGTATCGGCGCTTCGGCGCAGAGGTCACGGTGGTGGAACGTATGGACCGTCTCATCACGCGGGAGGACCCCGACGTGTCGGATGCCGTGAGGCAGATCCTCGAGGCGGAGGGCATCACGATCCGGACGGGTGCGGACTGCATCGGTTTCGCCCGTAGCGGCGAGAACATCGAGGTGCGGGTGGACTGCGCCGAGGATGCGCACCCCATCGTCGCCAGCCACGTCCTGATGGCGGTCGGGCGGCGTCCGAACACCGACGACCTCGGGCTGGAGGCCGCAGGCGTGGCAGTGGATGGGCGCGGTTATATCACCGTGGATGACAGACTGGAGACCGGCGTCCCCGGGATCTGGGCGCTGGGCGACTGCAACGGTCGCGGTGCCTTCACGCACACCGCTTATAACGATTTTGAAATCGTCGCGGCCAACCTGCTGGACGGCGAAGACCGCCGGGTCAGCCAGCGTCTGCCGGGCTACGCGCTCTATATTGATCCTCCGCTCGCGCGGGTGGGCATGACCGAGGCCGAGGCCGCCAAGAGCGGGCGACGGCTGCTTCATTCCAAGCGGCCGATGTCGCATGTCGGACGCGCGGTGGAAAAAGGGGAAACCCAGGGATTCATGAAGGTGGTGGCCGACGCCGAGACCCGCCGCATCCTCGGCGCGGCGATATTGGGAACGAGCGGAGACGAGGCGATCCACGGCATCCTCGACATGATGAATGCCGACCAGACGATCGAGACGCTACGCTGGGCGGTCCCGATCCACCCGACGGTTTCGGAACTCATCCCGACGCTGCTGCTCGATCTGGCGCCTCGATAAGCGCCATGCCACCGGCTCCCGCCAGGCGTTCTGGCGTTTCCCCAGGACCTTTGAATTTTTCTGCGGCACATCATGCAGTCGTGTTTACGAGATGATCCGATACCGTGGAGATGAACGCGCGAAGGCGCCCGAGACGCCGTAGGTCCCGGTGGTATCCCATCCAAATGTCTCTCGCCGGTGGCGAGGTTGGCAGTTCCAATCTGCGGATGCCCGGGATTTGATCGCCGACCGCGCGGGGCAGGACAGCGATGCCGACGCCTTGCCTGCACATGCGCGCCTGGACGTTGCGGTTGTTCGATCTGAGGACCGGTCGCGCGTTGGGAAAACTCTCCGTGAGCCACGCGATGTCAGGGAAATGGCCCGTTGATGTGTCGTGGGTAATCAGGCGGAAACCGGTCCCGTCGCCGTATCTGGGATCAGCGGCCTCCTCAGCCATGTAGGCGCCATATTCGAGCTTGAAGAGCCGCCGCTGAACGATATCGGCGGTATCGAACGGAACGATCCGAAAAGCGACGTCGGCCTCCCGCTGGGCAAGGCTGAACAGGCGCGTGCCGGTCAGGACCTCGACGTCGACATTCGGATAGGCTTTGGAGAAATCCGCCAGGATAGGCGGGAGGATATAGGCCCCAAACCAGTCCGCTGACGAAATGCGCAGACTGCCCTTGAGGTTCTGCTCCTTCCCCGCGAGCCGGCGTTCCATCGCCAGCGCGCCTTCTTCCATCTGCTCGGCCAGAGCGATGATCCCGTGGCCCTCGTCGGTCAGGACCAAGCCGTTCGCTGTGCGCTGGAAGAGCGTATGGCCGATCGCCTGCTCAAGTGCGCGAAGGCGCCTGCCGACCGTCGGATGGCTTGTCTGCAGCGAACGCGCCGCGCCGCCGAGCGTGCCGGATCGCGCGACCGCAAGAAAGATCCTGACATCACTCCATTCCACCTGGAGATCCTTACAAAACTGAACGGCTGGAATACATTTCTGTCAGTTAAAGAACAAATGCAAACCCCTAAATCCCCTCCATCCACTGGAGGTGCGTCGTTATGAAGACCTGGCTTATCACTGGCTGTTCGAGCGGTTTCGGCCGGCGGCTTGCGCTCGCTGCAGCAGAGCGCGGCGATCGCGTCATCGCGACCGCCCGGAACGTGAAGGCGATCGAGGACATGGCCGAGCCGTTCGGCGGCCGCATGATCACCTTGCCGCTCGACGTGACCGTTCCGGGGGCGGCCAGGGCAGCGGTCGCCAAGGCGGTCGAGACCTTTGGCGGGTTCGACGTGCTCGTGAACAATGCCGGGTACGCTTTGTTCGGCGCGATCGAGGAGGGCACGCTCGAGGAATATCGGCCGATGTTCGAGGTGAACGTCTTCGGTCTGATCGAAGCTACCAGAGCCGCGCTCCCCGTCCTGCGACGTTCAGGCGGAACGATCGTCAACATGTCGTCCGGTGCAGGCATCGAGGGGCGTGGCGGCGGAGGCTATTACCACGCCGCCAAGTTCGCCGTGGAAGGGATTTCCGAAGCGCTCGCGGGAGAGCTGGCGCCATTCGGCATCCGAGTGTTGATCATCGAACCCGGACCGTTCCGCACGGATTTCCTCGGTCGTTCGATCACGCTGGCGGCGAACGAGATGCCGGAATATGCCGCGACCTCACGCAAGCATTATCGCGACACCAACGACGGCAATCAGGCGGGCGATCCTGGCAAGGCCGTCGCAGTGATCCTGCGAGCGGTGGATGCCAAGGACGCACCGCTGCACCTGCCGCTCGGCCCGGCCGCGCACGCGATCGCCGAGCGAAAGCTGGCGGCCTTCCGCCGCGATATCGACGCCTGGCGCGACATCACGATCGCGACCGATTTCGACCGGCCCTGAGCGCTGGCCCGGCTCGCAGCGGACCTTGTACCGTCAGAAAGCCAGGATTTCAGCCAATTCCGGACCTTGGTGGACCATCGCGGAGGAGGAGGCGATGGTGCCCGGGGGCGGAATCGAACCACCGACACCATGATTTTCAGTCATGTGCTCTACCAACTGAGCTACCCGGGCGTCGCTGCGGCGGCGGTCCGCGAAGGACCGGCGAGCGGCTTGGAGTGGCGCCTATGGCGAAGGCGCCGCGGCTTGGCAACCCGCAAAATCAGTTCTCTTCGCCATTCTCGTTGGCGGCGGGCGGACCGGGAACGGCATAGCCGTCGTCCAGCCATTTGAGCAGGTCGCGGTCGCGGCAGCGGGTCGAGCAGAACGGGGTGTGCTCGGCGCTGCGGGGCTTGCCACAGACGGGGCAGGGGCGTTCTTTGCGGGTCATGGCGACACCGCCTGCGCGAAGCCGGAGAGCAGCGCAAGACCCGCGTCGGTGTGCCAGCGGATCGCTCGCCCGGTTCGCCGCGCAAGGTCCTCGCGCCACGTCGGCTCGACCGCCGCCGCCACACGCGGATGGCACGTCAGCAGCAGGTCGCCGGGTGCGGTCACGTCCTCCGCCTGGCGTAGCAGCAGGAGGGCGCCTGCGCGCGCGCGGTCATGGCGCACCGCCGCCGCGAGAGAGGGACGCTCGAGTTTGGACACGAGCTGGACGAAGCCGAAGCCGTTGATCGCGGTGCGCTGGTGCGGCCAATGGGCCAGGGCGCGGTCCAGCGCCTCGTCGAGCGCGCGGCGGTCTTCCCGGCGCTCCAGGCTGGGAAAGTCGATGCCGATCGAGCCGTTGAGGTCGAGCCGGCCGATCGTCACTGCGATCGCCGGCACCGCCGCCATCGCCAGCGGCGCGGGCGCGAGCGTGCCGTCGACATCGATCAGCGTCATGGCCGGCGTCGGGCTGACGAGCAACGTTCCGCCCGCGAACCCGATCACGCCATCGGCCGCCTCGGCGATCCGTTCAGGCCAGGGGTCTTCGGGAAACCGGCGCACGACGCGAACCGCGATGCCGGTCGCCCGCAGGGATTCGGCGAGTCCGGGAGCGGGGCGCGGCGCGGCGGACGTCGGCTTGGCGAGCGCGCGCTTGTGGCGGCCGATCTCGGCGATGGCGCTGCGGGTCACCACGGCGCGCAGCATCGTGCCCTCGCTGGCGTCGGGCGGCAGGCCATCGACAAGCGCTTCCTCGCCGTTCTCGAAGCGCAACGTGCCGCGCCGCGATCCCATCTGTCGGGAAATCAGCCGGGTATCGGCGACCAGTCCCGGCACGAGTCCACCATGGCGCTGCAAGCGCGCCGCGCGGACCTCGCCGCGATCGAGCAGCACCGCGCGATCCTCGCCGATGCCTTGCTCGACCAGCCACTCAGGCAATCGCGAACCCCGCCGCGCCGAGCAGGGCGCGCGTCTCGAACAGCGGCAGGCCGACCACGCCCGAATGGCTGCCGCTGATCCAGGCGATCAGACCCTCGGCGCTGCCCTGGATGGCATAGCCGCCGGCCTTGCCCTCCCACTCGCCACCGGCGAGGTAGGCACGCATTTCGGCTTGCGAGAGCGGCTTGAAGCGCACCACCGTGTCCGACAACCGCTCGCGCAGGCTGCCGTCCGGCGCCTTCAGCGCGATCGCGGAGAGGACACGGTGGCGCCGCCCCGAAAGCAGTTCCAGGCACCGGCGCGCAGTCGCCTCGTCCTCGGCCTTGGGCAGGATTCGCCGGCCGAGCGCAACCACCGTGTCGCCCGCGAGCACATGCGCGCCATCTCCGGCGATCGCTTCCGCCTTTTCGCGCGCCATGCGCCGCGCATAGACGCGGGGCTGCTCGTCCTTGTGCGGAGACTCGTCGATGTCGGCCGCCGCGATGGCGCACGGTTCCACGCCGAGACGCCCGAGCAGTTCCCGGCGGCGCGGACTGGCCGAAGCCAGGATCAGGCGGGGAGGGGCGGTTCCCTCCGGCAATGTCGGCGTCAGTACTGGCCCGGTCCGCCACGGCCGGGCATGAAGCGGTAGGTGATGCGACCCTTGGTGAGGTCGTAGGGAGTCAGTTCCACCAGGACTTCATCGCCCACCAGCACGCGAATGCGGTTCTTGCGCATCTTGCCGGCGGTGTGTCCCAGGATCTCGTGTCCGTTTTCCAGCTCCACCCGGAACATCGCGTTGGGCAGCAGTTCGACCACCCGACCGCGCATCTCGAGGAGTTCTTCTTTCGCCATCGGCGATCAGTTTCCGTTTATCGTGTACGTCATCGGGGCGCGACATAGCCACCGCTTGCGCAAAAGGGAAGTGTCGCACGCGCGGGAACATCGGGATCGACGCGACAATTTGATACCCTCCGCGGCTTGTCGGCTCAGGTTCCGGCAATGCATCAGCGTGCCAAGGGGAAGTTCGCAGCATCTTGATTGTATTTCGCGGAGACCTGACGTGCGTTCCCTTTTGTTGATTTCGCTGCTCGCAGGCGGCGCCCCGGTCGCGGCTCTGGCGCAGACGACGGCCTCGGGTGAGCCGGCCCAGCCTGCCGCTCCCCAGCCCTCCAAACCCTCGGAAGACGAGGAAGAGCAGCACAGCGGCATCGGCAAGGGCGGGGAGATCGTCGTGGTGGCCGAGCGGATGAAGGGCGAGGTGGTGACGGCACAAGCGCCGATCGCGGTGTTCGACGAGGAGGAGATCGCGGCCTACGGCGCAACGTCGATCGACGAACTGCTCGACGCGATCTCGCCGCAGACCTCCAGCGGCCGAGGGCGCGGGCAGGGCCGGCCCATCATGCTGCTGAACGGCCAGCGCATTTCCAGTTACCGCGAGATGCGCTCGATCCCGCCCGAGGCGATCCGCCGCATCCAGGTGCTGCCCGAGGAAGTGGCGCTGCGCTTCGGCTATGCGCCCAACCAGCGCGTGGTGAACGTGATCCTGAAAGACAAGTTCGCCAGCAAGCAGCTCTCCGGCGAGTTCAATCTGCCGACCCGTGGCGGCTATTCCAATGAAGAGCTGGAAGGCAGCCTGTTCCGCGTCGACGGTCCGCGCCGCACCACGATCGAGGCCAAGGTCACGGACACCTCGCTGCTCACCGAAGCCGAGCGCGACGTGATCCAGGCGCCCGGCTCTGTGCCGACCGTGCCCGGCGATCCGAACCCGGCGCGGTACCGCAGCCTGGCGCCGTCGGACCGCGAGATCACCCTCGGCGCTACCAGCGCGCGCGGCCTCGGCAAGGACGGTCTCGGCGGATCGCTGACGCTGAACGGGGCC
>Ga0268264_10002196_pt1 | contig 17345 bp, 15 predicted proteins | sample KBSSwiS32_FD_190357 | JGI IMG/M metagenome (GOLD analysis project Ga0268264, IMG submission 190357) | Switchgrass rhizosphere microbial communities from Kellogg Biological Station, Michigan, USA - KBS Switchgrass S3-2 (SPAdes) (version 2) | ecosystem: Host-associated > Plants > Roots >...
GGTCCTCAACCTGGTCGCCAGCCTGGTCAACAAGTCCATCATCGTGCGCCACCAAGCCACCGACCACACCACCGCCTGGTACGAGATCCTCGAGATCGTCCGCCAGTACGCAGCCGCCAAGCTGGTCGACTCCGACGGCGCCCGGCAGGCTCGGATCCGGCACCGTGACCACTACCGGGCCCTCGCGGCTCGCTACGGCGCGGAGAGCTTCGGCCCTTCGCAAGGCGACTGGTTCATCCGGCTGCGACGCGAGCAGAGCAACCTGCGCACGGCGCTGGAGTTCTGTCTCGAGGACCCCGGCGGGGCCGCGGCGGCCTTCGACATCGTCGCCCCGCTGTGGAACTTCTGGTTCGCGGGCTTCCTCCGTGAGGGCTACCTGTTCATGTCCCGCGCCCTCGACCTCGCCCCGGAGCGGACCCCGGCCCGCGCCCACGCCCTGTGGGCGGCGAGCTATCTGGCGATGTTCGCCGGCGACTTCGAGCGCACCGCCGTCATGCTCACCGAGTGCGAGGAGATCGCCGCCGGTCTCGATGACGACCTGCTGAACGCGCGGATCAAGGAGTGCCGCGGACACGCCGCCCTCTATCAAGGCGACATCGCCGGGGCGATCGCAATCCTGCAGGAGGCGCGCGCCGAGTTCCGGGCGGTGGGCGACGCGCTCGGCGAGTTCGACACGTTGATCCTGCTGACGGCTGGGGCCTTCTTCAGCGAGGACGACCGGATCTACGAGTTCAGCGAGGGTGCGCTGACGCTGGCTGCGAGCCACGGGGCGCTCTCGTCCAAGGCCTACGGCTACTGGGCCGTCGGCATCGCCCGCTGGCGGGCTCGGGACTACGCCGGTGGCTCGGAGGCCCTTCGCGAGTGCGTCCGCCTGTTCCAGCCGATGCACGACCTGACCGGCATCAGCTTCGGCGTCCAGGGCCTCTCGTGGTGCGCGGCGTTCGCCTCGCCCGACGAGCGGGCGGCGCGGCTCCTGGGGGCCTCGCAGGCCATCTGGCGCACCAGCGGCGCCAAGGTCGACGAGACCAACGCCTACGGCGGCTTCGACAAGCTGGCCCAGGAGGCCGTCCGCACGGCGCTGGGCGAGGCGGTCTTCGAGCAGCGGTTCGCCGAAGGCGCCGGCTTCTCCTTCGACCAGGCCGTCGCCTTCGCCCTCGCCGATCACCGCGTCCCGCGCGCACCGGACACCCCGGCGGGAGCGTCCACGACGGCCGCCGGCGACGCGGTGCTGACCCGACGGGAGGGCCAGATCGCCGACCTCCTCGCCGAGGGGCTGTCCAACAAGGAGATCGCCGCCCGCCTGGTCATCTCCCAGCGCACCGTCGAGACCCACGTCGACCACATCCTCGGCAAGCTCTCGATGACCTCTCGCACGCAGGTCGCCAGCTGGGTCGCCGAGCACCGCGCGCGCTGAACGACGCGACCGGACGGTTCGACCGGGCGCGCCGCGAGTCCGCCAGGTTCGTCCTTCCCGGAAGCAGCCCCCGGGCCGGCGAACCGCTCGTAGCATGGTGAGCGCGGAACGGGGCGCTGGGATCGCTGATGGTGGGTTCGGCGGTCGGCGCCCGTCCGACTACGCCAGCAAGGACGGATCGGCCATGGCCAGCACCACGCCGACGGGCTCCGCTCAGGGGGCGCTGCCCGCGGAGCTGACGAGCTTCGTCGGACGCCGCAGCGAGCTCCGCGAGACCCGGATGCTGCTGACGGCCAGCCGGATGCTCACCCTGACCGGCGTCGGCGGTGTGGGTAAGACCCGGCTGGCGTTGCGGATGGCGGCCGAGGTCAGGCGCTCGTTCCCCGACGGTGTCTGGTTCGTCAGGCTGGCCTCGCTGCGTGACCCGGCGCTGCTCCCGCACACGATCGCCAACGCCCTGGGGCTGCGCCAGACCTCCGCGGACCCGGCCACCGACCTCGCGGCGTACCTCGCGGATCGCCAGCTGCTGGTGGTGCTCGACAACTGCGAGCACCTCACCGAGGCCGTCGCGATGCTGGCCAGCAAGCTGCTGGCCGCCTCCCCGGGGCTGCGCATCCTGGCCACCAGCCGCCACGTCCTGGGCGTCGAGGGTGAGCAGATCCTCACCGTGCCGCCGCTGGGCACGCCCGACACCCGGGTCTCGGCCGCGGAGGTGACCAGCTACGACTCGGTCGCCCTGTTCCTGGACCGCGCCTCGGCGGTCGCACCGGACTTCGAGTTCAACGAGACGAACCGGGCCGTGGTGGTGGAGCTGTGCCGGAAGCTGGACGGCATCCCGCTGGCCATCGAGCTGGCCGCGGTCTGGCTGCGGATCCTGACCCCGACCCAGATCCTGGACCGGCTCGAGGACCGGTTCCAGCTGCTGGCCGCTGATCGACCAGCCCTGGCGGCCCGGCAGCAGACCCTCGACGCCACCGTCGGCTGGAGCTACGACCTGTGCTCCCCGGCCGAGCAGCTGCTGTGGGCCCGGCTCTCGGTCTTCTCCGGCGGCTTCGACCTCGACGCCGCCGAGGACGTCTGCAGCGGCGAGGGGATCGACCGCGACGAGGTCCTGGACCTGGTGGCCAGCCTGGTCAACAAGTCGATCATCGTGCGCCACGTGGCGACCGACGACAGCACCGCCTGGTACGAGATCCTCGAGATCGTCCGTCAGTACGGCGAGGCCCGCCTGGCCGAGGCCGGCGAGGTCCGGACCTGGAGGGTCCGGCACCGCGACCACTACCGGACCCTTGCCGAGCGCTACGAGGCCGAGAACTTCGGGCCACAGCAGATGGAGTGGTTCCTTCGGCTGCGTCGGGAGTCCGGCAACCTGAGTGCCGCCCTGGAGTTCTGCCTCGAGGAGCCCGGAGGGGCGGTCGCGGCTCTCGAGATCGCCAGCAACCTGCGGATCTTCTGGTTCGCGGGCTTCCTCCGGGAGGGCTACCTCTACCTGGTCCGGGCCCTCGAGATGGCCACCGAGCCGACCCGGCTGCGGGCCCACGCCCTGTGGGCGGCGAGCTACTTGGCGCTCTTCGCCGGCGACTTCGAGCGCAACGCCACGATGATCGACGAGTGCGAGCAGATCAGCGCGGGCCTGGACGATGCCCTCCTCGAGGCGCGGATCAAGAAGTGCCGCGGGCACGCTGCCCTCTACCAGGGAGGCGACACGCCGCGCGCGCTCGACCTGCTCGAGCAGGCGCGTCGTGAGTTCCGCGAGGTCGGTGACGCCTTAGGCGAGTTCGACACCCTGATCCTGCTCACGACCTGGGCGTTCTTCAGCGAGGACGACCGCCTCGACGAGTTCAGCCAGGCCGCGCTGTCCCTGGCCGACGCCCACGGCGCGCTCTCCTCCAAGGCCTACGGGTTGTGGGCCGTCGGCATCGCCAGATGGCGGGCGGGCGACTACCCGGACGCCACCCGATTCCTGCTCGAGTCCGTGCGGCTGTTCGAGAGCGTGCACGACCTGACCGGCATCAGCTTCGGGGTGCAGGCACTCTCCTGGTGCGCGGCCTTCGCAGCCCCGGACGAGCGGGCGACGCGGCTGCTGGGAGCCTCACGGGCGATCTGGCGGGCCAGCGGGGCGACCGTCGACGAGACGATCGCCTATCGCCGGCTCAACCAGAGCGCCGAGGACGCCGTTCGCAAGGCGCTGGCGCCTGCGGTGTTCGCCAAGGCGTTCGACGAAGGGGCGGCGTACCCGCCCGATCAGGCGGTCTCATTCGCCCTGACCGGGTCCCCCGCTTCGGAGGAGCCGGCCCAGGGCTCGCGCGCGGGACTCGGTGAGATCGCAGGCTTGACGCGGCGCGAGGCTGAGATCGCCGGGCTCCTCGCCGAGGGGCTGTCCAACAAGGAGATCGCCGGCCGCCTGGTCATCTCCCAGCGGACCGTCGAGACCCACGTCGACCACATCCTCGGCAAGCTCGCGATGACCTCACGCATGCAGGTCGCCAGCTGGGTCGCCGAGCACCGCACGCGCTGACATCCGGCCCTCCCGGCGTGGTGACCGACCCGACCCCGAGGCGATCTACGTAGGCACCTCCGTATCTCCCCGGATGCCGACCCACGGGGCTGCTCGACAGGTTGTGCATAGACGCCGCCACCACTCGAGGTCACCTTGTCCATGAGCCCGCCCCCTTCCTCAGGCACGTGCGGAAGGCTCGGGTGGTGGCGCAGCGGCGTGATCTACGAGATCTACGTCCGGAGCTTCCAGGACTCCGACGGTGACGGTGTCGGCGACCTCGGCGGGGTCCGCGCCGGCCTTCCCTACTTGCGCAGCCTCGGCGTCGACGCGATCTGGCTGACCCCGTTCTACGCCTCGCCCCACCACGACCACGGCTACGACGTCTCGGACCACCTGAGCGTCCATCCCGACTACGGCGACCTGGCCGGCTTCGACCGGGTGGTGACGGACGCGCACCGGCTCGGGATCAAGGTGATCGTCGAGGTGGTGCCGAACCACGCGTCGACCGAGCACCCCTGGTTCACTGCGGCGCTGGCTGCAGGGCCCGGAAGCGATGAGCGCCGTCGCTTCCACTTCGCGGACGGGACGGGCCCGTACGGCGAGCTGCCTCCCAACAACTGGCGCTCGATCTTCGGCGGCCCGGCATGGCGTCGGATCAGCGAGCCCGACCACACGCCAGGACAGTGGTACCTCCACAGCTTCGCCCCCGAGCAGGCCGACTTCAACTGGGGACACCCAGCCGTCGCCGAGCACTTCGAAGAGGTGCTGCGGTTCTGGCTGGACCGCGGGGTCGACGGTTTCCGCATCGAGGTGGCGCATGGGCTGCACAAGCGCCCAGGCCTCCCCGACCATCCCTTCGCCATCGATGACGAGCTGACCGGTGACCCGCACAACCCCTACGCGTGGAACCAGCCCGACGTCCACGGCGTCTGGCGCCGGTGGCGGTCCGTGGTCGATGAGTACACCCGGCGGACCGGTCGCGAACGGGTGCTGATCGGCGAGGTGGGCGTGCCCGACAGTGCCGAACTCGCTGCCTATCAGGCGCCGGGCGAGCTGCACCAGTGCTTCTACTTCGACTTCTTGCGGGCTCCTTGGGACGCCGGATCGTTCGCCGCGGTCATCGAGCGGGGACTCGACACGATGACCGCGATCGGGTCACCGGTCGCCTGGGTGCTCAACAACCACGACGCGCCGCGGGCGGTCACCCGGTACGCCGGCGGCGCGCCCGGGGTCGGGGCCGGCGCCGTCCACCTCGGGATCACCCGGGCGCGCGCGGCCGCGCTGCTGATGCTCGCGCTGCCCGGCTCGGCGTTCCTCTACCAGGGCGAGGAGCTCGGCCTGCCTGAGGTCACGGACCTGCCCGAGCAGGTGCTGACCGACCCGGTGTTCCGGTGGACGAGTGGCTCCCGGCGTGGCCGCGACGGTTGTCGCGTCCCGTTGCCCTGGATCGCCGACGACAGCTCCTTCGGCTTCTCCCCCGCCGGCAGTCGCGAACCCCCATGGCTGCCGCAGCCCACTTGGTTCGTCAACCACAGCGTCGAGCGCCAGCTCGAGTGCGGAGAGTCGGTGCTCCACCTCTACCGAGACGCCCTCGGCCTGCGGCACCGGCTCCCGGCCCTGGCCTCGACGGAGCTCCACTGGTTGGCGACGGACCCGGGCGTGCTGGCGTTCAGCAGGGGCGACGGCTTCGCGTGCCTCGTCAACTTCGCCCCACAGCCGGTGTCCCCGCCGGCCGGCGCACGCCTCCTGCTGGGCAGCGACGCGGAGGTCTCTGAGAAGCTCCCCCCGGACACCGCCGGCTGGTTCCTCCTCGACGACGTCACCTGAGGCGTCGCCGCGGGCGCCCCCCATTTGCGGCATGACGCTCTGCCGAACGAGGAGGAGAGTCGAGGGTCTCGCCAACCCTTCTGGAAGGTCCTCCGATGGCCATTCACCCCAACAGTCTCGGGTTACGGCGCGTCGTCGCAGTCGCGGCGGCCACACTCAGCGTGAGCATCGCGCTTCTCGGAACGCACGCCGCGAACGCCAAGACCGCGGGCGCCTCCGCCTCAGGAGCGCACACGACGGTCGAGACCTACGACAACTTCAACAAGGCCGGATACTCGTTGTCGGACTACCAGCAGAAGTGGGCCAACCCTTACGGCCCTGGCGAGCTGGCCGTGGGCGGCAGCCGCACGTTCACCAAGGGCGCGCTCCAGGTCTCGGCCGTGCCCTTCCGGACCGGCGCCGACTTCAGTGTCTTCGACCACCTGAAGTACATCGCGGTGAGCACCAAGACCTTCCCGGTGCCGTCCAGCGGCTCGGTCGAGATCAGCTCGACCATCAAGGCAGCCACCCCCGGAACCCAGCCCGGGCGGGTGGTCCACGGCACGTACACGCAGAGCGGCGACCCCTACGCAGAGCCGACCCTCGAGGGCCAGCAAGCGGGGGTCGTGATGAACGTCATCGACTTCAGCACCGGACAGCTCTTCGACTGGTTCGTCTCCGGCCACACGGCCTTCCCGCTCATCGAGCGGCTGCCGTCGAACGTGACCGGCAACGCCCAGCCGGGCGATCCCGGTTACGTCGGCCGCGAAAAGATGTACACCCAGATCATCAAGGAGATCCCCGCCTCGCCCGGCACGCACACCGTGAGCATTCGGTTCACCCGGGGCCCGCAGGGCAGCTCCGTCGACTACTTCTTCGATGGCAATACGGTCGCCCACGTGGACCACGTCGGAGTCCCGCTCGACGTGCAGAACGTCCCGTTCACCGGGATCTACTCCTCGCTCGGGGCAGGGGAGGAGCTGGGCGGCAGCATCAACAGTCTGGTGATCGGCCACGGGCTGTTCAGCCTGCTCGACGCGTTCCCGTTCCAGCACCCCGAGGCACCCGAGCTCTCCGTCAGCATCCCACTCAGCGAGCGGCTCTTCGGGCAGGGCGCCACCGGAACCTTCGACAACTTCAAGGTCAAGACGGTCAGCCGCTGACCTCCGTCCGGCGCGACCAGATGGGCAAGACGCGTCGGACGCCGACCCGGCCGCGGCGACGGCGGCCGGGTGGGTCGCGGGCGCTCGCTCCCCGACCCGTCATGTGACCGCGTCGTTCGGGGCACCGGGACGGCATGGCCGGCGACCTCGCGAGCTACCGTCGCAAGCGCGACTTCGCCCGTACGCCCGAGCCGGCGGGCGAGCTGAGCGACGGGGGCGGCCGGAGGTTCGTCGTGCAGCGCCACCCGGCTACTCGGCTGCACTACGACTTCCGGCTCGAGCTCGACGGCGTCCTCGTCAGCTGGGCGGTGCCGAAGGGGCCGACGCTCGACCCGTCGGCCCGGCGGCTCGCCGTGCACGTCGAGGACCACCCGGTGGAGTACCTGTACTTCGAGGGCGTGATCCCGCGCGGTGAGTACGGCGGCGGCGACGTGATCGTCTGGGACACCGGCACCTGGGAGCCGGCCCCGGACAAGGCTCAGGGCGACGCGGTCCGGGCACTGCGCAAGGGCGACCTGCACCTCGACCTGCACGGCCAGAAGCTGCGCGGCCGGTTCGTCCTGGTCCGGCGCGAGGACGACAAGGACGACCACGAGGCGTGGATGCTCCTGCACAAGCGCGACGCCGACGCGGTAGAGGGGTGGGACCCCGAGGACCACCCCCGGTCGGTCCTGACCGGCCGCACCAACGACGAGGTCGCCGCGGACCCCGACCGGGAGTGGCACAGCGATGCCCCCGCCGCCGAGGCCGAGGTCTCGCTGCTGCCGGACCCGTTGCCGGACGAGGCGATCGACGCGCTCGAGGAGCTGCCCGGGAGCGGCGGCACCTGGACCGTGCACGGGCGCCGGCTCAAGGTGACGAACCTCGACAAGGTGCTGTTCCCCGGCGCGGGCGACGAGCCGCCGGTGACCAAGCGCGAGCTGCTGGCCTACGCCGCCCGGATCGCTCCGATCGTGCTCTCCTACGTCGAGGGCCGGCCGCTCAACATGCACCGCTACCCCGAGGGCGCCGGCCGGCCCGGCTTCTGGCACAAGGAGCGGCCCAAGCACGCTCCGGCCTGGCTGGAGTGCTGGGAGAACCCGGACGCCGACCCCGACGAGACCCAGGCCTACGTGGTGGTCGACGAGCCGGCAGCACTGGTGTGGGTGGCGAACTTCGGTGCCCTCGAGTGGCACCCGTGGACCTCCCGCAAGGGCGCCATGCACGAGCCGACCTACGCTCTGGTCGACCTCGACCCCGGTGAGAACACCAACTGGGACGAGCTGCTCACGCTCGCTCGCCTGCACCACACCGCGCTCGACCACCTCGGCGTGCTGGGTCGGCCCAAGGTCACCGGGCGCCGCGGGATCCAGATCTGGGTCCCGATCCGGCCCGGGTACTCCTTCGCGCAGACCCGCGCCTGGGTCGAGCAGCTCTCCCGCACCGTGGGGAAGGTGGTCCCCGAGCTGGTCAGCTGGAAGTGGGAGGTCAAGGCGCGCAAGGGGCTGGCCCGGCTCGACTACACGCAGAACGCCGTCAACAAGACCCTCGTCGCGCCGTACTCGCCCCGACCGGCGGCCGGCGCCCCGGTGTCGGTGCCGATCGCCTGGCACGAGCTCGATGACCCCGAGCTGCGTCCGGACCGCTGGACGATCCGGACCGTGCTCGACCGGCTCGAGGCCGTCGGCGACCCCTTCCGCTCCCTGCTCGGCGTCGATCAGGAGCTGCCCGACCTCGGGTGACCCGAGCGAGACCGTCAGTCGAAGGACACCACCCGGACCCGGACGGCGGTGGCCTTCGCCGGCTTCGCGCCCACGTTGCAGGCGCCGATCTCGAGCTGGTCGTTCGCCGGCACCCGCTGGGACGACAGCACGATCCCCTTCTTCAGCCTGTCCAGGGGCGACATGGCCATCAGCTGACCGGGTCGCGCGCCGGCGACCCCGATCGTGCTCGTCACGCACTTGCCCGGCTTGAGCTTGGGCACGCTCACCGTGGTGGCGACGTCGACGCCGGACAGGTCGAGCAGGGTGAGTGAGCCGTCGACGACACGGTCGCCGCTGACGGCGTCCGCGCCGAGGTCGGCGTGACCGACCGAGGCGTCGACGATCCGGTCACCGGCAACCGCGTCGGCCGCGAGGTCGGCGTGCTGGACCTCGCCGTCGACGATGTCGGTGGAGAACACCGTGTTGGCGGCGTAGGCCGTACCAGCACCGAGCGCCACGACCAAGGCGGTCGTGGAGACGAGGTTGGCGTAGGTGAGTCCGGCGGCGATCCGCCGAAGCAGCTTGGACATTGGCGCTCCTTGGGTGCGGTCTCGCGCCCACTGGCGCGAAGGAGCCGAGTCTGTCACTCTTATAATGCTATATCTTGATTGAATAACTACACTATGAGGAGGCCATGATGCTGATGCCCGAGTCGCTCACCGAGACGACCGAGGCCCAGGAGCGGCGCCGCCGCGAGGCGAGCCTGCGCTACCGCCAGCGCGTGCTCGACCTCCTCGACCGCCGCGCGGACCTCCAGGGGGTGTCCAAGCTCGCGGACCTGATATCCGACGCCACCCGCTGGGCCGCCTGAGCGGGGCGGCGCTCAGACGCGCGGCCGCAGGGTCTCGGCGAGGAACCGGGCCGCCCGCCCGTCGAACTCGCGGCCGTGCCGCAGCATCGCGTGCCTGCCCTCCTGGATCGTGACGAACTCGACATCAGCGGTGCGAGCGAGCGCACGCGCCAGCGTCTGGGCCTTGGCGATCGAGGCGACCCGGTCCTGGCCGCCGTGCACGATCAGGACCCGCCGGCCGCTGAGGTCGACGGAGTCGGTGGTCTGCACCCAGGGGTTGAGGGCCACGACGGAGCGCACGTCCGGGGCATCGCCGGCCAGCAGCGCCGCGCGGCCGCCCAGGGAGTGCCCGACCAGCCCGAGCGGCACGCCGGCGTACCGCTCACGCAGCCGGGCGATCGCCCAGTCGGCGTCCTCAACGGGGGTGTGGGTCGTGTCCCAGCCACGGAAGGAGTTGAGCAGCCGGAAGACGGCCAGCCGGCCGCGGCCGGCGCGGGCCACAGCCAGGGCGGTCGGGATCAGCCGGACGACCGACAGCTGGGTCGGGCTGACGCGGACGTCATCGCCCCTCGAGGCCCCACCGTGCAGCGCAAGCACGACGCCCTCGGGCGACGCGGGCGCACGGACGGGCAGCAGCCGGGGCGCGGCCTCCACGAGCGGGCGAACCTAGGACGAGGAGTGGTTGTGGGGCGTGGCGCTCTGCGAGCCTCCGTCGCCGGCGTCCTCAGCATCGTCATCGCCGAACACTCCCGCGTCCTTGGCCGCCTGTGCCTTGCGTAGCTGCTTGACCAGGCTGAAGGCAAGCAGCACGACGGCCGCGATGAGCAGCAGGAACAGCACGAACGCCGTCCAGCCGGCCTTCACGTCCTCATCCTTCGGCGCCTTGTCCACGCCCGCCATCACGAGGTGGGCGGCGGGCATGAGGACGGCTGCGACGGACATGTCCCCAGTGTCTCAGGGGGCGCCGATGGGGTCGACAGTGGTGATGCCGGCGAAGAGATCGTCCTCCGGGAGCTCGGTGTCGACGTAGGACGTCACCAGCTCGAAGTCCTCGGTGGGCCAGGTCGCGACCTGGATCTCCCGCGGGATGGCGAACCAGAAGCCGTCGGGGTCGATCTGGGTCGCGTGCGCCAGCAGCGCCTGGTCGCGGACCCCGAAGTAGTCCGAGCACGGCACCCGGGTGGTGATCCGGGCGTCCCACTCGGGCTCGCGGTCCCACTGCTCGAGCCGCTCGGCCCACGGCGACTCCAGCCCGTGGGCGAGCATCGCGTCGTGGATGGCCTGCATCCGCGGACGGTTGAACGAGTGGTGGTAGTAGAGCTTCTGCACCTGCCACGGCTCGCCGAGCTCGGGGTAGCGCCCCGGGTCGCCGGCCGCCGCGAACGCCTCCACGGAGATCTCGTGGCACTTCACGTGGTCGGGGTGCGGGTAGCCGCCCCGCTCGTCGTAGGTCGTCATCACGTGCGGACGGAACTCACGGATCAGCCTCACCAGCGGCGCCGCCGCCTCCTCGAGCGGCACCAGCGCGAAGCAACCCTCGGGCAACGGCGGCTTGGGGTCGCCCTCCGGCCACCCGGAGTCGACGAACCCCAGCCAGTCCTGCCGGATGCCGAGGATGTCGCGGGCCCGCTCCATCTCCTGGCGGCGGATCTCGGTGATGTTCGCCAGCACCTCGGGCCGGTCCATCTTCGGGTTCAGGATGGAGCCGCGTTCGCCTCCCGTGCAGGTGGCGACGTGGACGTCGACGCCCTCCGCGACGTACTTCGCGGTGGAGGCGGCGCCCTTGCTCGACTCGTCGTCCGGGTGGGCGTGCACGTGCATCAGCCTCAGGCCGGTCCGGGGTCCTGCGGTCACCGGGACAGCCTAGGTGTCAGGCTAGAGGGGTGAGCGCGCAGGACACCCTCTCCGGTCGCTACGGCGCTCCCGCGCCCTGGCGGCGGCGCGCGACGATCGCCGCCTCGGCCGCTGTCGCCGGCGTCTTCCTGGCCTGGCTGGCCTGGGCCGTCTACGACCACTCCACCCCCCAGGTCACCTCGCAGCTCGAGACCTACTCGATCGTCGACGACCACACCGCCACCGCGGTCCTGCTGGTGAGCCTGGACAGCGCCGAGGTGAGGGCCTCGTGCACCCTGCGCGCCTACGCCGAGGACCACAGCACCGTCGGCGAGGTGACCTTCACCCCCGATCCGGCGGCCGGACGCCGCCAGGTCCAGACGATCCGGACCGAGCGGAAGGCGACCTCGGTTGAGAGCATCGGCTGCACCGCGCCGGGCCAGAACGACCCGCGCTGACCTGCGGTTTCGTCGTTCGGCTTAGGCCGGGACCCGCTTCGGGGCTAGACTCGTCCGTCACGCCGTCCGGTCGGGCCACCACCCCGCGACGGCAGGCGTCGTCGCTCGACGCATCGCACGACGCCCACCCCGACGATCGATCCCGCATCGCGACAACATCGAGACACACCTCAGGAGTACTCCCATGACCCAGCCGACCGAGCAGACCGGCCCCATCTGGCTGACCCAGAAGGCGTTCGACGAGCTCACCGCGGAGCTGGAGGACATGAAGGGGCCCCGGCGCCAGAGCATCGTCAGCCGGATCAGCGCGGCCCGCGACGAGGGCGACCTCAGCGAGAACGGCGGCTACCACGCCGCCCGCGAGGAGCAGGGCAAGCTCGAGGGCCAGATCCGCCAGCTCGAGCACGTGCTCCTGCACGCCGACACCACCGTCCCCGACGACGACGGTCGGGTCGCTGCGGGCAAGGTGGTCACCTACAAGTTCGAGGGTGACGCCGACGACGAGGCCGAGACGATCCTGTTGGGCGCCCGCGAGAACGAGAACTACGTCGGCGAGCTGACCGTCTACTCCCCCCAGGCCCCGCTGGGTGCCGCGCTCGTCGGGGCTGAGGCGGGCAGCGTCGTGGAGTTCACCGGCCCCAACGGCCGCACCAACAAGGTCGAGGTCGTCTCGGCGGTGCCCTACCGCGACTGAGCGGCGGGCGGCGCACGTCAGGTGCGAACTGTCGCAATCCGCCCCCGCGCCCGCCTGACCGAACGTACGCTCGGTCGGCCATGGACGAGCAGAACCCGCCCACCGCCGCCGAGCTGGGCGTCAGCCCCGGTCGCTACGAGCAGATCATGCGCGACCTGCAGCGTCGTCAGGCGAGCGGCCCGACAGCGCTTGCGCGGGCGCACCCGACGGGCGCGAGGCCACGGCCCGCGAGCACCCCTCCGTCGGCATCCCGGGCCTGGCTGGTGGTGCTGGGCCTGATCGTGGGCATCGTCGTCGTCTCCCGCCTGGTCGTGACCCACTCGGGCCCCTCACAGCCGGTCTACGCGTTCATGCGGACAGCCGGCGACCATCCGGTGACCTACAGCTCGTGCCGCCCCGTCCAGGTGGCGGTCTACCCCAGCGGCGGGCCGCCCAACGCCGAGGCGCTGGTGGGTGAGGCGGTGACCCAGCTGCGCGCGGACACCGGCCTCGACATCTCGGTCATCGGCAGCTTCGGCGGCCACGCGCCCAACTGGAACTTCCAGGTCGCCTCGGTCACCGCGGAGGACCCCATCAGCGTCTCCTGGCAGGACCAGGCCTCGCTCGAGGGGATGACCGACGACGTCGCCGGGCTCGGGGGGAGCCCGTGGATCACCACCCCGTCCGGAGGCGAGCGCTACGTCGCCGGCGCGATCGCGCTCTCTCAGCCCTACTACGCCGAGCTCGCCCAGCGGGGCGACCACGACGAGGAGCTGGCGGTGCTGTTGCACGAGTTCGGCCACGTCTTCGGCCTGGCCCACGTGCACTCGAGTGCCGAGCTGATGAACCAGCAGAACACCGGCCTGACCCACTTCGGCCCCGGCGACCTCCAGGGTCTTCGACTGCTCGGCCAGGGGCCCTGCGTCTAGGGCGTGGTCACTCGATGACCTTGTAGCCCCGCTCACGCAGCCGGGTCAGCAGCTGCTCGGAGTGGTCGCTGCCGCGGGTCTCGAGCTGGAGCTGGACCTCGACCTCGTCGAGGAGCAGCGCCGGCGAGATCCGTTCGTGCGCCACCTCGATCACGTTCGCTCCCGCGGCGCTCACCTCGGTGAGCAGCTGGGCCAGACCGCCGGGGCTGTCGGGGATGGTGACGTGCAGGTTGAGGTAGCGGCCGGCCGCGGCCATGCCGTGCCGGATCACCTTGCCGAGCAGCAGCGGGTCGATGTTGCCGCCCGAGAGCACCGCGACGACCGGTCCGGCGAAGTCGTTGGGCGTGTCCAGCAACGCGGCGACGGCGGCGGCGCCCGCCGGCTCGACCACCATCTTGGCCCGCTCGGCGAGGGCCAGCAGGGCCCGCGAGAGCGACTCCTCCGAGACCGTCCGGAACTCATCGACGTGCGCACACACCTCGGTGAACGGGATCTTGCCCGGCAGGCCGACCGCGATGCCGTCGGCCATCGTCTTCATCGCCGCGAGCTGGACGGGATGCCCCTCCTTCAGCGAGTCGGGGTAGGCCGCGGCGCCGGCCGCCTGCACCCCGACCAGGTGCACGTCGGGCCGCTGCGCCTTGATGGCCAGCGCCGTGCCGGCCAGCAGCCCACCACCGCCGGTCGGCACCAGGACCGTCCGGGCGTCCGGGACCTGCTCGAGGACCTCGAGGCCGAGCGTGCCCTGCCCGGCCACGATGTCGACGTGGTCGAAGGGGTGGATCAGGACCGCTCCGGTCTCGGCCGAGAACTGGCGCGCAGCGGCCAGCGACTCCTCCAGCACCCGGCCCTCGAAGACGACGTGGGCGCCGTAGCCACGGGTGGCCCGCTCCTTCGGGATCGGCGCACCCTCGGGCATGAAGACGGTCGACTTGATGCCCAGCAGCTGCGCGGCGAGCGCGACCCCTTGGGCGTGGTTCCCCGCTGACGCCGCCACGACGCCCCGGGCCCGCTCCTCGGGCGAGAGCCGGGAGATCCGGACGTAGGCTCCGCGGATCTTGAAGGAGCCCGTGCGCTGGAGGTTCTCGCACTTGAGCCAGACCGGGCCACCGACGAGCGTCGAGAGCCAGCGCGACTGCTCCATCGGCGTCTCGATGGCGACGTCGCGGATCACCTCACGCGCCTCCTGGACGTCCGCGAGGCTCACCACGCAGGGTTCCGGTTCAGCCACCGACGGCACCGTCCTTCCGCTCCGCGGAGCCCGCGGGCTCCGGGTCCTGGTCGAGCTGGGCGGTCTCGCCCATCTCCTCGTAGTCCTCGGCCAGCTCCTCCACCGGATCGTCACCGGGGGAGGTGTAGGCCGCGAGGTGCTCGACGACCGCGTTGACCGCGGCCGCCAGCGGCACGGCCACGAGCGCGCCGGCCACGCCCGCCGTCAGCACCCCCGCACCGATCGCGAGGATCACGCCCAACGGGTGCACCGAGACCCAGCGGCCCATCAGGAACGGCTGGAGCACGTGCCCCTCGAACTGCTGCACGCCGATCACCACCGCGAGCATGACCAGGGCCCGGATCGGCCCCTGGTCGACCAGCGCCACCAGCACGGCGACGGTGCCCGCGACCGTCGCGCCGACGATCGGCACGAACGCCCCGAGGAAGACCAGCACGCCGATCGCCAGGGAGAACGGCACACTGAGCACCGCCGCACCGATGCCGATCAGCAGGGCGTCGGTGGCGGCCACGATGACCGTCGCCCGCACGAACTGGGTGAGCGAGATCCAGGCGACGCGGCCCGAGCTGTCGACCCGCTCGCGGGCCGCGCGCGGCGAGAGCCGGACCACCCAGGCCCAGATCCGGTTGCCGTCGGAAAGGAAGAAATAGGTCGAGAACAGGACGATGAAGAAGCCGGCGAGGATGTGGCCCACCGCGCTGCCGACCTCGGTGACCCGGCCGACCAGCCCGCCCTCCTTGGTCTGGTTGCTGATCCCGTTCTGGACCGACTTGATGTAGTCGTTGATCTGGGCGTTGCTCGCGTGCAACGGGCCGGTGCGGAGCCAGTCGCGGATCTTCTGCAGCCCGTCGACCGTGGAGTTGGCCAGGTCGTCAGCGCCGTTGGCCACCTGCTGGCCGGCGAAGCCGACCAGCGCGACCACCAGCCCGAGGGTGAGCACCACCACCAGGATCGAGCCGGCGCTGCGGCGTACGCCGATGCGCTCGAACCAGTCGACGACCGGCACCACCAGCGCCGAGATCAGCAGCGCGACCACCACGGGGATGACGATGACCGCCAGGAAGGAGATCACGTGGGCGAGCAGCCACACACCGGCGGCGATGATGAGCAGGCGCCACGACCAGGCCGCGGCCAGGTCGAGGCCGTAGGGCACCTCCGCGCGGCTGAAGTTCGACGTACCGGCGGCGATCTCGATCGGCTGGGGCGTCCGCTCGGGCCGGCGGATCGCGGCCCACTGGTGGGCGAGCCGGGCGGCAACCCCTTCACGGCGCGCCCGCTCCCCGGCGTCGTCGCGACCCGGCTGGGCACCGTCGTGGTCGCTCACGGCGTGACTCTATCCAGCAGCGAGGCCACCAGCCCGTACGCCGCCTCGGGATGCTCGGCGGCCAGCAGCCCCGCGGCCGCCAGCACGTAGTCGCTGTCGACCACGACGCGGGCCTGCTCGGGCAGCTGCCAGTCGGCGTCCCGGCCCACGCTCGAGCCCAGCACCCGTTCGGCGACGCCGGGACGGCCGTGGCGCAGCACGCCCCCCGACCCGACCAGCAGCCCGACCTCGCGCAGGTCGACGCCGGTGCGTTCGACGACACGTCCCTCGGGACTCACCACCACCTTGCTCCGTCCCGCGTGCCGTTTGAGGGCCAGGGTGACCGCGGCGCGGGCGATAGTCTCGTCGTCGTCGTGCTCGCGGTCCGTGGTGGGGAGGTACCCCGGATCGTCGCGCCTGGTCCGCGCCTCGGCCTCGAGGTCGAGGCCCGCCTCGGCCACGGTCGAGACGGCGGACCAGCGCATGCCGAGGTCGCCCTCCACGGTGCGGGTCACAGGAGTGGCGGCGACGACGTCGCGGGAGAGTCCCGCGGTCTCCGGGTCGAGGTCGACCACCGAGTGCACGTCGGTGGTCGCGCCGCCCACGTCGACGACGACGACCTCGCCCACCGCGGTCGCGAGCAGCTCAACGCCGGTGAGCACGACGTCCGGCGTTGCCCCTCGGACCATCGCCGTGAAGTCGGCCCGTGCGCTCAGGTGCTTACCGCCGATGACGTGGGCGAGGAAGACCTCGCGGATCGCGGCGCGGGCGCTCGCCGGCGCCAGCACCCCGATCTGAGGTACGACGTTGTCGGCCAGCACGTGGGGCAGGCCGGCCAGGATCTCGCCCACCTCGTCGCGGGCCTCCTCGTTGCCCGCGACCACCGTCGGACCCCGCCACCCCGACTCCCGCAGGTCCCGCGCGGCGCGCAGGATCGGCGCTGGGTTGCCGCCGTCCGTGCCACCGGTGAGCAGGACGACGTCGGGCGCGTCGGCCGCCAGGTCGAGGTCGTCGCCCTGCGCGACCGAGCGCACGGTCACCACCTTGCCGCCGCTGGAGAGGGCGACCCGGCGTCCGGCTTCGGCCGTGACCAGCTCCTCGTTGCCGACCACCGCGATCCGGAGTCCGCCGCCCGCGCTGGAGCAGGCGAGCACCTCGGCGTCGCTCGCCCTCGGGTCCGCGGCGACCAGCTGGGCGAGGCAGGCGTCGTAGCCGTCCAGGACGTCGGTGTCGATGGTGGTGCGGTGCTCCGCCCCGGCGACGATGGCGCCGTCGAGGAGGTCGACGAGCAGCGCCTTGGTGAAGGTCGAGCCGAAGTCGACGCAGACCGCGAGCCCGCCCGCGGGCTCAGCCAAGAGCCTGGTCGAGGTCCGCGAGCAGGTCGTCGACGGTCTCGATGCCGACGCTGAGCCGGACCAGATCGGCGGGGACCTCCAGGTCGGTGCCGGCCACGCTGGCGTGGGTCATCCGGCCGGGGTGCTCGATCAGCGACTCGATGCCGCCGAG
>Ga0268264_10002199_pt1 | contig 17321 bp, 12 predicted proteins | sample KBSSwiS32_FD_190357 | JGI IMG/M metagenome (GOLD analysis project Ga0268264, IMG submission 190357) | Switchgrass rhizosphere microbial communities from Kellogg Biological Station, Michigan, USA - KBS Switchgrass S3-2 (SPAdes) (version 2) | ecosystem: Host-associated > Plants > Roots >...
TCGGCTATGATGCGACTGAGATCGGTGCCCGGGATGGTATCGCCAATATAAGGGCTGATGACTTTTTCTGCGAGCTCTTCGGTTGAAATATTGTCGATGTTCCGGATCAGCTGTTCCGGAAGGGTTGGTATGTTTTCGGGGAAATAAAGGCCTTTATCGGGAGCCTGGCCCCTGATGGTGGCCTCTTTAAAAGAAACTTTGGTGGATGGATTATTGAGACTATAGTAATTCATGTTATGCTGTTTTTACGCCTGTGTGATTGATGGTCGTCACATAGGTGTGATAATCGAGTCCAATGTCGTTGTATATTTTTTTCATCACCTGTTCGATGGCCTGGGCTGTTTGGATATCCCTGCTGAGCATAAAGATAGAGGGGCCAGATCCGGAGATACCGCCGCCGAGGGCGCCGGCTGCCTTGCACTGGCTTTTGACCTGGTCGAAGCCCGGTATGAGCATGCTGCGAACCGGCTCGATGATCACGTCCTCGAGCGAACGGCCTATCAGTTCGTAATCGTTCTTTATAAATCCTGCTACCAGTCCGGCGATATTGCCCCATTGACGGATGGCATCCTTTAACAACACTTCTTTCCGGAGTATCTGTCTTGCATCGGCCGTCTTTACTTCTATCTGCGGGTGGACTACCGTGACATGCAGGAGGGGAGCGGGTATGGATACGATGTCGAGGGGAAAGATTGACCGGATCAGCGTGATACCGCCATAGATACAGGGGGCGATATTGTCTGCATGCTTGACGCCGGAGGCTACTTTCTCTCCGAACATGGCAAAGCGGACGAGGTCTTCTTTGGAAAATCTATTTCCCAGCAAATGATTGGCGGCAACCACCGCTCCTGCTGCACTGGCGGCGCTGCTGCCTACGCCGCTGCCTGGTTTTATCTTTTTATGGATGATGACCTCGAAGCCGGTGGGTTTTTCCAGCTCCTCTTGCATGGCCAGGAGCGGCGCTCCGGCCGTATTTTGTGCGGGATCGGAAGGAAGAGGGAAGCCGTCCCCGCTGATGATGCGTACGACGGGTTCGTCCAGGAGGCGTACTTCCATGATATCGTTAGGTTCTTCCAGGGCCATTCCCAGCACATCAAATCCGCAGACAAGGTTGGCGACTGTGGCGGGGCATTGGACTGTGATCTTGCTCATTGCTTGAATTATTTGTTAACTGGTTTTAGTTAGACTGTTGCCGGATCAGGCTCTTGTGGACCTAGACTCTCGCAGCCCGGATGATATCCGCAAATACCCCCGAGGCTGTCACTTCGGCGCCTGCGCCCGCACCCTTGATCACCAGGGGCTGTTCGGGATAGCGGTCGGTGTAGAACAGCACGACGTTGTCTTTGCCGTACAGATGATAAAGGTCGTGTTCGGGGCCGATATGCTGCAATCCAACGGAAGCTTTGCCGCGCTCGTACTGCGCCACGAATTTCAGTTTTTTTCCCGCCTTGAAGGCCGCGTCGTACAGTTTTTTAAAATGCGCCTCTTCCTTCGCCATGGCCTTATAGAATTCTTCCACGCTGCCTTTGAGACAGGATTCGGGCAGGAAAGAATGGTTCTCTATGTCCTCCATTTCTATCTTTTCCCCTGCCTCCCTGGCCAGGATCATGATCTTACGCATGACATCCGTACCGCTGAGGTCCAGGCGGGGATCCGGCTCGGTATAGCCTTCCTCTTGTGCCTGGCCGACCACTTCCGAGAAGGGTCTTTCCCCGTTGTAGTGATTGAAAACGAAATTGAGGGTCCCGCTAAGCACGGCTTCGATCCTGTTGACCTTATCGCCGCTGCGCAGCAGGTCATTCAGCGTGCCGATGACCGGAAGGCCGGCGCCTACATTGGTCTCGAAGAGGAAGGGGGCGTTGTATTCCCGGGAAAGGTCTTTCAGGCGGCGGTAATAGTCATAGGGTGAAGAACAGGCTATCTTATTACAGGCCACTACGGAAATACTCTTTTGCAGCAGGCTGTCGTAGCAGACGGCTACGTCGGGGTGGGCTGTGATATCCGCAAAGACCGAGTTGCGAAGGTTCCTCGACGTGATGCCTTCCACCCATGCGGGCAGGTTCATCGGTACGCCTTCTTCCAGGGCCTGTTTCCAGCTGTCCAGGGCTATGCCATTGTCATTAAAGACCATTTTCCGGCTATTGGCTATACCGATGACGCGTACCTGGAGACGAAGCTGATCCTGCAGGTAGCTATGCTGCTGTTTTAATTGGTCGAGTAGACGACGTCCTACGTTGCCCGCCCCTGTTATAAAGAGGTTGATCTGTTTGTAGGTGGTGGAAAAGAAGCCTTCGTGCAATACGTTGATGGCCTTTTTTACATCGGCGGCTGCGATGACCGCGGAGATATTCCTTTCCGAAGACCCCTGGGCGATGGCGCGGACATTGACGCCATTACGTCCCAGCGCTCCGAACATTTTGCCACTGACCCCCGGATGGCTCTTCATATGATCGCCTACGAGGGCTACGATGGAAAGGTCATTCTCTATGATAAGAGGGTCTACTTTACCCGTCTCGATCTCGTGGCTAAAGGCGCGGTCTACGGCCGCCTTGGCCGCGGCGGCGCTGGCTTCTTCTACGCCGACACAGATAGAGTGTTCGGAAGAGCCCTGGGTAATGAGTATGACGTTGATCTTTTCGTTGGAGAGGGCTTCGAAAAGACGTTTGGAAAAGCCCGGTATGCCTACCATACCGCTGCCTTCCAGGCTAAGGAGCGCGATCTTCCCGATGCTGGAGATACCGCGTATGCTGCCGCCGCCGTTGCGGGCGGATTCATGCTCTATCAAGGTGCCGGCGTCGCCGGGGGAAAAAGTATTTTTTATCCAGACGGGGATGCCTTTTGCCATTACCGGCTGGATCGTGGGGGGATAGATGACCTTGGCGCCGAAATGGGACAATTCCATGGCCTCCTGGTAGGATATATGGGGGATGAGCTTTACGTTGGATACCAGGCGGGGGTCGGCCGTCATCATACCCGAAACGTCGGTCCATATTTCTACTACATCCGCATCTACTGCTGCTGCGAGTATAGCGGCGGTGTAGTCAGAGCCACCCCGGCCAAGCGTTGTGGTGATCCCATGGCTGTCGGAGGCTATAAAGCCGGGCAGTATAAAGAGATTGCCTTTGCTGCTGTCGAAGTATTCGCGGATCTTTTGATTCGTGAGGGAGAAATCCACGGCGGCATAACCGAAGCTGGAGTCGGTGCTGATGAGCTCCCGGGAATCCTTCCACGTATTTGGGACCTCCAATGCGTCAAAGCGGGCGGCGATGATGAGAGAAGAAAGCAGCTCGCCATAGCTGACGATCTTGTCGCGGGTCCGGTTCGACAATTCGCTGAGCAGGAAGACGCCGTTGCAGATATCTTCTATCTCATTACATTTTGTTTTTACGAGGCTGAGAATGCTGCTCTGCCGGGTGAGGGGGATAAGGTGTTTTACGGCCTCGAGGTGGCGTTGTTCCACCGCGTGCAATTTTTCTTTGTAGGATTCATCTCCCGCGGCGGCGGCAAGACCTGCCTGGATAAGCATATCCGTGACCCCTCCCAGCGCTGAAACGACCAGGATCGTCCTTTCCTTTGCCAGCGCTGCGCGCACCAATTGAACGACCTTGTTTATGTTTTCCCCGTTGGCTACTGAAGTACCTCCGAATTTTAAGACCTGCATATAATGATTTTGTGAATGAATGTAAAAGAACGACCCTTTAGGAAGCCTGTTAAGGCCCACGGCTAATGTCTGACCTTCGGTCGAACCGCTTGCCGCGGTCTGGGATGATATGGAAATTGACAACCCTTAACGGGTTGTGGATGTTGTTGTGGAGGTGATAATAGTTGTAACTTGCGCAGCGGAAACAGGTTCTGCGTGTGTTGTAAGGGAAGAAATAATATGGTTGTTAAAACCGATCACCTTTGGAATAAAGTAGGGTAAAGATAGGAGTTGTTATTCAAAAAACAATAAATGAGCCGGTTTTTTGATGAAAATAAAGTAATTTCGACTCTTAGTTGAATTATTGCTGCCAAGTGGCTAATTTCTTTGAACAATAACAAACAGGGATAATCAATATGAGCATTCAATCTTCACAGGGATTGCAGCAATTTAAGAATCTGGTCGGGATCAAATTCCAGCTTTATAACAGTCTTTTTACTTCTCTGCCTTTTCATCGTATAGAGAAGACCGGAATTCTATTGTCCCTGCTGTTGACTATTTGCGAAGATGGCTATAAGAAGAAGCAAAGCCCTGAGGAGATTATGGAAGAGTTCTTTCGTAAGCATACGGCGTTGTCGGGTGAGCGGGAGAAGGCGGATATCCTTTTCCGATTTGTCCAATATGTGGAGCGTCAGATCGTACTCTTCGACGCATTGGAAGATGCGGCTTTCCGGCATGTCAATGATATGGGAGGAGTGGGGACGTTGAAGCACCTGATCTCGGAAGTGCTGCAGACCGGGAAGGAAGAGGAGCTGGCGGACAAATTAAAAGATTATTCGGTAAGGATGGTACTGACGGCGCATCCGACACAATTCTATCCGGGACCGGTGCTGGGTATCATCAACGACCTGTCCAGGGCTGTCATCGAGAACAATGCCGCCGAGATCAATCTATATTTACAGCAGCTGGGTAAAACGCCTTTTTTGAAAAAGCAGAAACCCACGCCTTATGACGAGGCGATCAGTCTTATATGGTACCTGGAGAATGTATTTTATCATGCCTGCGGGAAGATCATCGCCACGTTGCAGAATCAATTCCCGGATGCCATCGACAAGCGGAATGCGGTGATCAAGATGGGATTTTGGCCGGGAGGCGACCGGGATGGAAACCCTTTTGTAAAGACGGATACTACCTTAAAGGTGGCGGAGTCGCTCAGGGGCGCTATCATCAAGTGTTATTACCTGGATGTACGGAGGCTGAAACGCAGGCTGACCTTCAAGGGTGTGGACACCATTATCGCGGAGCTGGAGCAAAAGCTGTACAACAATATTTTTATTCCCGAGCAAAAAATGGAGCTCTATAAAGAGGAGATACTTGATCCGCTGATCCAGATACGGGAGATCATCATTTATCAGCACAATAGTCTTTTTGTGCATTTGGTAGATAACCTGATCGGCAAGGTAATGGTCTTCGGACTTCATTTCGCCACGCTGGATATACGGCAGGACAGCTCTGTACATGGGAATGTGCTGGAGGCGATTGCAACCCGAGAGAAACTGGTACCTGAGAATTACAAGAACATGTCGGAAGCTGAAAAGATGGATGTGCTCACGGGACTCAGCGGTGCGGCGCGTCCAGAGCTATATGAGGATGCGCTTATAAAGGATACGCTGGAATCCATTGCGAGTGTTGCGACCATACAAAAATACAATGGAGAGGAAGGTTGTAACAGATATATCATCAGCCAGTGCAACAGCGCATTAAATGTGCTGGAGGTGTTTGGCCTGTTTTTGCTCAACGGATGGAAGAAGGAGAAGATGCCTGTGGATATCGTGCCTCTTTTCGAGACCGTGGACGATCTGCAGCATGCTGCGGGTGTCATGAAGCAATTATACGAGAACAAGGTCTATAATAAGCATCTGCAGGGAAGAGGAAGGACGCAGACCATTATGCTGGGGTTCTCGGATGGCACCAAGGATGGAGGTTACCTGATGGCCAATTGGGGTATTTACAAAGCGAAGGAAGAGCTGACGCGTATCTCCAAGGAATATGACATCGATGTGGTATTCTTTGACGGCAGGGGCGGCCCTCCTGCAAGGGGAGGCGGCAAGACGCATAAGTTCTATGCATCGATGGGAAAGAATATCTCCAACAAGGAGATCCAGCTTACTATACAAGGACAGACCGTGAGCTCCAATTTCGGCACCATCGACACAGCGCAGTTCAATATCGAACAGCTGCTGCATGCGGGTGTATCCAACGATCTCTTTTCTTCCAAGGAGGTGACATTGGAATCCGGCGAGGAAGAATTGTTGCAGGAGCTGTCCCTGGAGAGCTATAAGGCTTATTCCACATTGAAGGAGCATCCTTATTTTCTTCAATACCTGAATGAAGTGAGCCCTCTGCGATTCTATAACGAGACGAATATCGCCAGCCGTCCTACCAAACGGAAGAGTTCGGGCAGGCTGGAATTAAAGGATTTGAGAGCTATACCTTATGTAGGGTCCTGGAGCCAGCTGAAGCAAAATGTCACCGGATATTATGGGGTAGGCAAGGCGCTACAGACCCTGGACAAGAAAGGGAAATGGAAAGAGGTGAAGCGTTTGTATGAGAACTCTCCTTTTTTCAAGACCCTGCTGGACAATTGCGAAATGGCGATGAAGAAATGTTTCTTCCCGCTGACGGAGCATTATTCGCGTCATCCTGTCTATGGAGAGATATGGACCCTGATCTATGATGAATTCGAGCTCACACAGAAATATATCTTTAAGCTGTCGGGTAAGAATGAGCTGATGGCGGACTACCCGGTGGATCAGCTGTCCATCCAGATGCGGGAAAGGATCGTATTGCCTCTCAGCACTATTCAGCAATATGCGCTTAGTAAGTTCCAGACCCTGGAGAAGGGGGGCGATAATAAGTCTATGAAGGAGGTGTATGAGAAGCTGATCATCCGCAGCAGCTTTGGGATCATCAATGCGGCACGGAATTCTGCCTGATAATATGGGTATGTCGGAAAGAAATGGCCAGATGAAGGAAAGTTTATGGTATATATGAAACTTTTGTCATTGAACCTTATCCATCTTTCGAGCGCAGCACCTGTTGTATATATAATGTATACAGACCAGCGGGCATATAGGATTGCACCATCCTCCATTCTACTATATTACACAACATCCTCATCGAGGAGAAGGAGAAGATAAAGATATTCTCCACCGCGTTCTTTACAAGGGCTGTGCCTTTGTCGTATATCCTTTCCACCAGCTCCAGGCATTTTTCTACCATTTTAAAATTATGTTCGAGCGCCATGCGCTTTGTATAATCTGTCAATGTCTGCATGGATTGGTAGATTTCCTTGTCATGCCAAACGAGTGCCTGTTCTGTAGGAGTGGGCCGGGGCCGTCCTCTGTAAGTGAACTATCTACCAGGGAGCTGGTGGGGGAATGAGGAATGGGTGATGGGACCATTCTGGTCGGCCGGAGCGCTCCGGAATGGAAAAAGCTTTCCAAAAAGGAAGAGTGGGTTATTTATTAATTTAATGGTTATCAACTGTTTGTAAAATTGGGATGGGATTTGGGTCTGAGGCTGCCATAAAGAAAAAATAAAAATGGAAGAAGACCCATCCTTTATAATTCGTGTGGCCGTACCGGCCGATGTAAAATATGTATACACTATTCTTTATGAAATGGAGCGCAGCGAGAGAAGGGAACGGGAATTGCCCGGCGTAGTCCTCAGTCTATATGCCAAAAGATTCATGAAGGCCATGCTGTGATAGCGGTAATGTCTTCGGGTGAGTGGGCGGTGTTAACCGGCACGATGTGTGGTGCGCTAAAAAATTTTCAATCTGGAAAAGTGAATGAGACCTTATCGTATTATAAAATTCTGCCGCGATTTGGGATAGAATTTTTATTGCGTCAAAAATTTTTTGAAGAAAATCTGATTAACCAGCTGTTAACAATCGATGGTCGCTGTTGAAATTGGCCTTACTCAGTGTATTAGCTTTTAGAGGCCTTGCATGTTATTCTTTATCGAAATGAAAAGAAATTTTCAATTCGGCAATATCTGGTGTTTTACTCCTCTCTGACAAATGAAATAGAAATGCATCTGTGAAAGCCTTTGTGGCATTGGCTTTCGTGTATGTCAAGTCGTTGGTTGTTCCTCTCTGGTATATAATTAGCCCATGTTGATGCACGACGAAATGTCTACGTCGTGCTATTGTTTAAAATTAAATTCAGACTATGCTTAAGAGATTAATTGTCGCTATTGGAACGTTGCTCATTTTTTTTGAAGGCTATTGCCAGTCCGCTCAGAAAGATACGAGCGGGGTTCCGGCGGCTGAACATGCCACTGAGCCTTTTGCTTTTGGAGATTTTTCCTGGTTGAATGGTACGAGCCGGAAGACGACACCGCCGGCATTCGACTCGAAATATTTTACGGGGGATGTAGTGTTCGATCTGAACTATACGCACTCCTATAATAACCCTATCGACAATACCGTGGTAGGCAGTACAGCGCTGGCGCGTAACAATGAGCTGCAGCTGTCCTTTATGGGAGTAGGGGGAGATATACATGTCAACAATGTGAGGGGCAGGGTCATGATGCAGTTTGGTACACGGAGTACGGTAGTGCCGCGTAATGACTTCAGCTCGTACAAGGGACAGTATGATCTGCAGACCATTTACAGATACATCAGCGAAGCGTATGCGGGTTATCACTGGGATGTCTGGCATGGCATCAACCTGGATGCGGGGATATTCATGTCGTATATAGGGCTATTCTCTTACAACAATTTCGAGAACTGGGGTTATCAGCCTTCGTATACGTCGGACAATACGCCGTGGTTCTTTAATGGATTGCGGCTACAGACCTTTCCTACGGACAAGCTGAAGCTGGAGTTTTGGCTGGTGAATGGATGGCAGAGCTATGGCCGGTTCAATCACTCGCCTGGTTTGGGTGTATCCATCTATTACAGACCCAAGGAGACGGTGGATTATGTGTTCAACAACTATTATGGAAAGGATGATGAGGGAGCGCCCGGTAGATTCAGATTCCATAGCGACAACAGCTATCAGCTGCGGTATCTCAATCGGAAACATGGGTTCGTGACGAAGGCGGCTTTTTCCATCACGGGTGATTTTGGGATTGAGAGCGGCGACGGTGTCTCGCCTTTTGGCAAGACGGACACGAAGTCGGGGGTATATAAACCCGCGCAGAATTTTATCAGCGGCATGATCTATAACAGGCTGTGGCTTGGAGAAAAGCAAAAGTGGGCGTGGACTGCGGGGGGTGGATATATGACAAACCCCGGGCAATACCTGGTGCTGGCTCCTACCGGCTATGCAGATACGCTGTTCCAGGCGCAGACCGGGATAGGGTCTACGTTCAAGGCATGGGACTGTTCTACTTCCATCGACTATATGCCTCTGCCGGGGCTGACGCTGAAACTGGAATATGTGCACAGGGCTGTGACGGAGCTGAAAGGTGTACCCGGTGCGACGCCGCTAGCGGGATATTTTGCCGGAGAGGGCGGTGTAACAGGGCCTACCGGCTATACGAACACATCGGGATATAACTGGACGTCCAGCGGGGCTTCGATAGCGCCTCCGTTGGGCAGCCTGAGCAATGCTGACGGGAGTCCATGGAAGCCGGATATGCGTAAGTCGGAGTCAAGGATCATACTGGCCTTTTTGGTAAGATTTTAAACAAATAAAAAACGGAGTTTTTATGAAAATCATGTTATTGAGTATTCTCTTGTATGCAGGTATTATTAACGGACAGGACTATCGCGAGGTAGGAAAAAGGAAATATGTGATCGTCGACACAAATGGATTTTATCTGTACAGCTACAAAATGCTGGTGCAGGGTGAGAAGATCGCGCGGCCTGAGACCGTGTATTTTTTTAGTGTGGACAAGGAGTCGCCTGTGCTGGAGCTTACGATGGACAATCTCGAAAAAGCGTTTGCATCCAATCCCAGGTTCCGCTATTCGCTGGAAGCATCGTTCCATGGGGACAAGCAGCTGATGGCGTATGACAAGGCGATAAAGATGTATAAGATCAAGTATTTATATAGTCAGGCCATAAAATAATCGTGTATGTCGGCAGCAGGAAACATTCTCGTTGTAGATGATGAAGACAAGCTTCGGGGGCTGTTAAAGCGGATCATTGGGCTGGAAGGTTATACTGTGCATGAGGCCAGCGATTGCAAGAGCGCGTGGAAGGTCCTGAACAAGGAGGACATCGATGTAGTGGTCTGCGATATACGTCTGCCGGACGGCAATGGTCTGGACCTTACCCGGAGCATCAAGTCCAGGGTCTCCGACGCGAAGTCCTGGCCCTCCGACGTGGAGATCATACTGCTGACGGCGCATGCGAATATCCCGGATGTTGTCAAGGCTATGCGATCGGGGGCATTCGACTATATCAGCAAGGGGGACGACAATGACAAGCTGTTGCCCCTGATCGCACATGCCATAGAGAAGGCGCGTTTGCAGAAGCGGGTACGGCTGTTACAGGAGCAGGTAAAACATGCGTTCAGCTTTGACAATATCATCGGGGATTCGCCTGCCATACGGGAGACGATATCGATGGTCCGTAAGGTAACGGGGTCCGATACCACCGTGCTGCTGCTGGGTGAGACAGGGACGGGGAAAGAGCTGTTTGCAAAGGCCATCCATGCCGGTAGCGACCGGGCTTCTTTTCCTTTTGTCGCGCTGAACTGCAGCGCTTTTTCCAAGGACCTGCTGGAGAGCGAACTTTTTGGGCATAAGGCGGGCGCTTTTACGGGAGCGATGAAGGACAAAAAGGGACTGATCGAAGAGGCGGATGGAGGAACGCTGTTCCTGGATGAGATCGGGGAGATGCAGCTGGATCTGCAGGCAAAGCTCCTGCGAGTGCTTGAAGTCGGTCAGTTCTTCAAGGTCGGGAGCACTACGCCTACAGCGACCAATGTCAGGGTGCTTTCCGCAACGAACAGGAACCTCAGCCAGCAGGTGAAAGAGGGTGCATTCAGGGAAGATCTTTTTTACCGGCTGAATGTGTTTACGGTGGAGATACCTCCGCTGAGGGACCGGCGGAAGGATATACCTCTGTTGGCGAAATATTTTATGAAACTGTTTTCGAACAAGCTAAACAAGCGGGTAACGGGGATGAGCAGGGAGTTCCTTCATGCGTTGGAGCGGCAACCCTGGAAAGGAAATATACGGGAGCTGAAGAATGTGATCGAGCGGGCGGTGATCCTGTCGGAGGGTGAGGAGCTGGGAGTAGATACGCTGCCTGCGGCGTGGAGTATGGAATCTTCTGTTGTGCAGGCCTTATCTGCCTTTGACCTGGCTAGTATTGAGAAGCTGCATATACAGCGTGTGCTCAATTATACGCATGGCAACAAGGTAGAGGCGGCGAAGCTGTTGAACATCGGGCTGACGACCGTCTATCGAAAGATGGAGGAGTATGGGTTGAACGGGCCGTATTTGAATGCGACGAATGTGGACCTGCCGAATTGAATCGATAGGCTGTTACCCGAGAGGCATAATAAAAAAGGCCGTCTTTATGAGACGGCCTTTTATCTTTTAGTGAGCTGCTTTTCTTGGTGCTTTTACCAGGGGAGCCAGCATCACGATCATTAAAGCGACGAATGAAAGAATCGTTGTCATAGTGTGTGTTTTATTAAAAATTATTAAAAAGTTTTTTTGATAGGTTAGTTGAGCTCGGCGAAGCGGGTCAACTGTTCCTTATCCGTATCGTGAAATATTTGTTCGTGTCGTTGGTTGAATTCTCTTTCCAGGGAGACGATGACGCTGTTGAGGTGATCGATGTCGCTGGTAAGGTGTTGCGTAGTCAGGAATTTACCGGAGGTTATCAGCGGGCTGCTTTTTCCGGTGAGCCTGTTGGATAAGCTTATCTCAAGACGGACAATATCTTCTCCTGCGGTGAAAGGGTTATCGGCGATGAACACCTTTTTTATCTCTCCGGGCTGAACGTCATTCTTCCAGGCTAGTAAGCGATGTTTAAGGTCCTGGTGCATATATCTAATGGGTTTTGTTAGAGCTGTACGAATTGTTTTTCGTGTGATTATGACGTAAAGTTAGAACTAATATTGTTCCGAATCCATAGGGCGCGTTGGGGTGCGGTCGGCTGAAGCCCTTTGCTGGCAAGGGTTTCATGCGAAGGCATGTGATAAAAACCTGAGTTTTGAGAGAGATGGGAGGAGAAAAAAGGGCAGAGAGATATTAAAAATTCAATTTTTTTGGGGGGTATAAAAAAGGGTGGAGTGGAATGCGGGATGTAGAATATATGCTTTTTTTAGGTAATATGATGAAAAAAAATTTAAAAAATTTTCAAAATTTTTTTGTGGAGGGGGTAAAAATGCAAAAATCCCGGGTTTTTGCCCGGGATTTTGTGCTGTGTAGTAGTAGTAGTATATAAAACTTACGCCTGGGAGGGGTAAGCTTCGATGCCGTGTTCGAATACATCGAGACCGCCGGGGCCTGTTTCGCCTTCGGGTTCGACGCGGAGCTTCCAGGGGTAGGGGAGCTGTTTGATCACCCACATGAGGATGAAGGAAACAACGAGGGTTGCTACGGTGATGGTGAAGCTGCCGATGAACTGTGCTTTCAGGACGCTGGTGCCGCCGCCGTAGAAGAGGCCTGTGACGGGCGCTGAGTTATCGGGACCTGTAGCGCCCGTGACACCATATTGGCCGCAGGCAAATAGGCCCAGGGACAGGGTGCCCCAGATGCCGCCGAAGCCGTGTACGGCCACTGCGCCGATGGGGTCATCGATGCGCCAGTATTCCATGAGATTGAGCGCTACCCAGACCACGATACCGGCTACCAGACCCAGGATGACGGCGCCTAAAGGGGAAACCCAATAGCAAGGGCAGGTGATGGCTACGAGGCCTGCGAGGAAGCCGTTGGTAGTATAGCCGAGGTCGAACTTGCCTTTTGTATCGCCGAACCAGAGGGCCATGTACATGGCCGAGATGCCGGCTGCGCAGGCTGCCAGGGTTGTATTGGTGGCTACGCGCCCGATGCCTTGCATATCTACGGCCGAGAGGGTGCTACCGGGGTTGAAACCATACCATCCGAACCAGAGGATGAAGCCACCGACGGCGGCTACCGTCAGGTTGTGTGGAGCGGGCATACCGCCACCGTCGCGTTTGAATACGCGGCCGAGACGAGGGCCGAGTACGATGGCGCCAGCGAGAGATACCATACCACCGATGGTGTGTACGACAGTGGATCCGGCGAAGTCGCGGAAACCTTGTCCCAGACCCGGCAGGAAGTGATCCTTGGAGCCCATGAGCGCGAGCCAGCCATCGGGTCCCCAGGCCCAGTGGCCAACGATGGGATAGATGAAACCTGTAACGCCGATGCTATAAAGGATATCACCACGGAAGCTGGTGCGGCCAATCATCGCGCCGGAAGTCACGGTAGAGGTGGTATCTGCGAAGGCGAACTGGAATATCCAGTGAGCGATGACGGGAACGCCCGTGCTACCATATGTATCGGGAGTATTCTGGAGGAAGAACCAGGGTTTGGCGTCACCGCCTGCCAGGGCGCCGCCGCCCCATCCGATGAGACCATTGCCCTGACCAAACATGAAGGCATATCCTATGGCCCAGAAGAGGATGCCGCATATGCAGGTATCGAAGATACATTCCATCAGGACGTTGACCGTTTCTTTTTTCCGGGCAAAACCTGCTTCCAGGAATACGAAGCCGGGCTGCATGCCGAATACGAGGAATGCGGCGACGAGTGTCCAGATAGTATTGGCTGTGTTCATCAACATGGTCTCATGAGCCGTATACGTAGGCGCCTGTGCGTGTGCTGTTGTGCCGAGGATAGCAGGCAGGAACCCCATAGCCAGCAGGACTATGAAGACGCCTATTATCTTACCGGCGAACATACCTCCGGCGATGCGCCACTTATCTTTTTTTGTCAACCTGACCATTACCGGCAGGTTCCCATTTCCTGCCAGTCCCAGTCTACCTTTAATAAAATTGGTTACTCCCATTTTGCGTTTGTTTTTTTATTTGTGAAAGATTGTTTAGGTGGTTAGATCATATTTAATAAGGCTGGCTGGTGTTTTGGTTTTAAATGATGCATTGCTTAGAATGAATAGATGGCTGCGAACAGGAAGCTGGCGGTGGATTTGGAGCCAGTCGCGTCGCTCTTCAGGAATATCTCCTCGTTGGCGTTGTCCAGGCGGAATTCGGGCATAAAGATGAACCCGTCCACTTTGAACTGAGCTGTGAGGGTACTTGCGAAGACCTTGGAAGGTACCGGCAGCTTGACGCCGTCCTTGTCGCTGAAGTATTCCTCGCGGAGGGTGAGCCCGAACCAGGGGGCCGGATCGAGGTTGAGATAAGCGGCAGCGCCATACCAGGTGCGGCTGGTCGCATAATCCTCTGTGAAGCGGCTGGATTTGTTAAGGGTACCGTTCACACCGACGCTGAAGAGGCCGCTAAGCTTGGCGGTACCTACGAAGTCGAATTGATGTACTTTATTGTCGCCCGTATCCCTGCCGCCAACATAGTTGAGGTAGAGCTTGATATTATCGTTGGGGGCGTAGCTATACTGAGCGATCAGGTTCTTTTTATTGATATAGCCTACGGGGACGCTTCTCCAGTCGGTGGGGTTGGAGACGCCGACCATCAAGCCGGACTTGCCGAAGGTGAAGTCAGCGCGGACGCCCGTGTGAGAGAATGGACCGTTGGTGAACATATAGGACATGCTATAGTTACGGTTAGCATAGGCGTCCAATACTTCGTATCCGACGTGGGTAGCCCAGGTACCGCCTGTGAATTTGACCCAGGCTGTAGGGGAGTAGCTGATATACAATTGTTTGATAGCCTGAACGATGCCGGCATCGTTGTAGGAGAATTCCTGTGCGCGGGGGCCGAAACCGAGGTCAGCGACCATATCCAGTTTAGCCGTCTTGTGTTCCAGCTTGACGGTGGCCATACCCAGCTTGAAATTGTTGTGGGTGCTTGTGAAGCTGGTATAGCTATTTACCTGCTTGTCAAAGTTATAACGGTAGTAAAAGTCGGCTGAGCCTGTGATGGACAGGGCAGGTGCGGGTGCGGCAGCGGCAGCCTTGGTTGTATCTGTCGTGGCTGTCTGCGCCAGGATGGAAGAAGATATAAATGTCGTGATAAAGGAAAAAGTGATGATCCTTAACATTGGCTGATTGTTTTGGTAAATAAATAAAAAGGGCCGGCTGTCCACTGGGCGACAGCATTTGGAGAAGGGTTAACGGATTGTCACATTAAAAATATTTATAAGTGATATTTGTAATGCTAATATAGGCAACTGAAGCGATGATGAACCATAAACTATTGTATATAATAAAATATAATATGACTAATCTAACGCCGTTAAGGAGCTTTAAAAAATTAATAATTAGATAATTACAGCCATTTTTATAATTTCTTTATGAAATTAAATATTGAAGTTGTTCAAAAAAAGAGAAGAAAATTGAAGGTTTATTTAAGGAAATTTGGGCAGACTTTTTCAAAATGAAAAGAAAAGCCCCCTCTATTGAAGAAATAGAGGGGGCCATGAGTCGAAGTGATTTTATAAATTGTTTATAGGCTTTTAGAGCGCTATTAAGCTTTGATCTTTTCTTTCCAGCAGGGAAGTTCCCATAAGGTATTCGTCGACTTTGCGGGCGCATTCGCGGCCTTCGCTAATGGCCCAAACGACGAGGGATTGTCCCCGGCGCATGTCGCCTGCGGTGAATACTTTGGCGATATTGGTCTGATAGCTTTTTTCGGGAGCTTTGACATTGCCTCTTTCGTCCAGCTCGACGCCGAGCTCCTGGAGGAGTCCTTCGTGCTGGGGGTGTACGAAGCCCATGGCAAAGAAAGCAAGCTCGCAGGGTATTTCTCTTTCGCTGCCTGGCACTTCTACAAAGCTGGCGGCGCGGCCTTCGTCGGTGAGTTTCCATTCCAGGGTGACTATCCTGAGGGCTTTCAGGTTGCCATTTTCATCTCCGATGAATTCTTTGGTGGCTACAGCCCAATGTCTGTCGGCTCCTTCTTCATGAGAGGAGGATGTTTTGAGGACCATGGGGTAGGTAGGCCAGGGCATAAAGGCCGTGCGGGCTTCCGGCGGCTTGGGCAGGAGCTCGAACTGGGTGATGGATCTTGCCTTATGTCTATTGGAGGTGCCTACGCAGTCGCTACCGGTGTCGCCGCCGCCAATGACTACTACGTTCTTGCCGGTGGCCATGATGGCTTCACCGTCGACGGGCAGGTTGCTTACTCTTTTGTTCTGTTGTTTGAGGAAGTCCATGGCAAAGTGTATGCCTTTCAATTCCCGTCCGGGTATGGACAGATCGCGGGGAATGGTTGCTCCTCCTGCCAGTACGATGGCGTGGTATTCGCGCAGCAGGTCGTTGATGCTGATGTTGACTCCGACGTTGGCATTACATTTAAAGGTGATGCCTTCTTCTTCCATGAGTTTGATACGGCGGGCCACTACCCATTTTTCCAGCTTGAAATCGGGGATACCATAGCGAAGGAGTCCGCCTGGCTCGTCGTCCCTTTCGAAGACGGTGACTGTATGGCCGGCTGCGTTGAGCTGGTCGGCTGCTGCCAGTCCGGCGGGGCCGGAGCCTATGACGGCAACTTTCTTACCTGTGCGGAAGGCTGGTTTACGGGCTTTGACGAGGCCTTTCTGGAAGGCTATCTCTATGATATGTTTTTCTATCTCTTCGATGGCCACGGGCGGCTGGTTGATTCCCAGCACGCAGCTGCTTTCGCAGGGGGCGGGGCAAATACGGCCTGTGAATTCGGGGAAGTTGTTGGTGGAGGTGAGGATCTCGTATGCCTCTTTCCAGCTCTGACGATAGACGGCGTCATTGAATTCGGGGATCACATTTCCCAGGGGGCATCCGTGGTGACAAAAGGGTATCCCGCAGTTCATACAACGGGCTGCCTGCTGATTGAGCTGGGTGTCCTTGTACGGGGATACGAATTCGTTGTAATCATTCTTCCTCTCCTGCACGGGGCGTTTGGAGGGTAACTCTCTGGTAAATTCCAGAAATCCTGTGGGTTTGCCCATTTCTCTTTATTTGAAGTGTTATTTCCAATTTTTTTCGCCCACAGAGAACAACGGAGTGGCTGAGTCACACATGAGAGCCTACTCCGCGTTCTCAATATCCTGGGGCCGGTGTCCGGCCGGGGACTGTATCCGTTGTCCCTGTGGGCGGCGCGGTCTGTCTTATGAACGGACCGTCTGTTTATGACTTTTTTCCAATACCTTTTTATAATCCCTCGGGAAGACCTTTACAAAATGCTGCAGCTGGTTCTCAAAGTCGTCGAGGACGAACTTGGCGACGGCGCTGTCTGTATAAGCATAATGCTGTTGGATCATATCTTTCAGCTCGGCTATATCGCCGGCGCCTACGGGATCCAGGTCTACCATCTCTTTATTACAGAGGGAGGAGAATTGTCCTCTCACGTCGTATACATAGGCGATGCCACCGCTCATACCTGCGGCGAAATTGCGGCCTGTGTTACCGAGGATGACGACCCTGCCTCCTGTCATGTATTCGCAACCGTGATCGCCTACGCCTTCGACTACGGCCTGTGCGCCGGAGTTGCGGACGGCAAAACGTTCACCCGCCTTGCCCCGGATAAAGGCTTCACCGGAGGTGGCGCCATAGAAGGCAACGTTGCCG
>Ga0268264_10002204_pt1 | contig 17291 bp, 18 predicted proteins | sample KBSSwiS32_FD_190357 | JGI IMG/M metagenome (GOLD analysis project Ga0268264, IMG submission 190357) | Switchgrass rhizosphere microbial communities from Kellogg Biological Station, Michigan, USA - KBS Switchgrass S3-2 (SPAdes) (version 2) | ecosystem: Host-associated > Plants > Roots >...
CTACTCGAATGCCGCGTTCTCAACGTGGAGCTGATCGACTCGCTGGGCGTGGTGATCTGGACCAAGACGAACGTCACCGGGACGCAGGCGACCTACGACGGGGCGACCGCGCTGAAGAACGGCGACCTCTACCAGTGGCGCGCCACCGCCTACCGGACCACCAGCCAGGGCGCCATCCCCACTTCACTCACCGAGGACCTCAAGGGCGTCTTCCGGGTCGCGCTCCCCTGAGCGGGCGAATTTTTGGAATCGCTCCTCCGGCGCTATCCTGAGGCCGGTGTCCGCCACCCAGCAAAGCCCGCCGCCGCCGCCGCAAGGCCAGGACAAGCCCGCGTTCCGGGTGCGCCCGGCGCGGCGCGGTGACGGCGAGGCGCTGGCGGCGCTGCTGGCGGAGCTGGGCTACCCCGGCTCCGCCGACACCTCCACCGTCCACTGGGTGCTCAGCCACCCGGAGATGGCGGTGATCGTGGCGGCGGACGCGCAGGACAAGCCGGTGGGGATGATCACCCTCTCCCACCGGCCGCAGCTGCGGCTGAAGGGCCGGATCGTCACCATCGACGAGCTGGTCGTCGCCGCGGCGTGGCGGCGCAAGGGCGTGGGCAAGGCGCTGATGAAGCACGCGCTGGAGCGGGCGCGGGTGCTCACCGCCAAGCGCGTGGAGCTGCACACGCACAAGAGCCGGGGCGAGGTGGTGCGCGCGTTCTACGAATCCTGCGGCTTCCAGGAGGTGGATTCGCTGGTGATGCGGCTCACCTGAGGTTCTCCTGCTTCGCGGTGAGCGCCTTCACCATCTGCTGCAGGAGCGCCCGGTCCGCGTCCTTCACCTCTTCGAAGCGGACGCCGACGGCGACGCCGGAGCGCACCCAGGCCACCACGCCCATGCACTCCACCTCCCGGCCCTCGATGTCCATGGAGAGGCTGAGCCGGTCTCCGATCTCGTAGTGGCGCTGGGTCTTCAGGCACAGGCCGCCGATGGAGAAGTTGAGCGAGTAGGCCCGCAGCGCGCGCGCCGCCTCGTCCGCGCGCCCGAAGCGCACCTCGACGTGGGCGGAGACTCGCTCGTGTTGGCGCCGGTCCTCGCCCTGCGCCCCCGCATCGCCCTCGTCCGCGGACATGGAGGCGGACTCTAGGGTGTGCTTCGCGGCCCGTCCATGGGCGCGGTAGGCTCCGGGACCTTCCAGGAGGATGGGCCGCGTGGAGCTGGTGCTGACCGGATTCGGGGAGCTGGAGGGGATCGAGCTGCTCCAGAAGATCCCCCTCTTCTCGCGCCTCACCTACGACGAGACGTCCCGGCTGGCGCCGATCATCCAGCACGTGGACGTGGGCGAGGGCGCGGTGGTGATCGAGCAGAACGCGCTGGGCGACGCGCTCTACGTCATCCAGGACGGCGAGGTGCGCGTCTCCCGCGAGGTGGAGGGAGAGCACGGCCACGACGAGGAGCTGGGCCGGCTGAAGACCGGCGAGCTGTTCGGCGAGATGGCGCTCCTGGACGACCTGCTCACCTCCGCGCGGGTGACCGCGATGCGCCCCACCCGCCTGCTCAAGCTCCCCAAGGCGGACTTCGAGAAGCTGCTCCAGGCGGACGCGGCGCTGGCGGTGAAGGTGTACCGCTCGTTCTGCCGGACGCTGTCCGACCGCCTCCGCCGCGCCAACCAGATGATCTCCGCCCGGAGCCCACACGGATGGAGCTGAACACCTTCAACCAGTTCCTGGCCGCCGCGGTGAAGAACGGCGCCTCGGACGTCCACTTCAAGGTCGGGTCCTCGCCCGCGCTGCGGATCAACGGGCAGCTGTTGCCGGTGAAGGTGCCCGCGCTGGCGGCGGAGGACACCGCCCGCATCGCGTCGCACGTGCTGAAGGCCGGCCGCTGGCGCGGGGACCTGGAGCAGCTGCAGGAGCACGACACCTCCTACGCGCTGGAGGGCGTGGGCCGGTTCCGGGTGAGCGTGTTCCGGAACAAGGGCCACCTGGCGGCGATCATGCGGTCCATCCCCATGGCGGTCCCGGACTTCCAGAAGCTGGGGCTGCCGCCGGTGCTGGAGAAGATCTCCCAGGAGGACCGGGGGCTGATCCTGGTCACCGGCGTGACCGGGTCCGGGAAGAGCTCCACCCTGGCGGCGATCGTCAACTACATCAACCAGCACTACCGCAAGCACATCCTCACCATCGAAGACCCCATCGAGTTCCTCCACGAGGACAAGTTCTCGCGGATCACCCAGCGCGAAATAGGCCCGGACACGCCCTCCTTCTCCAGCGCGCTGCGCGCCGCCCTCCGCCAGGACCCGGACGTCATCCTGGTGGGCGAGATGCGCGACACCGAGACGATCGAGATCGCGCTCAAGGCGGCGGAGACCGGCCACCTCGTGCTCTCCACCGTCCACACCACCGACTGCGTCCGCACCATCGGCCGCGTGGTGGGCGTGTTCCCGCCCGAGGCGCAGCACGGCGTGCGCAACCGGCTGGCGGACAACCTCAAGGGCAGCATCTCCCAGCGCCTGCTGCCCCACGCCTCCGGCAAGGGGCGGGTGGTGGCGGCGGAGGTGATGGTCTCCACCTTGTCGGTGGTGGAGTACATCAAGGACGAGGCGCGCACGCCGGAGATCAAGGACTACCTGGAGAAGTCGTCCGGGCTTCTGGGCACCCAGTCCTTCGACCAGCACCTGGCCAAGCTGATCGGCGAGGGGAAGATCACGCTGGAGGTGGCGAAGGAGGCCGCCACCAACCCCGCGGACCTCGAGCGCGCCATCGCGTTCGAGTGATCAGGTGGAGGCCAGGTAGATCCCGCTCAGCGTGACGGCCGCGCCCAGGACGGTGAGCGGGCCGGGAGTCTCGCCCAGGATCGCCATCGCCAGCAGCGTGGCCATCACCGGTTCGCCCAGGATGGCGAGCGACACCCGCGGCGCCGGCAGGTACCGGAGCGCCCAGTTGAGCAGCGAGTGGCCGCACAGCTGCGGCACCAGCCCCAGCAGGGCGAGGAAGAGCCAGGTCTTCGGCGCGAACCCGGCCAGGGGCTGCCGGGCGACCGCGGCCGCCAGCACGAGCGCCACCGCCGCCGCCGGGTAGACCACGCCCACGTAGGCGAGCAGCGTGAGCTTCGCCCGCGCCCCGCGCCCGAGGACGAAGTAGGCGGCGGCGAACACCGCGCCCGCCAGCGCCAGCGCGTCGCCGGGGAGCGCGTTCCCCGCCAGCGAGAGGTCCGCGCCGCCGATCAGCGTCGCCCCGGTGAGCGCGAGGGCGATGCCCGCGGCGAGGCGGGCGCTGATCGGTTCGCGCAGGAAGATCCGGGACAGGATGGCCACCCAGACCGGCTGGGTGGTCACCAGCGCGACGGAGGAGGCCACCGAGGTCAGCTCCAGCGAGGCGATCCACGTGCCGAAGTGGAGCGCCAGCGCCATCCCGGCCGCGAGCGCCATGGTCCACTGCTTGCCCGTCAGGGCGGCCAGCTCCTGGCGCCGGAGGAACATCGCGCCCACGCCCAGCGGCGTCCCGGCGACGATCAGCCGCCAGGCGGCCGTGGAGAGGGCAGGCGCGCCCGCGGCGCGGATGAAGATGGCGGCGAAGGACACGCACACCACGCCGGCGATCACGCCCCCCGCCACGCGCGCCCTCGGCGGCACTGCCTCGGCCGCACTCACGCTCGCGCCAGGGCCCACGGCCTCGCGCTCTCCCGCGCTCACGGTCTCATCCCCGCCGCGCTCGCGGTTCCATCTTTTGCCGCGCGAGCGCGCCCATTCCCTCCCCCGCGAGCGCACTCATTCCCTCCCACGCTCGCGCGCCCATTCCCTCCCACGCTCGCGCGCCCATTCCCTCCCACGCTCGCGCGCCCATTCCCTCCCACGCTCGCGCGCCCATTCCGTCCCACGCTCGCGACCCCATTCCCTCCCGCGCTCACGCGGGTGGGGGCGCGGGCGCGTCGGCGGGTGGCTCCGCGGGCGCGCGCTCCGGCGCCCTGCCGGCGGCGCGCGCGAGGAAGTCGTGGAGGCTGGAGGCAATGGCCTCCGACGCATACCGCTCGCGGCAGCGGCGGTACCCGGCCTCCGCCACGCGCGCGCGGGCCGCCGGGTCGTGCAGGAGCTCCGCGAGCGCGGCGGTCCACGCGGCGGTGTCGCGCTCGGGGAGGACGCGGCCGCCGTCCCCGGTGACGAACGGGATCTCCCCCGAATCGGACGCCACCACCGCCACCTTGCAGGCGAACGCCTCGATCAGCATCCGCCCGAACTGCTCCTTCCACCTCGGCGTGGTCTGCGACGGCGCCGCCAGCACGTCCACCGCTCCCAGCAGCTCCGGCACCTCGTCGTGCCGGACCGAGAGCACCTTCACCCGCGACTCCAGCCCTCGAGCGCGCGCCCACCCCTGGATCTCCCCCTGCATCGGCCCCTGCCCCAGCAGCAATAGCGACCAGGGCGGCGGCACCTCCTCCAGCGCGCGCATCAGCAGGCGCAACCCCTTCTGCGGCACCAGCCGCCCCAGGAACCCGACGATGGGCGGCTCCAGCCCCAGCTTCCGCCTCGACGCCGCGATCGCCTCGGCGCCCAGCGGCCGGAACGCGTCCAGCCCCACGCCCAGGGTGATCACCACCCCCCGCGACTCCGGGAACCCCTTCTCCACCATGGCGCGGAACACCAGCTCCCCGCCGGCGATCCACCCGGCGGCGCGGGCGACGGTGGAGCGCTCGAACCAGGAGAACGGCGGCGGGTAGCGCTTCACCAGGCTCTGCGCGGTGCGGAAGACGAACGGGATGCCGGCGCGCGCGGCCAGGCGCCCGATTTGCCACCCCGCGGCGATGTACGGCTCCTCCCAGGCGTGGATGACGTCGAACCGGCCCGGCTGGATGACGCGCTCCAGGTCCGCGGGGGCGTAGGTGAAGACGTGGATCCGCCGGGAGAGGCGGGCCCGCAGGGTCTCCAGCGCGAACGGCTCCCCCGCCCCGGGCTCCACCGCCATCGGCCCCTGGTCCGCGTGGAAGAACGCCGGCGCCGCCACCGTCAGCTCCACCCCCGGACGGCGGGCCAGCATCGCCGCGACGTTGCGGTTGAGCCGCACCACGTACGAGTGGCCAATCGTCAGCACGCGGAGCGGGCGCATTCGACGCGCATCAGGTTATCGTGCGCCGCCCATGGACGCGACGCCGCTCTCGATCCCCGCCTACGGGCTGAAGCTCCACGCGCTGGAGAGGAACCCGCGCGGCTCCCAGGTGGTGCTGCTGCTCCACGGATGGCTGGACCACGCCCACAGCTTCGACTGGCTATGCGACGCGCTCCCCCCGTCGCTGCGCTCGGTGGCGCTGGACTTCCGCGGCCACGGCCTGTCCGAGCACCAGTCGCCCGGCTCCAGCTACGCGCTCGCCGACTACGTGGCGGACGTCAACGCCGCCCACGAGGCGTTGCGCGAGGGCCGCCTCCACCTGGTGGGGCACTCCCTGGGCGGCACCATCGCGCTGATGTTCGCCGCCGCGCGCCCGGACGCGGTGGCCTCGGTCACGACCATCGAGAGCCTGGGCCCCTCCGGCGGCCCGCCCGAGAACGCGGTGGAACGGCTGCGCGGCTTCGTCTCCGAGCTGGGCAAGGCCCCCCGCAAGCGCGCCTACTCCAACGTGGAGGACGCCGCGCTCAAGCTCCGCGAGAACAACCCCGGCCTCTCCTCCGAGTCGGCCCAGCACCTGGCGCGCTTCGGCACGCAGAAGACGGACGCCGGCTTCCTCTTCACCTTCGACCCCGCGCTCCGCCGCCGGAGCGGGATGATCCACGACGAGGCGCAGTGGATGGCGGTGCTGGGCGCGATCAAGGCGCCGGTCCAGGTCATCCGCGGCACCCGCGGCGCCCCGTTCGACCAGGCCGCGCTGCAGGCGAGGCTGGACGCCCTGCGCGGGCCGAAGGTGGTGTCGCTGGACGGCGGGCACCACGTGCACCTGGACCGCCCGGCGGAGGTCGCCAAGGCGGTCCAGGACTTCATCGACGCGAACCGGTAGGAGCTACCGCTCCGCCACCGGGTGCGCCTTGGTCCACAGCTCGCGCGCCCGGAGGAGGAGGCTGACGAACTCCTTGCGGTCGGCCATCCCGTCCTGCGCGCCCTCGGCGAGGTTGAGCGCCGCGGAGAGGCTCCAGCCCTCCGACTGCCGCGAGTGCCGGAGGATGTCCGCCGTCCCCGCCACCGCCACCGCGAACCGGAAGTCGGGCGAAGCGTCACCCACCGCGTTGCGGAGCTTGTCGCGGCCGAAGGGGAAGGCCTGCTCGAAGGCCTGGCTGCCGAAGGGCTCCTTGGCGCGGATCCGCACCGTGGCCAGCGCCTCCTGCGCCGAGGCGTTGGGCGAAAGCTGCACCTCGTACATGGCGGTCACGGTGTGGCCGGCGCCGATCTCCCCCGCGTCCACCTTGTCGTCGCGGAAGTCGCGGTCGCGGATGTCGCGGTTCTCGTACCCGAGCAGCCGGTACGTCTTCACCGCCTTGGGGTTGAAGTCCACCTGGACCTTCACGTCCTTGGCGATCACCTCCAGGGTGCCGGCCAGCCGCTCCTCGAACACCCGCTTCGCCTCCTTCGGGCCGTCCACGTACATGGCGTTGCCGTTGCCCTTGTCCGCCAGCTTCTCCATCAGGGCGTCGTGGTAGTTGCCCATCCCGAAGCCCACGGTGGTCAGCGTCACCCCCTCCTTCACGTACTTGCCCACCGCCTCCAGCATGGCGTCCGCGGACATGTACGGGCCGATGTTGGTGTCGCCGTCGGTCATCACGATCACCCGCGACACCACGCCCGCCTTGGCGCGCTGCACCGCGTGCTTGTAGGCCAGCTCCATCCCGGAGCCCATGGCGGTGCCGCCGCCGGAGCGGAGCGAGTCCACCGCGGCGAAGATCTTCTGCTGCTCGCCGGCGGGGGTGGGCGCCAGCACGTCGGCCACGCCGCCCGCGTAGGTGACGATGGCCACGGTGTCGTTCTCGTTCAGGTTCCGCACCGCCATCTTCACCGCCTCCTTGGCCAGCGGGAGCCGGTCCTCGGAGGACATGGACCCGGAGGTGTCCATGAGGAAGACGAGGTTGGCGGGCTTGCGCTCGGACTTGGAGACGATCTTCCCCTGCAGGCCGACGCGGAGGACGTGGTGGCCCTTGGTGAAGGGCGAGGGCGCGCCCTCCAGGCTCACCGAGAAGGCGCCCGCGATGGGCGGCGCGTACCGGTACCGGAAGTAATTGACGTACTCCTCCACGCGCACCGCGTCCGGAGGAGGCAGCGCGCCCTGGCCGATGTAGCGGCGGGCCAGGGTATAGGCGGCCGTGTCCACGTCCACGGCGAAGGTGGAGAGGTGGTCCTGGTCCACCGCGATGAAGGGGTTGGCCTCCAGGTGGGCGAAGGCGTTGCCGCTCTCGCCGCTGGTCTGACCCTCCACCCCACCCACCACGCCACCCACGACGCCGCCGACCACGCCACCCTCGACGCCGCCCTCCACCTCGCCCTCCACCGGCGACTCCACCTCCGGCGGCTTCTCCGTGGGCAAATGGCGGCGGTCCATCATCGTCATCGGCTTCTTCCCCTCCGGCTTCTTCTCCTCCGCCTTTCCCTTCTTGTTCGGGCGCGGATCGGCGACCGTCACTGGAGGAGGAGGCGGCGGCGGCGGCTTGTCCATGCTGGGCCCAGGCGTGGGCGTGGTGCTGGAGGACGTGGTCGGCTGGGCCAGCTCGACGCGAGGGAGCCTGCTGCCCGAGGTCACGATCTCCTCGACATACTCGGAGTCAGAATCGCTCTTGGGCGCCTGCTTGGGAGAGGGGGCGTTCACGCACGCACCGATCAAGACCAGCGCTGCTGGAAGGGAACGACGAAGCATGCGGACACCTCTTGATGGCGAAAAGAGCGGGACCCTCCTTGAACGCATGGCGGGGCGCGCCGATCTGGCCCATTTCCGATCCAATTCTGATCCGGGGCGTGGGCGCGGCTGTCATGTCTGGCTGACACCGGCCGTTGCCTCATAACTACTCAAAGTTACTGTCTTTTCGGTCCCCGGCTCGCACCTTCCTAGATAAATGGGCTTAAATTCCGAGAAACTTCGGCCCTCCCAAGCCCGAACATCACCGTGTAAGCACACCGCGGACACCTATCCCGAGCCCAAGGCCTCGCGGAAGGTCAGTCCGAATTTATAGGAGCTTCTTCCATGGGTCTGAATCTGCAAGGTCTTGTTGGTGCTCTCCCCCGCGTTACCAAGGACATCGCTGACATCGCGCAGGCGCTCACCGGCGCTCTCGGCGGTGGCGCCCCGGCGGCCCAGCAGCCGGCCGTTGCGCAGCGTCCCGCTGACCAGTTCCAGGCTCCGGCCGCGACGCAGCAGGCTGCGGCGAACGGCACCCCGGCCCAGTTCGGCCAGGTGATCAACCAGATCATGGACGCCCTGAAGCAGATCGTCACCCTGCTCGGCGGCGGCCAGGCTGGCCAGGCCCAGGCTCCTGCGGTGGGCGCGGGCGCTGGCGGCGCGGCCCCGGCGCAGACCGGCGGCGCGGCCCCGGCTCCGGCTGGCGGGCAGAACGCGGTGGGCGGCCCGCAGGTCCAGGGCGGCCAGGGCACCCTGCCCGCGGCGCAGCCGCAGGCCGGCGCGGGCGTCAACAACAACCTGCTCCTCCACGGCGTGGGCACCACCCTGGTGGGCCTCGGCGAGATCTGCCAGGCCATCGCGGGCGGCAAGGGCGCCGGCCAGCCGGGCAGCCCGAATCCGGGCGACGCGGGCGGCCTGAGCGCCTCCGCGGATGCCAAGTCGATCACCACCTCCGGTGGCTACAAGATCCAGTGCGACGGCGCCAACGCGTGGTCCATCACCGGGCCGGACGGCAAGCCGGTGAAGGTCGATGGCGACCCGCACGTGCACGAGGACGGCGTCAACTTCGACTTCAAGAAGGACTCCTCCTTCGTGCTGCCTGACGGCACCAAGGTCAACTGCAAGACCAAGGACCTGGGCAACGGCACCTCGGTCAGCGACCAGCTCGAGGTCGTCAAGGACGGGCAGCGCGCGACGCTGGATGTCTCCAAGGGCGACGGCAAGGTCACCGCCGTGGACCGCGGCCCCGAGCAGTTCCACACCGACCAGACCTTCACCATGGGCGCCGACGGCAAGTTCGGCATCAATGGCAAGACCATCACCGGGTCGCAGGGCGCGGACAACTTCCAGACCGGCGGCGACCAGCAGCTGACCCAGCAGGCCACTGCGGCGGCCAACGCTGGCGCGGCGGCGGGCGCGGGCGGCGCGCAGCAGGGCGGCCTGGCCGGTCTGGCCAACCAGATCCAGCAGCTCCTGGCGGCTCTCGGCGGTGGCCAGGCGGCTCAGGGCACCCAGGCGGCGGCCGGTGGCAACGAGGCCGGCCAGCAGGCGCCCGTGCAGAACCAGCCGGCGGCCCAGCCCCCGGCGCAGGACGCCGCGGCCAAGCCGCAGGACATGGTCTCCCAGCTCCTGCAGGCCATCATGGGCATGCTGAACGCCCTCATGCCGCTGCTCGGCAACGCGCTGAAGGGCCAGGGCGGCGCCCCGGCCTAAGCATCGCGTAGGCTGAACCACACGGTGTGCTGAAGGCCTCGGGTTGCTCCTGATGAGGGAGCGACTCGGGGCCTTCGCCTTTGCGGGCCCACGGCGCGCGCTCCTGCTCCGATCCTGCGCACCTCGGCGCCGCCTGTGCGTGAGGGTGCGTTCTCAGGAAGCAATAATCCTACCAAGATGAGAAGTCGGGGAAACTTTCGACGAAGATTCCGGATGATCAGGGCAGGAACACGTCGCGGGACCCATTCCGGCCCCGACTGTCGCAACAGGAGCTTGCACACATGACTATCCAAGGGAATCTCGGTGGTGCGCTGAATCCGTGGCTGGGGCTGATCGATAACGCCGCGAACTTCGTGACCAAGGGTCAGAACTGGGCGGCCGCGGCGGCCACCGCCGTCAACGTCGCCGGCGGCCTCAACGTCCTCCCCGGTGGCAACGGCATCCAGACCTGGAACACGGTGACCGCTTCGGCGGCCGCGGCCGTGGCCGTGGGCCCCAACGCCACCGCGTTCGCGCAGGCCGGCCCGGGCGGCGCCCAGGCGGCGGCCACCGCGGGCGCCAACGTCTTCCAGCCGGGCGCGCAGATCGGCCCGGGCGGGTGCTTCCCGGCCCCCACCACCCGCCCGAACCTCCCGCTGCTTCTGGACGGGGTGGGCAAGGTCCTCCAGGGGCTGGGCGAGATCCTGCAGGGCAGCGTCCCCGTCTCGCCTCCGACCCCGCGCGACTGCGGCGGCCTGAAGGCGGACGCGGCGGCCTCCACCGTGACCACCGACGGCGGCTACACCATCAAGGCCACCGGCAAGTTCTCCTGGGAGATCACCGGGCCGGACGGCAAGTGCACCAAGATCGACGGCGACCCGCACGTCCACGGCAAGACCAACTGGGACTTCAAGAAGGACGCCACCTTCGTCCTCGGTGACGGCACCCGCGTCAACGTGAAGACCAAGGACTACGGCAACGGCGCCACCGTCACCGACAAGCTCGAGATCGAGAAGGGCGGCCAGGTCGTCAACATCGACGGCATCGCCGACGGCAAGGGCAAGGTCGGCCAGGTCCGCCAGGGCCAGGCGGACTTCGCCACCGGCGAGACCTTCGTGGAGGGCGCGGAGAGCAACACCTGGTCCTTCAACGGCAAGGAGATCCTCGGCTCCCACGGCGCGGACAACTTCCAGTTGGGCGGCGACCTCGCCCCGGCCAACGCGCAGGCGCAGGGCGGCGCGCAGGCGGCGGCGGGCGCGGGCGGCCCTGCTCAGCCGGCGGCCGGCGGCCTGGGCCCGGTGGTGCAGCAGGGCCAGCAGCTGGCGCAGGGCGGCGGCCTGGCGCAGATCCTGACCCAGGTCCTGCAGGTCCTCACCTCGCTGATCGGCCTGCTGGGCCGCGGCAACGTGGGGACCCAGCCGGCGCCTGCCCAGCCCGCGCCGGAGAAGCCGGCGCCCCAGCCGGCCCCGGCCCCGCAGCAGCCCCCGGTGGACCAGAACCGCGCCAACGACCTCACCAACTGGTTCGGCGCGCTGGGCGGCATGTTCATCGCCCTGGGCAACGTCTTCCAGCTGGCCTCCTCCGTGGGCCAGCCCCGCGCCCTGAACGCCTAGCCTGCGTACAGGCGGAATCCGGTTCCCGGAGTTGGAATTCACCTGCCGGTTGGTCTAGAAGTCCTCGGACCAACCGGCAGCTTTTTGTCCACGAGGCGACCTCACCGTGCCAGAAAACCAGGCCAGCTCCCAGCCGGCGGCGGCTCCCGAGAAGACCATCACCGTTCCCCCCGAGCTGGCGGAGCGGCTCGTCAAGGGCGAGATCACGCTGGGCGAGTTCTTCGGGCTCTCCCCGAACGTCCTGTACGGGATCGCCAAGATCGCGTACCAGCTGCTCAACACCGGCCGCGTCGACGCCGCGCTCGACATCTACAAGGGCCTGGTGGCGGCGTCGCCCTACGACAGCGTGTTCCACTGCCACCTCGCCGCCTGCCACTACACGCGCGAGAACTACGACCTGGCGATGAAGCACTTCGAGCGCTCGCTCGAGATCAACCTCTCGAACGTGGACGCGCTCGTGGGCCGGGGCGAGCTGCAGCTGCGCAAGGGGAAGATCCCCGAGGCGCTGTCGGACTGGAAGAAGGCCATCGACCTCGACCCGGACGCCAAGCGCGCCTCCACCAAGCGCGCCCGGTCCAACATCCTGATGCTCAAGGAGATGGCGGACCAGGAGCGCGCGCGCCTGGAGGCCAAGGCCAACCCGGCCGCCGCCGCGGAGAAGGAGAAGGCCGCCAAGGCGAAGGCCGCGGCCGCCGCCGCCGCCAAGGCCGCCGCGCCCAAGCCGCCGCCGTCCAAGGCCCTCGGCAAGCAGATGCGCCGGGGCTCCTCCACGTTCGAGGTCTCCAAGAACGCCCGCGTGGACAAGTCGTCCGGCTTCGAGGGCGGCCCCAAGGGCGGCAAGAAGAAGTAGCCGCCCCGCCGGCCCCGCCGGTGCGCGATCCCCGGTCCCAAGGGGACGCTGAGGCGGCGGCCTTGGGCCGCTGCCTCCAAGGCTCGGTCAGATCCCCGTGGTCTCCAGGCCGCCGCCGGCCCCGGCGAGCGACTTGGTCACCACCGCGTGCACGACGATCTGCTTGAGGTCCGCCTGCAGCGGGAGCGCGTCGCCCAGGCCAACGCTGTTCACCGTGTTGGAGACGATCAGCCACAGCCGCGGCTTGCCGATGGCGGGGATGAGGGCGGCGCCCTGGACGTGCTCGGGGGTGGTGCTCCCGGCGGCGTAGGTCTTGGGCCCCAGCAGCGCCACCGAGCTGGCGAAGTACGCCGGCCGGTTCAGCTCCGTGAAGGCGAAGGGGACCTGCGGCGTGGCCGTGCCGGTGAGGGACACCCGCAGCTCCAGGAGCATGCTGGAGGCGCGCGAGGCGTTCTGGATCTGGACGTCGGCGGTGACGTCGTTCACCTGCACGTCGCCCTGCGACTGCGGCGGCAGGTCGATGGCGATCTCCGCGTAGGACTGCAGTCCCACGCTGGTGACCGGGATGCTCTGGTTGATCGGTTCCGTCTGCACCTCCACCACCGGCGCGCAGGCGAGGAGGAGGACCGCGGGGAGCAGGATGGATCGGGCGTTCACTGGAAGCTCCAGCAGAGGTCCACCACCGGCATCACCGGCAGCGCGGGGAACATGGGGTCGTCGAAGCCGACGTAGTCCGCGCCGGCGAGGAAGCCGAAGCCCTTCCCCGCCAATCGCAGCCCGGCGGCGACCTTGGGCTGCAGCGTGGCGTCGGTGACGAACGGGGCGCCCTGGAGGTAGCGGACGCCGCCCTCCACCACCACGCTCCAGGACTCGTTGAAGGCGAAGGCGGCGCCGGCGGTGGCGGACCCGGAGACGAAGTACATCAACCGGGCGCGGAGCTCGGCCGCGAAGGTGAGCTGGCCCAGGGTGAAGCCGTAGACCGCGTACGCGGACGGGCCGCTGAAGCTGGGGTCGAAGCGCTTCACCACCGGCTGCAGCGAGGTGATCACCGCGCTGTAGGCGTCGGTGCCCACGAACTGCGCGTAGCGCGCCCCCGCCACGAACCGGTGCGGGCCGGCGGCGAGCGCCCACCGCACGCCGAGGTTGGGGAGCAGGCCCAGGTCCGCGGCCAGCGAGGTGTCGACGGCGAAGCCCCCCGGGAGGGCGATGCCGGAGCGCTGCAGGCCCAGCACGGAGGCGTCCAGCACCTCCGGCGCGTCCATGGAGACCCAGCGCGCGTCGCCGGCGGCGGGCGCGGGGAGGGGGATCACGGCGAGGGCGATCAGGAGGCGCAGCGGTCGTTTCATAAGGCTCCTGGAGGGAGGTGGAAGGGTGGCGGACAGCTCACGAAGGCGTTGGCGGGCGGTCAACGGGCTGGATCCAGGAGCCGTCATCCAGTGTACGGTCCTGGACGTGGCCTACCGGAAGGTGACGCGCTCGCTGGAGGCGGCGGACGGGACGCCGATCTCGTACCACACGCACCTGGGCACCGCCGGCGGCGACGAGGCGGCGCTGGTGGAACGGCGGTCGCTGCTGCTCACCAACGGCATCGGGACGTCGGAGAACTTCTGGCGGCACCTGGTGGAGGCGCTGTCGGAAGACCACCGGGTGGTGCACTGGGACTACCGCGGGCACGGGGCCAGCGGGGTGGCCAGGAGCGGGGACTATTCGCTCAAGACGCAGGCGGGCGACCTGATCCGCGTCACCGAGTCCGTGATGCGGGGCGGTCGCCCCGGCCTGGGGTCCCAGCCCCCGGTGCAGGTGGCGTTCTCCATGGGCGTGCCGGTGCTGCTGGAGGTGTACCGGGTGCGGCCGGACCTGGTGCCGTGCATGGTGTTGATCGCCGGAGCGCCGGACGCGCCGTGGAACCGGGAGGGCGTGTTCAAGCTGCCGGCCGTCGGCGCCGCCGTCCGCGGCGCGCTCCGGGGGGCGCGGCCACTGCTGCCGGCGCTGAGGCCGCTGTGGCGGGCGGCGCTGAACCCGCGGCTGATCTACCCCGCCGGGCGGCTCATCGGGCAGATCCGCGCCCGCGCCGAGCGCCGGGACATCGCCGAGTTCATGGCCGCCCTGAAGCGGATGGACCTGGGCGCGTACTGGGGGACGCTGATCGCCCTGTTCGACGCCGACGCGGGCGACGTGCTCCCGCAGGTGAAGGTGCCGGTGCTGATCCTGGGGGCGGAGAACGACGGGCTGATCCCGCTGCGGCAGGTGGAACGGATGCGGGACGCCCTCCCCCACGCCCGCTGGCACCTGGTGCGCGACGCCGGGCACGGGACACTGATCGAGGCGGGGCCGGAGATCGCGGGGAAGATCCGGGACTTCCTCGGGGAGGCGCGGGCATGAGGCGGTGGCGGTGGCTTGCGGTGATGGCGGTGGTGGCCGCGACCGGAGCGCGAGCGCAGGCGCCGGACCCGGACCCGTGGTTCGGGCGAGACAAGGCGGTCCACTTCGCGGTGAGCGCCAGCCTCGCGACCCTGGGGTACGCGGTGGCCGGACAGTTTCCGCCCTCTCGAGAGAACCTGGTGCTCCGGCTGGTGTTTGGCGGATCCGCGGCGATGACGCTGGGGGTCGCCAAGGAGGTGCTGGACCTGACCCTGAGGCTGGGCACGCCGTCGTGGAAGGACCTCGCCTGGGACGCGGCGGGGACCGTGACCGGGCTGGCGGTGGCCTTCGTGGTGGACTGTTTCATCGTCCGACCGATCGTCGACCTTGTGCAACTCGGCTATGTCAGAGTTGCACGCTATGCACTTTGACTTCGGGGACCTGGGCCTCCTGGCCACGCTGGACGCGCTGCTGCAGGAAGGGAGCGTGACCGGGGCGGCGCGGCGCGCCGGGCTCTCCACGCCGGCGATGAGCCACGCGCTGGCGCGGATCCGGCAGAAGCTGGGGGACCCGCTGCTGGTCCGGGCGGGGCGAGGGATGGTGCTCACCCCGCGCGCGGAGGCGCTGCGCCCGCGCGTGCACACGCTGGTGAGCGAGGCCGCCCAGGCGCTGGAGCCGCCGCGGCCCTTCAGCCCCGCGGAGCTGGACCGGGCGTTCGTGGTGCACGCCACCGACTACGTGCTGGCGGTGCTGGGGCTGGCGGTGGACCGGATCCTCCAGGCCGAGGCGCCCCGGGTCTCGCTGCGCTTCGTCCCCAACACGCCCGACGACCCGGCGCAGCTCCGGGACGGGGGGGCCGACCTGGCGGTGGGCATCTACGGGGACCTGCCCCAGGAGATGCGCAGCCGGCTGCTGCTCACGGACCGGTTCGTCTCCGTGGTGCGGCATGACCACCCCCAGGTGGGCAAGCGGCTGACGCTGGAGCAGTTCGTGCAGCTCTCGCACATCCAGGTCGCCCCGCGCGGCGCGCCCGGCGGGTACCTGGACGACGTGCTGCGGGAGCGGGGGCTGCAGCGGCGGGTGGCGCGGGCGGTGCCGTACTTCCTGACCGCGCTGCAGCTGGCCGCGCGCACCGACCACGTCCTCACCATCTCCGAACGCGTGGCCGGGAAGATGGCCGAGGGGCTGGGGCTGCGGATCCTGGAGCCTCCCCTGCCCCTGCGGCCCTACGCGCTCAGCCTGGTGTGGCACCCGCGCTTCGACGGGGACGCCGGGCACCGCTTCCTGCGCGAGGCGTTCGCGCGGGCGGCGCGCGAGGCGGCGGGGGACGTGCACCCGGGCGCGAGGATGCGGCTGGATCCGCCGAGGCGGCGCCGCGGGAAGTAGTTGCATCCGGTGCAACTTCGATGTGCAGGGGATGGAGTTGCTGCATGGGTCGCGGGGGCGAATATTCCCGCCCATGACCGCCAACCTCAACGTCACCAACGACAAGAAGAAGAAGCGCATCCTGATCGTCGCCGCCAACCCGTCCACCTCGAAGACCACGGGGTGGCCCGTCGGGTTCTGGTGGGCGGAGCTGACGCACCCGTACTGGGCCTTCACCGAGGCCGGGTACGAGGTGGAGATCCGCAGCCCGGACGGGGGCGCGCTGGCCGCGGACGGGTACTCGGACCCGGAGGACGCCAGCGGGTACTCGGCGCACGATCTGATCTCGCTGGGGTTCAAGAAGTCGGCGAAGCACGCGGCGCTGGTCCAGGACACCAAGCCGCTGGTGGACGTGAACGTCGCCGCCTACGACGCGGTGTTCGTCATCGGCGGGCAGTCGCCCATGTACACGTTCCGCGGGAACGCGAAGGTGCAGGACGTGGTGCGGCGGTTCTACGAGGCGGGGAAGGTCACCGCGCTGGTGTGCCACGGGACGTGCGCCCTCTTGGAGACGAAGCTGTCGAACGGGGAGCTGCTGGTGAAGGGGAAGACCTGGACCGGGTTCGCCAACAGCGAGGAGCAGTTCGCGGACGCCTACGTGGGCAAGCGGATCCAGCCATTCTGGATCGAGGACGAGGCGCGGAAGATCGAGGGCACCAACTTCGTGGTCGACCAGCGCTTCCGCGAGTACGCGGTGCGGGACGGGCTGCTGGTCACCGGGCAACAGCAGTTCTCCGGGGCGGCCGCGGCGAGGCTGGTGATCGAGGCGCTGGGGCGGTAAAGCGCGACCCTTCAGGAGGGTCGGTATGAACGTCGCCGTCATCGGGGCCGGGAAGGTGGGCACCACGCTGGGAGGAGGGCTGGCGAAGGCCGGCCACCGGGTGGTGCTGGGGGTGCGGGACCCGTCGAGGAAGGACCTCGGCGGGGCCCAGCTCGCCGCGGTGCGCGCCGCGGTGGAGGGCGCCGAGGTGGTCATCCTCGCCACCAACTGGGACGGGGCGAAGGACGCGCTGGAGGCGGCGGGCGACTTCGGCGGGAAGCCGCTGCTGGATGCGACCAATCCCATTGGGCCTGGGTTCAAGCTGGCCGTCGCCCATACGGACTCGGGCGCGGAGCAGGTGGCGCGGTGGGCGAAGAACGCGAAGGTGGTGAAGGCGTTCAACACCACCGGGTTGGAGAACATGGCGGATCCGAAGTACGGGTCCGCGCGCGCGGCGATGTTCGTGTGCGGCGATGACGAGGGCGCGTGCGAGGTGGCGGCGAGGCTGGCGCGCGACCTGGGGTTCGACGCGGTGCGGACCGGTGGGTTGAGCGGCGCGCGGGTGCTGGAGCCGGTGGCGATGCTGTGGATCTCGCTCGCCATGAGCGGGAAGAACCGGAACGTCGCGTTCGGGCTGCTGCGGAGGGGCGAGCGATGAAGATCGCGGTGATCGGGAACGGGCACATCGGGGCCGGGCTGGCGCGCGCGTGGGCGAAGGCCGGGCACGGCGTGGTGTTCGGGTCGCGCGATCCGGGCGGGGAGGAGCTGCGGGCGCTGTGCCAGGAGATGGGCGCGAGCGCG
>Ga0268264_10002207_pt1 | contig 17276 bp, 17 predicted proteins | sample KBSSwiS32_FD_190357 | JGI IMG/M metagenome (GOLD analysis project Ga0268264, IMG submission 190357) | Switchgrass rhizosphere microbial communities from Kellogg Biological Station, Michigan, USA - KBS Switchgrass S3-2 (SPAdes) (version 2) | ecosystem: Host-associated > Plants > Roots >...
GCGTACCCGAGCTCGACCAGACGGCTCATGACGGTGTGCCCACCCGTGTCTCCTGGCGGCGGACGTGGATCAGCCGCTGGCCAATGGTGATCAATGTGAGGACCGACAGCAGCCACAACGCGGCGCCCAGGCCCCAACTCACGCCGAAACCGGTCAGCAGCCCGCCCACGCCGGTGAGGATCAGCCGTTCCATGCGTTCAGCGATACCCACGTCGCAGGTGAACCCGAGTCCCTCGGCGCGCGCCGCTATCTCCGCCGCGAGCACCGCCTCGGGCGGAATCACGTACCGGTTGTGGCGGCTGTCCTCGCGGGCGTTGTCGGCGAGCACCAAGCGGACGACTTCGGTGCGGGTGGGGTTCGATCCGTTCGCCCCCGGCAGCTCGCGGCCGATCATCACGCCGCAGGCTTCGTCGGGATAGCCCGCTTCGAGGTGGCGCTCGATCGTCTCGCGATCCGCGGCGGAGAGGATCAGCGTCGAAGTTTGCCGGCTCAAATCTCCTCCTCCCAGAACGACTCGGACAGGTACTTGTCGGCGCCGTCGCACAGGACGGTGACGATCGTCCCCTGCTCGATCTCCGCCGCCAGCGCGAGCGACGCGGCGACGTTGCCGCCGGAGGAGACGCCGACCAGCAGGCCCATTTCCCGGGCCAGGCGCTTCACCATTCGCTGTGCCGCTTCGGTCGAGATCTCGCGCGCCTCGTGGGCGAGGGTCGGATCATAGATCGGCGGCACCAGCGCGGAAGCCATGTGTTTCATTCCTTCGAGGCCGTGGAACGGCCCGTCCGGCTCGATCGAGATCCGCCGGACGTGAGGGGCGTGTTCCGCCAGATAGCGCCCGACACCCATGAAGGTGCCGCTGGTACCCAGTCCGGTGACGAAATGGGTGATTTGCCCCGCGCTCTGGCGCCAGATCTCGGGCCCGGTCGTTCGGTAGTGGGCGCGCCAATTCTCGGGATTCGAGTACTGATCCAGATAGACCCAGCGCTCCGGCTCCTCGGCCACCAAACGCCGCGCTTCGAGGATCGCGCCGTCGCTCCCCTGGAGCGGATCGGTGATCCGAATCTCGGCGCCGTAGGCGCGGAGGATGCGCTTCCGCTCCGGGCTCGCGCTGTCGGGCAGGCAGAGCGTGACCGGAATTCCGCGCGCCGCGCCGATCATCGCGTAAGCGATCCCGGTATTGCCCGAGGTCGCATCGAGCAAGCGACGACCGCCAGCAAACAGACCGCGACGTTCGGCGTCCTCGATCATCCCGAGCGCCGGCCGGTCCTTGACCGATCCACCCGGATTGCACAGCTCCGCCTTGGCCAAGAGCGCGACACCCGGCCGACCGACCAGGCGCGACAGATCGAACAGAGGCGTGTTGCCGATCCGCGAGAGCGGGTCGACCGCCTCTGGGGTCGCCGAAAGTGAGGGAGCGAGAAGCTCGGGCGAGAGAGTGGCGTTGGCGGACATTAGGGGCGAAGCAGGGGGCGAATCTCAAGCGATTCCACCCAGCGGCGGTAAAGGCGAGAGAGTGGCGTTGGCGGACATTAGGGGCGAAGCAGGGGGCGAATCTCAAGCGATTCCACCCAGCGGCGGTAAATATGACATCTTTGGTCATCTTTAGGGAAGCCCCTCCCGGGAGCGCGGTCCGAACCCCGCCCACCCCGCCCGCCCTGCTATCATTCTCCGGTTCCGCAGAAGCCCGTCTTACGGGTCGACCGGGCCGCGAGGCCCGTTGGGCTTGAGGGGCGTGGCCGATGCACCTACGAGAGGCGAAAACTCCCGCATGAGCAACCTCGCGAGCGGCACGATGGTCGGCCGCTACAGGATCGACAAGTTCTTGGGCGCCGGGGCGATGGGAGAGGTCTACCTGGCCGACGATCCGCACATCGATCGCAAGCTGGCGATCAAGACCGTCCGCCTCTCCGGGCGCGATTCCGACGTGGCGGACCGCAAGAAGCGCCTGCTGCGCGAGGCGCGGGCGGCGGGCCGGATGCTGCATCCGAACATCGTGACCCTGTTCGATGCCGGCGAGGCCGAGGGGTTGGTCTTCTTGGCGTTCGAATACGTCGAGGGGGCGGATCTGGCGAACCGGTTGGAGTCCGGGCCGGCGCTGTCGATTTCGGACGTCCTGCGCTGGACCCGCCAGACCGCCGAGGCGCTGGCTTACGCCCATGAGCACGACGTCGTCCATCGCGACGTCAAGCCGAGCAACATCCTGATCGACGCCGCGGACCAGGTGAAGGTCACCGACTTCGGCATCGCGAAGATGGGCGGCCAGAGCACCGAGCTGACGATCGCCGGCTCGGTCATGGGCAGCCCGCAATACCTGTCGCCGGAGCAGATCCGCGGCGAGGATTTGGACGGCCGGAGCGACGTCTTCTCGCTCGGCGTCGTGCTCTATGAGCTGCTCTCGGGCAAACGCCCGTTCGACGGCGAAACGCTCACCACGCTGGTCTACAAGATCCTCCACCAGGAGCCGCCGCGGGTCTCGGCGCTGCGCGCCGTGCCCGAGCGGCTGGAAGATCTGCTGGTCCGCATGTTGGCGAAGGATCGCGACCAGCGCATCGCCTCGGCGCGCGAGGTGGCGGCGGAGCTGCGGCAGATCGAACGCGACCTGCCCGACGAAACTCTCTCCCGCCCGGTGATTCCGGCGGGAGTTTCGGTGCGCCCGCCGGCCGGACGCGACACCGCGCCGATGACCCAGCCGGCGGGAATGTTCGGCACCATGGGCTCGGCTGGAGCGGCGGGCACGGTGCCGACTCCCAGCGCGCCGACCGTTCGCACGCCGACGCCCGCCGGGATTCCGGTGGCCACTGCCGCGGCGACCCGGCCGCAACCTCTTCCGCCGGGCACGATTCCGCCACCTCCACCGGCGGTCGGTCAAGGGCAGGGCGCGATCCCGCCACTGCCGATCGCCCCGCCGCGCAGGGTGCCGGTGCCGTTGATCCTCGCCGCCGCGTTTGCCGTGCTGTTGGTCGCCGTGCTCGGCGTCTGGCGGCTGGTAGCCGGGGGTAAGCCCGAGGTGCCGCAGGTGGGATTGCCGCCGACCAACGAGATGGCCACGAGCGACCAACCGGCGGACGCCGAGAACCCGGACGCGCAGCCGGCCGACCCGACCGCCACCGCCTCGCACGACCCGATGGTCTTCGAGACCCCGCCGGGAACGCCGCTCGGCGGCCGAGAAGTGGGCCAACGCCCCTATGCGCCGCCGGGTTCGGCCGAAATCGGCCAGACGGCGCCGCCACCACCGACCCCCGTCCCGAGCCGGCCCTTGAATCCGGCGCCCGCTCCGGCGCCCGTCGCACCCGACGTGAACGAACAGGAAGAGCCGGCCCCCGCCCCGGCGCGCCGCTCCGGCGACGCGCTCGAAACGCGGCTCAACCTGGCGCTGCGCGTCGCGCCGGCCGACGCCTTTGTGCTGGTGGATCGGATCGTGGTGGGCAAGGTTTCGGAATTCAACGGTCTACGCGGCAGCGGGGTCTTGGACGTCGACGAGGGGGAGCACACGCTCAAGTTTCGCAAAGCGGGAATGGAAGACCTGGTGATCGAGATCGACGCTTCGGGCGCCGGCACCACGGTGATTCCCGGGCGCTTGAAATCGCTCGCGGCGCGCGACGTCGGCGCCGGGGACTTGGACGTCTACCAGGTGCGCGACGGAATCACGCTCCGCCTCGAACCGCCGGAGTCGAAGGTGACGGTCGATGGATCGGCCGTGCGGTTGACCACCGGGCCGTTCGGCCGGCGCAGCGGCGCTTTCATCCCGCTCGGTCCCGGCACCCATCGCGTCGCGATCTCGGCGCCCGGATATCAGGAGAAAGACATCATCGTCGAGGTTCGCTCGGGGGCCGAAGAAGGGCGCCAGAAGATCGATATTCATCTCGAACGGGAATGACGAGAGGAAGACGAATGAGAATCAAAACCCGAGGGCGTTGGCGCAGCGGCGCGGGCGAAGTACCCCGCCTGCCCGGCACGCTCGCGCTTCATCGGTTGGACAACGGCCTGACCGTCGGCCTGCTCGCGAACCGCCAGGCGCCGGTGGTCACTTCCGCGCTCTGCTATCACGCGGGAACCCGCGACGAAGAGGCGCGCCACGGCGGCGCCGCGCATTTCCTCGAGCACATGATGTTCAAGGGCTCCGCGGCGTACGGTCCGGGGGAGATCGACCGCCGCACCCAGGCGCTCGGCGGGGCGAACAACGCCTTCACCAGCCATGACGCCACGGTCTACTACTTCAATTTCGCCGCCGACCGCTGGGCCGAGGCCTTGGCGATAGAAGCCGACCGGATGGCCCACTTGGCCCTCGATCCGGCCGAGACCGGCAGCGAGCGGCAGGTGATCCTGGAAGAGATCGCGATGTACGACAGCGATCCCTGGGACGCGCTCGAAATGGCGACCATGGCGCGGCTGTTCCCGGATCACGCCTACGGCCGGCCGGTGCTCGGCACGAAAGAGAGCCTGCTCGCGACCGGCGACATCGATCTGCGCCGTTTTCATTCCCATTTCTATCGCCCGGACAACGCGACTCTGATCGTCGCGGGGGATCTAGGGGACGACGCGCTCGATCGGGTGACCGCCGCGTTGGGCAAGCTCGAAGCGGGCGCCGCGCCGCATCCCGTGCTTTCCCCGGCGACGTTTCCCACCGCGCTCGAACGGCTCGATCGCGACAAGGGCGAGGTGCCGCGACTGCTGCTCGCGCTGCCCGCGCCCGCCGCGAGCGACCCGGAGCATGCGATCGCGCGCCTGCTCGCCGATCTGCTCGCCGGAGGGCGGGCGAGCCAGCTGCACCGTCGCCTGGTGGACGAGCTGGAGCTGTGCGCCTGGATCTCGGCCGACGTCTCGGACAATCTCGACTCTGGACATTTCTCGATCACCGCCGAGCTGATCCCGGGGGTCGAACCGGAGCGCGCGGAGGCGGCGCTGTTTGCCGAGCTGGCGATCCGGATTGCCACCGCCCCGAGCGAAGAGGAGCTTGCGCGGGCTCGCCAGATCGCGATCGCCGACTGGGTGTTCGATCACGAGAAGGTGCATCAGCAGGCGGTGTCGGCCGCGCTCTCCGTGGCCCTGTTCACGCCCGATCACCACGAGCGCCAGCTCGCCGCGATGGTCGAAGCGACGGCGGACGATCTGCTCGCGGCGGCCGAGCGTTGGCTTCATCCAGAGCGGGGCGCCGTGCTCGGCTGGTCGTACGCGCGATGACGGTTGCGGACCGGGGAATCGTGACGAACGAAAGCGTCGGGAAGGCGGCCGACGCGCTTGGAACGCGGACCGGGCTCACCGTGCGCGCCCGCCGGGTGGAGGGGGCGCCGGTGGTCGCGGTGCGAATTTGGATCCCGTCCGGCGCCCGGGCCGAGACCGCTCCCGGCCACGCGATGCTCACCGGGCGGATGCTCGCCGAAGGGACTCGTGGCCGCGATTTTCGGCGCATCGCGGAAGAGGCCGAAAACCTCGGCATGAATCTCACGAGCTTCGGCGGCTTCGAGGTCTACGGTGTGACCGCCGATGCCTTGGCCCGCGACTGGGAGCGCGCGCTCGAATGGGCCGCCGAGTTGACCCTCGAATCGACGTTCCCGGCCGACCGCGCCGCGTTCGTCGCGCGCCAGATCGAAGCCGATCTGGAAAGCATGGGCGATCAGCCCGAGGTCCGCACCGCCTGGGGCTTTCTAGAGCAGCTCTACGCGCCGCACCCGCGCGCCCGGCCGGTCCAAGGGACGGTCGAAAGTCTGCGCGCGGCTTGCCCCGCCGATACCGTCGCCCACCATACAAGGGGCCTCGCTTCGGGGGTTCTGGTGGGCATCGCGGGCGCGATCGACGAGGACGCGGTGCGCAAGCGGGCGGAGGAGCTTTTTTCGAGCCTGCCTAAATCGGCTGTGCCGAATGCCGAGCCGCCCGCGCCGTCCGGGACGGGGGAACGACACCGCGAAGTGGCAACCTCCGCCGAGGATCAGGCGCATCTCTACATGGGGCATCTGACCGTGCCACGTGGCCATGCGGATTACGAGGCGCTGGAGTTGGTGGCCGTGGTGCTCGGCTCGGGAGCGGGGCTTACCGGTCGCATCCCCGCGCGCATTCGCGAACGGGAAGGGCTTGCCTACACGGCCTACGCGCAAACGATCGCCGGTTCCGGTTTCGATCCCGGCCGGCTGGTCGCCTATGTCGGCACCTCGCCCGATACGGTCGCCCAGGCGGAGCGCGGAGTCGTCGAAGAGATCGCCCGCTTGGTGGACGGCGGAGTCACCGAGGACGAGCTCGAAGAGGCGCGAGCCTACCTGCTCGGCCGCGACCCGTTCCAGCGCGAAACCGCGCGCCAGTGGGCGGAATTGCTCACAGAAGCCGCCCTTTACGGTCTGCCGATCGACGATCCCGCCTGGCGCCTGGAACGCCTGCGGGCGGTCGACCGTTCGGCCGCCGAAGCCGCGGCGCGCCGGCATCTGCGACCGGCGGACCTGCTCGTGACCGTGGGCCTGCCGGAGTAGAGCGCGGATGAGCGAGCCGGTCCGTCCTCCACTCACAGCGGTCGAGATCTACACCGATGGCGGCGCCGACCCGAACCCCGGCCCGGGCGGCTGGGGGGCCGTGCTGATCGACCCCGCGACGGGCAAGACCCGCGAGATGTCGGGGGGAGAGCCGCGGGCGACCAACAACCGGATGGAGCTGACCGCGGCGATCCGCGCGCTCGAAGCGCTGAAGACCCGCTGCCGCGTCCGCCTGGTCACCGATTCGCAATATCTCCGCCGCGGGATCACCGAATGGATCGCCGCCTGGGAGGCGCGCGGCTGGAAGCGCAAGGACGGCGAGCTCTTAAACGTCGATCTCTGGCAACGCCTCGCCGAGCTGAATCGCGGTCACGAGATCCGCTGGGATTGGATCAAGGGCCACGCCGGACACAAGCACAACGAGCGCGCCGACCAGCTGGCGACCGCGGAGATTCGCGCGCTTTCGGGCGAGCGGGTGGCTTCCGCGCCGCCGGTTTCCGCCGAGGTCTCCGTGTTCCTGCGAGTCGCGAAGCCTAAGGGCAAGGGGCTCTGGGCCGCCCTGGTCCTGCGCGGAGAGGAGGAGGAGTTCCTCTCGGAGGAAGTCCCGAACGCCTCCTCGCCGAACCAGCTCGACATCCTGGGCGCGATCGCCGCGCTCGAAATTCTGCCGGACAAAACCAAGGTCGCCGTCTACACCGGCTCCGACTACCTACGCCATGGGGCCTCGCGGTGGCTGCCCGGCTGGAGCAAGAGCGGCTGGAAGACGAAGGAAGGCGCGGCGGTCAAGAACCGCGAGCTCTGGCAGCTCCTGGAGGCGCAGATGAAGCGCCTGAGCGTCCAATGGCCCGAGATCAAAGGGCGCGACGTGCCCGAGCTGCTGGAAGTCGACCGGCGAATCAAGGAGCAGGCGAAGATTTCGTAGCGGCGTTTCGGCCCACCACCAGAACGTTTGCGTAGGGCGTCCCCTCGGAAAGAGGCGTCGTCTCCGTCGCCAGCCCCCGCGCTTCGAGCAGCCGGCGCCATTCCCGGGCGCTGCGGTAGGCAAAGCGCTGGCTGAAATCGCCGCGGGCGAGAGCCGCCAGGCGCTCCTGCACGCGGGTCGCCCAATAACTCCCGCCCCCTTCGGCATCCGCATCGCGAAGCAGAAGCACTCCGCCCGGCTCCAGCGCCCCCACCACCCGATCGAGCAAGTTCTCTTGCGCCGCTGCCGGAAGGTAGTGAAGCACGTCGAGCAGCAACGCCACCCGGCACCGGGGCAGCTCCACGGTCGCCAGATTCGCCGTCGAAATCTCGGCCTCGTCCCCCAGCGCTTTCTTCGCCTGCGCCGCGATCTTCGGCCGCCCTTCGAAGCCGATCAGACGAAGCCCCTTCGGAGTGGGCAGCCACCCCGGAGGCCGTGCTCCGATTTCATGCACCGCCAAGATCAAAGAGAAAAGAATCCCTCGCCCGCAACCCAAATCCAGGATCGACCCGGGCTCGTCGCTCCCGTTCGCCACCAACCCCCGCCCCACCACGCCAAAATAAAGCGGATCATGCCGGAGCTTCCCGCGAACGAACTCCCAGGCGAACATGCCGCAATCGAGGTAACGCCGCGACGCCGCGCCGATCAAAGCTTCGATCTCGGGATGGCGACGGGCCGAAACGGCGGCGCGGTAGGCGATCAGCGCGCCCACCAGACCGAGCGTCGCGCCGACGGCCAGCGCGCCGAGAAGCAGATCCGCGCCGAAGCGGCCGAGCGGCATCGTGCGCAACTGCGCCGGATGGAGCGCCAAAGGGGGCGCCCCGCGCAGGAACCGGCCCACCTCCACTTCGGCATAGAACAGAAACGGGGCGATGAACGGCAGGCTGACGTTCGAAGCGAGGTAGGTCTTGAGCTGGCTCAGGCGCAGCACCCGCGCGGCGAAGACGCAGAGCGGAAAATGAAAACCGTAAAACGGCGAGCAGCCGATGAATAGCCCGACGCCGATCGCCGCGGCCTGGCGGGCCGGGGCTTCCCCTTCCGTGCGCAGCCGAACGTGAAGCTCGGCGAGCGTGCGACGGAAACGGCCGAAACGGCCGAGCGGCACCCGCTCGGGAGGAGACGCGAGGACGGGATCGCTCATGCCGATTCCTCGGGCGTCCGGCGAGGGAGCGGCAGGGCGACCAGGCCGCGTTCGGCAATCCGGTCGAGAAGGATCGGCAGGGCGTCCAGCAAGGCCGGCCGGCCGGCGGCGGTCCGCGCGGCGGAACCGTCATGAAGGAGCAGAATGTCTCCCGCCCCGAGCCCGCGACCGAGGTTTGCGGCGATCCGGGTCGGATCGCGGACGACGGTATCGTAGGCGCGCCGGGTCCAGGCAGCGAGCGACAGCCCGTGCCGCGCGAGCACCGATTCCAGGAACACGCCGCGCAGCCCGGCGGGCGCGCGAAACCAGGTCGGATAGCGGCCGGTGGCCGCGGCGATCGCCTCCTGCGCCGCGGTCACCTCGCGGTCGAGAGCGCGCGGGCCGCGCAGCGAGAAGTCGTGGCGATGGCGGTAGGTGTGGTTTTCCACCGTGTGGCCGCGCCGGACGATCTCGGCGGCGAGATCGGGGTGCGCCTCGACCCGCTTGCCGATCACGAAAAAGCTCGCGCGGGCGCCGCGTTCGTCCATCAGATCGAGCACCCTGGGCGTCACCTCCGGGTCCGGCCCGTCGTCGAACGTCAGCGCCACGGCGCCCGCGGTCGTGGTTTCGTTGGCCTCCTCGCTCCTTCGGGCGCCTTCGGCAGCAGCCAGTCGCTGCGGGGCCAACGAAACCACGACCGAACCCTCGGGCAAGCGGGTGAGGTTCGGTCCGAGCAGGCGGCTCGTGGGGATCAGGCCGGTGCCGCCGATCACCAGGTGGTTCGCGGCGAGCGCGCCGAGAATCCACGGCCACCGCTCCGGCACGAGGCCGAGCGCGGCGATGGCCCCAACGTGGCTCGCCCAGGTGGCTCGGATCAGCGCGGTTCTACGGTAGGCGCGTGGGGACGGTGGGGTCGCATCGGGCATCTCGGGAGACCGCCTCAGACCGCCTGCACGCGCCCCGCGAGATCGAGCAGTGCGGCGCGATCGAGCTTGCCGCGATCGGTGCGCGGCAGGGCGCGGACCAGGACGACGCTGCGCGGAACCTTGTGGGCGGCCAGGCGCGGGCGGCACCAGGCGAGCACCTGATCGGTCGAAAGGGCGCCGTCGCCGCAGGCGATCACCGCGCGCAACACCTCGCCGCCGCAGGCAGCGCGGGGGACGCCGAGCACGGCGACCTCGTGAACTCCGAGCAGCTCGCCGAGCACGCGCTCCACCTCGCGCGGATTGACCTTCTTGCCTTTGATGTTGACCAGGTCGTCGACCCGGCCGAGCAGCGCCAGCTCGCCGTCGCGCCAAGCGGCGAAATCGCTGGTCCGGTAGGTGCCGCCCGCCAGTCGCTCGTCCGATTCGGGGAGGTAGCCGAACGCGACGGCCTGCGAGGTCACCGCGACCACCCCGGCGCCGTTCTCGTCGGAATCGAGCAGGCGGAGCGAGACGCCGTCGATCGGAGTGCCCACTGTACCGCGTTCGCCGGCTCCCCCTTCGCGATCGAAGCAGATGCCGCCCGATTCCGAAGCGCCGTAAAAGACGTGGACCGGCTGGCCGAACGTCTCGCGAAAGCGCGCCGCGGTCGCACGGGGCAGCGGCGCCCCGGCGGTGAGCGCCATCCGGAGCGTCCGCGGCCAGGCGGGCGGGTGGGAGGTGCGGAGCAGGGCGTCCAAGTACGCCGGCACGGTCGGAAAGATCGTCGCGCCGCAGGCCTCGGCCGCGGCGAGCGGCTCGACGGGAGAGTCCCCTTCGGGGAGCACCAGCACCTGGCCGCGCAGGAGCGCGGGCATCGCGAGGCTGGTCAATCCGTACGAATGGGTCATCGGCACGGTCGCCACGAACGCGTCGTCAGGCCGTAAACCCATGGAGCGACCGAGTTGCTTGTCGTCCGCGATCAGCGCCTCGGACGGTGTCGCGATCCCGCGCGGCGCGCCGGTCGAGCCGGAGGTGACTTTGATCACCGCCAGCTCGGGATAGGCCTCGGGATCGGCGCAACCGATGCCCTCGCTGTTCTCGTCGCCGGTCTCCTTTCCGTCGCCTGCCGCCACCGCGCGGAGCGTGAATCCCTCCGGGCTCGCGGGCCAGGCGCAGGGGCATTCGAGGATCGCCACGGCCCCCAAGCGACGGGCGATCCGCAGGCGCTCGGCTTCGGGCGTGCCGGAGTCGAGCAGGAGCGCGGGGCGGCCCAAGGCTCGGAGCGCCAAAAATCCGGCGAGAAACCCGATGCCGTTGGCGGCGGCAAAGGCGATCGGTCGATCCGCCGGGAAGGCGCCGGCCGCCGTTCCGGATTCGACCAACCCGGCGACTCCCCGCGCAAGATCCTCGACCGCGCCGCGGTCCGCCCGCCTCGTGCGCGAGACCACCAGAGCGGCGCGGGGAGCGTCGCGGCAGAGCCGCGCGAAGGCGCGGAAGATCGGATCGGTCGGCATGGTCGAAAACCTGGCGGAGTCTAACAGGTGCCCCGGCGAGCCTCGTTCTCGGCCGGTTCGCCCCGACGCTCCGCTCCCTGCTACAAATCTACGGTCTGGGAAGCCGGCTGCGCTTCATCTGCGACACAATCCCCCTATGAGCGAAGATCCCAGAGATTCCATTCTCGACCGCCTGCGGCGAATCTGCCTCGCGTTGCCCGAGGCGACGGAACGGCCGAGCCACGGCGAGCCGACCTGGTTCGTGGGGGGCAAGAAGACCTTCGCCAACCTCGACGACCATCACCACGGAGCGGCGCATCTATCGGTCTGGTGCGCGGCGCCCGAAGGCGCCCAGGAGACGTTGATCGCCCTTGCGCCCGACCGCTATTTCCGGCCGCCCTACGTCGGCCATCGCGGCTGGATCGGCATCGTGCTCGACGGCAAGGTCGATTGGGACGAGGTGGCCGAACGGATCGAAGAGTCGTATCGCTGCGTCGCGCCGAAACGCCTGATCGCCGCGCTCGACGCCCGCGACGTGGGCTGACCGAGCGGCGGCTGTCTCGCGACGGGTGCTTTCAGGCTCCAGGAATTCGGTGATCCGGACGGGGAAGCGGTGAGCTGGCTCAGAAATTCGGCGAGCCGGTCCGGAAATTCAGTGAGCTGGCGCAGGAATTCGGTGAGCTGGCGCGGGAATTCGGTGAGCTGCTCCGGAAATTCGGTGTGCCGGTCCAGCCAGGGGTGAGCTGGTCCGGGAATTCAGTGAGCTGGGCAGGAAATTCGGTGAGCGGATCCAGGAATTCGGTGAGCCGGCCCAGGATACCCCCGTCCGCTCCGGGAATTCGGGGATCTGGCCGAGGAAAACGGTGAGCCAGCCCGGCTCGGGCGCGCGGCTCCCTTGTAGGAGAGCCGCTCCCGAGCGCCCCGAGATCACCCCTACCCGAACGGATTCTCGTCCGCCGAAGGGCCGTAGACCGAAGGGAGCGGCACGCCGAGCAGGCGCAGGTAGACGGTCATCTGGCCGCGGTGGTGGTACCAGTGGTTGAGCAGGATGTTGCGGAGCACGGCGATTCGAGGCATCGACATGATGGTCTTGCCGTCTTTCGACATCGACCACATGCCCATCGCCCGCTCGTCGTCCATTGCGCCGAGAATCGTGCGGGCGTCGGCGAGGCTGGTATCGAGCGCTTCCAGGATTTGCGCGGTAGAGGTGGCTTCGGCCAGCGCGAAGTTCGGCGGTCCGTCCAGCCCTTCGCTACTTGCGAGCCGCGAGATGTTCCCAGGAATGTTCGCCATGTGCAGCGCGAGCGTGCCGAGCGACATCGATTTCTCATGTGGTTTCCAGCCCAACTGCCCTTCGGGCACGCACTCCAGAACGCGGCGGGTAGTGACGGCTTCCCGCTCCAGCTCCTGCAAGATCGGATCGACGAGTTTCATGGTGGCTCCTTGGATTTTGGGGTGGGGTCGTGCAAACGACTTCAGGCCGATCCTAGGCCCATCGCGGCTGGATCGGCGTACAAGCTTACCCTTGGTAGGGTCCTACCTCAGGCGGCAGGGGCCATCGGCTGGATCTCCTGGTCGATCGCCACACTGAGTCGGTGCCTCGCCTCTTCGAGATCGAAGTCGGTCTGCAACCCGAGCCAGAAGCGTTCCGACGTCCCAAAGTAGCGAGCCAGACGCAAGGCCGTCTCGGGGGTGATGGAGCGCTTGGCGAGAACGATTTCGTTGACCCGTCGCGGTGACACCTTGAGCTCGCGTGCCAGCCTGTTCTGGCTGATTCCCAGCGGCCTGAGGAATTCTTCGAGGAGGATCTCGCCGGGGTGGATGTTGGGTAGCTGTTCGGACATCGGTCCTCCTCAGTGGTAGTCCACGATCTCCAGGTCGTAAGCGTCACCTTCCCGCCAGACGAAGCAGATCCGCCACTGCTCGTTGATCCGGATGCTGTACTGACCGGCGCGGTCGCCTTTGAGAGCTTCCAATCGATTTCCGGGTGGAACTCTTAGGTCCATCAGATTCTGGGCGTTGTTCACCATTCGCAGTTTTCGACGAGCAATGCGCTGAATCTCTGTAGGTAGCTCCCGAGCCTTCTTTCCATACCAGATCTCCTCGGCCGCACGGCTTCTGAAAGATCTGATCACGTAGCGACTATAACGCCTGGCGTCATGCGGCGGCAAGGTTGCGCGCTAAAGAAGGCGGAGGAACGGCCCTCGGGCTAACTGAACGGCTTCTCGTCCGCCGAAGGCGGGTGCTTCATCCAAGACTACCGGAGACGCGTAGAACCAGGACGAACCCGCTGTTTCAATCCCGAGGAGGCACTATGGCATTCGCGATTCGTTTCGCGCCGAGCGCGATGAGCGCCGCAAAGTATGCAGAAACCCACAGTCGCCTGGAGAGCGCCGGCAAGTCGAAGCCCGCTGGTCGGCTCCATCACTTCGGTTACGGAGAGAACGACCAGATCCACGTCTTCGACATCTGGGACAGTCTGGACAATTTCCAAGCCTTCGGAGCCGTCCTCATGCCGATCCTTGCCGAGCTCGGCGTCGACCCGGGCGAGCCGGAGATCCGGCCATTGGTGATGTCGCAAGACTTCTGACGGGACAACGAAGGGGCGCACGGCCGTGCGCCCCGACAGTCTGATGGGGATGGCGGGCGCTCTACGGGCAGCGGTTCGACCCGACGGTGGGGCAGACACTGTCGTCCGACCAGGCGTTGCCGGCGGCCTGATCGAGCTCCGGGTTGCCGAGTTGACGGAGAGTCTCTTTCGCGATCGTGAGTTTCGGAGTGCGCGTCGTCTTTTTCATGGTCCGGCCTTTCTGAGCGAACGCCTCGACGGGCGCCCGCGGCTCCTCTCGACGGAAGGGATACGTAGAAGGAGGCGCGAGGTTCTGAGGGGACCAGTGTGTGGCAGCGTGTAGATTGAATGCCTGGGGCGACGCTGGTATTTTGATCCAATGGCCGTGCACCTACAGATTCGGAATCTGCCGAATGAGATCCATCGCACTTTGCGCCAGAGGGCGGAGTGCCGAGGCGTGACTTTGCGCCAGTATGTTCTCGAAATTCTGCGCGAGCACTGTCGTCAGCCCACAGTGAACGAGTGGCTCGACGGTTTGGGTCGGCTGACTCCCGCCGTGCTCGATCATCCTGCCATGGAGGCGGTACGCCTCGCTCGCGAAGAGGACGAGGCTGCGCTGGCGGACGAGCCAGGCCGTTCTTGACCCCCCTGCCCCCCTTTCCCCCCTCTGTGGCACCATAAGTGGGGAATAGAATCCTGCGAACATCGCGACCGAGGTCTTCGGTCGGGCTTCTGAGGGAATCCAAGGGGAGTGACGCGCATGGTCGAGCCGGGCGGCGAGGTGAATCCGAGGAAGGGAAGCGGCGGTCTGATCGTCGGGCTGCTGGTGCTCGCGGCGTTGTTCGCCTTGGCGGTGGTCAGGATGCGGCCTCCGTCGGCCAAACCCGCGGATGCGCCGGAGACCGAGTTCTCGGCCCGGCGGGCGGGAGCGGTGCTCGCGGAGCTGGTCGGCAACGGTGAGCCGCATCCGGTGGGCAGCGCGGCCAACGCCGCGACGCGGGAGCGGGTGTTGTTGGCGTTTCGTCGCCTCGGCTACGAGCCCGAGGTGGTGCCCGGTTTCGTCTGCCGCTTGGGCGGCGCCTGCACCACGGTGCAAAACGTCGTCGCCCGTCTCGCGGGGGGCGCTCCGGCGGGTGCGCCCACGCCGAAAGCGGTTCTCCTCTCGGCCCACTACGACTCGGTGCCGAGCGGTCCCGGCGTGTCCGACGACCTGACCGGAGTCGCCGCGATCCTGGAAATCGCACGCCTGATGAAGGTCGGTCCGGCGCCCGCGAACCCGGTGATCTTCCTGATCGACGACGGCGAAGAGGCCGGCCTGCTCGGCGCCGAGGCGTTCGTTCGCACGCCGACGGCCAAAGAGGTCGGCGTGGTGATCAACCTGGAGGCGCGCGGTACGACCGGCCCCGGTTTGATGTTCCAGACCCAGCACGCCAACGGCGCTTGGATTCCTCTGTTCGCCCGCGCGGTTTCGCGCCCGGTCGCCTCGTCGGTGTTCGTGTCGATCTACGAACAACTGCCGAACGACACCGATTACACCGTCTTCAAGCGGGAGGGACTGCCGGGCTTCAATTTCGCCCTGATCGGCGACGCCGAGCGCTACCATGCGCCGCTCGACAACTTGGCCAATTCCTCGCCCGCGAGCCTTCAGCACATGGGCGAAAGCGCTTTCGAGCTGGCCCGGACCCTCGCCGGGGCCGAGCTCGACCGGCCGGCGAAAGGGCCCGCCGTGTTCTTCGACGTGCTCTCGTTCGGCGTCGTTCGCTGGCCCGGCGGCGCGACCTTGCCGCTCGCCGTGCTCGCGCTGCTCGCCGTGGGGCTTGCCTGCCGCAAGGCCTGGAGCGCGGGCGCCGCGAGCCTCGGGGGCTCGCTCGTGGCCCTGTTAGGGGCGCTTGTCGCGATCGTGGCGGCGGCCGGCATCGGCCTCGTGTTCATCAATGCGGAAAAGATCGCGGGCGGGCTGGCGGTCGCCTGGCCGGCGGAAACCGGCGCGCTCCTGCTGTCGCTCGGCGCGTTTGCCGCGTTCGTCGTGTTGGGAATCCTCTCGGGGCTGGCGCGAACCGCGCGCCCGGCAGGGGTGTGGACGGGGGTCTGGCTCGCCTGGGCGATCCTCGGCGTCGCGACAGCGGTGATGGTGCCCGGCGCGAGCTACCTTTTCGTCCTGCCCGCCCTGGTCGCGGGGCTCGCCGGCTGGCTCGGCGGCCCGGGCCGGCTGCGGTTGGCGGCCCTGCTGGCGCTCGCGGTGGTCGGAATCCTCTGGGCGCCCTTGGCGCTGATCTTCTTCGCGGGCCTCGGCACGCCGGGGCTGGCGGTGATCGCGGCGGTCTTCGGGCTGATCGCTATGCCGCTTGCGCCGCTCCACGCCGACGCGCGCCGGCCGGCGCTCTGGGTCGGCGCGATCGCCCTGGTCGCCCTGGTCGCGGCGTTTCTGGTGCCTGCCACCACCCGCGCGTCGGCCGCGGCGCCGCTGCGCACGACCCTTTCCTACCACCTCGATTCCGACGCCGGCGCCGGTCGCTGGATCCTCGCGGGCGATCTTGCGCCCGGCCGGCCGCTCCCCCCGACGCTTGCCGCCGCCGCGCCGTTTACGGTCGGCCAGCCGTTCCCCTGGTCGTTCGCCCAAGCGAAAGCGGCCGTGGCGCCCGCACCTCCTCTCCCGCTGGTGGTGCCGACGATCGAGGTGCTGTCGGACGAGCCGCGTCCGGACGGCCGGCACCTGTCTCTGCGCCTGGTCTCGCCGCGCGGCGCTCCGTCGATCACGCTCCATCTGCCGGTCGCCGCCAACATTCGTTCGGCGCGAATGGCGGATGCGGAGATTCCGCAGACCAAGGAAGGGAAAATCCCGACGCGCGGCGATTGGTTCACGTTCCAATGCCTGTCGACGCCGCCGGAGGGAATTGTGCTCGACCTGGTGGCCGGCAGCTCCGGGCCGATCGATGGCTACCTGGTGGATCGCTCGCTCGGCCTACCCCCGGCGGCCCGGGCGCTTGTCGCGGCTCGGCCGGCGGAGATGATTCCCGACGGCGACGCGATCGTCGTCAGCCGCAAGGTCCATCTGTAAAAGTGCGGATCTAAAGGCCATCCGGCCGGCGGAGCGGCTCGAAAGGGGGACGAATCGTCCCCCTTTTCCTTTGGCAGGACACTGTTAGGTGAGTACTGGTATTACCACCCATTTCGAGGGTGGTGCTTTCGTGTTTTCGACCGAGGTGTCCATCACCATGACATTGCCACTTCGCGCCGCAGCTGATGGCGCCTTCGACGTCATCGGCGTCGGGTTCGGTCCATCGAACCTGGCACTCGCCGTGGCTCTCGAGGAGGCGCCCGAGGCGTCGCAGATGTCCCGTCTGTTCCTGGAGGCGAAGACGGGACCGGTGTGGCACCCCGGCATGCTGCTCGAAGACTCCTTGATCCAGATCTCGGTGCTCAAGGATCTGGCGACGGTGAGGAACCCCCAGAGCCGGTTTACCTTCCTGAACTACCTCAAGGAAAAAGGCCGCCTTTTCGAGTTCCTGAACCTGCGCGACCTGTTCCCCAGCCGGATCGAGTTCAACGACTATCTTGTGTGGGTTGCCGAGGCGCTTTCCCAACGGGTCCGTTGGGGCTGCGAAGTGGTCGCGATCCACCCCGAGCCCGGCGAGGTCCCCGGATCGGTCGATCTCCTGCGCGTCGTGTCGCGCGATCTCGCGACCGGCGAGGACCAGGAGGTGCTGACCCGGAACATCGTGCTCGCGACCGGCGGGGTTCCCGCGGTGCCGTCGTCCCTCCGACTGGTG